>JGI11705J14877_10002030_pt1 | contig 11147 bp, 5 predicted proteins | sample Etolaghawater15m_FD_14877 | JGI IMG/M metagenome (IMG submission 14877) | reverse complement strand
GTGGGTCGCTGGCCATCAAGCCAAATGTACATGGCCCGGCGGGTCGGCAGTGGTTCGTGAAGAACTGGCGGGGTGTAGGCACTCATCAAGTTCGACATCGCTCTTCCTTTCCTTCTGCTGAGCACATCGTCTTCTCCCGCAGCACAACCACTCGTTGCGCGGAGGGTACGGGCCTAATCTCGGACACGTGGGAGTTGTTCGCGGATTGGCCAAGTCGGTAATATGCTCTCCCCCAAACGTGCCTCCAAGGAGGTATTCACGACAAAAATCATCCAGAAACTATCATTTGAATGGTGGCCTGACACAACTGTCACGCCTAAAGTAGGTCGCGTAGACACACGGAGAATCACTGAGTCTCAAGGAGGCTTCGCTTGGCATGCCGTCCATCCTGATCACCCAGTGTTTGCAGAACGATCTGGTGCAACCGATCGGGCGCTACGACGAGGTACCGTGCCTGCTTCATGTGGGGCACGCAGAGGCACGCCGCTTGATGGGGGAGAACCCATCGGAAGGCCCGGTTGGCATGACCATGCGCTGGGCCTACTCCCAAGCCCCGGGTGATCTCCATCTGATCCACGTGCGTGATTGGCACACAGCCGAAAGACTGGAACAGTCAGAGCATCTGCGGCACTTCGGGACGCACTGCATGGCAGGCACACATGGGGCAGAATTCGCCTTCCCGATCCCCGATCCTGACCGCCCGGTCCAGGTGATCGATTCCTGTGGCATGAATGACTTCATCGGCACGCAGTTTGCCAGCATTCTAGCCCCCTTTTCCGAAGAGCCGGTCCGGGTGGGACTGATGGGAGTCTGGACAGAAGCGAAGGTCTTCTTCCTTACCTACGAGATTCTGAGCCGTTACCCACAGGTAGAGTTGGCTGTGTGTTCGGCTCTGACGGCGAGTTCCTCGAAGGCGAATCATGTCTTCTCCCTGACACAGATGGAGCGGCTTCTGCGGGTGCGCGTGCTGCACTCCATCGGGCAGTTCATGGAGTTTCTGGGCGGCGGGAGCCTGGCCGTTCCGTTGCCCGGCTTGCCGGACGCGGAGTTCCCGCGGATCACCATGGAGGGGCAGAATGAGGTGGGGAAGACGGATATGCACCTGCTCCGGTACTTGTTCCGCGACGCCGCAACCGTCCGTCTGAAAGCCCTGGCCGGCGGCTATTCGGGGAATCTGGTCCTGAGCAGCGCAAGCACGGATCTTCAGGGGCACGAGCAGGTCCCCCACGTGATCAAGATTGGGGACCAGGAAGAGATCGGTGAAGAGCGCACATCCTTCGAACAGATCGAGAGTGTCTTGGGCAACAACGCGCCCCGAATTGTGGAGTTCGCAGACTACCGGGGCCGGGGTGGGCTGAAGTATCGCTACGCGGCCATGAGTGGAACCGGCGCCTCCACCACGCTCAAGAAGCTCTACAGCGAGGGATTGTCTGAAGAGAGGATTCGAGATATCCTCCACTCGGTCTTCGTCGAGCAGATGGGGCGCCTTTATGCGGCGAATCGGGAAGAAGAGCGGAACCTCTTGGGGTATTACCGCATAGAGCCCGGCTATGCGCCGCGGATGCGGCAGAAGGTGGAGCAGGTGCTCGGGACTCCCGCAACCGACCCTGAGCTTTCGCTGCCCGCAGGTGAGACCTTCCCGAACCCCGCGACATTCTACAGTCGGGATCTCGCGGGGCTGCTCCCACGGGCGCGCGCGTCGGTCCGGTTCGCCGATGTGCACGGGGACCTCAATGCCTCCAATATCATCATCGATGGGCATGAGAATGTCTGGCTGATCGACTTCGCCCTCACCCACTACGGACACGTGCTTCGAGACTTCATCAAGCTTGAGAATGACCTCATGTTCATCCTCACTCCCGTTGAGTGTGCCGACGACCTGAGTGCAGCCACCAAGCTGACAGACGCCCTCATGGCTGTCCGGGACCTGTCACGCCCATTGCCCGAGCCGGAGCAAGTCGGGATCACGCATCCGGCAATGCTGCGTACGTACAATACGATCCGCACGCTGCGCTCCCATTACCGACAGTTCATCGGCAACGACCGCAATGTGCTGCAGCTGCTCATCGGGCAACTGTGGTATTCGGGCCGCACCCTCAGCTATGTCGAGTCCAATCGGTGGCAGAAACAGTGGGCGCTATACGCCGCCGGCTATGCTGCCGAGGGCGTCCGCAAGCTGCTCAGAGCCCACGGTCCGCTGCGCGTAGATTGGCTGGATGAGGAGCTCACGCTCCCCGGGAAGCTCGGGCTGACCATCCTTCCGGGTCGCAGAGACCGCGGGCGTTCCCTGACTGATGACATTGCCGCTATCAGGGCTCAAGGCGTAACCCACGTGGTGAGCTTGCTCACGGCTAACGAGTTCACCGACCACGGAGTGGAAGGCCTGATCGAGGCCTACCTGGACGCGGGTCTCCAAGTGAGAGTGTCGCCCATGTTGGACGGAGGCGTCACGTCTGTTGCCGAGATGCAGGAGCTCCTCAGCTGGATATCAACAGCCCTGGCAGAGGGCGGCCGGGTGATGGTGCACTGTCTCGGAGGCCTCGGGCGCTCGGGACTGGTGGCCGCAAGCCTGCTGATCGCCCGAGGCATGGGGGCAGCCAAGGCCATCCGTACGGTGCGCCGCTGCCGCTCTCCAAAAGCCATCGAAACTGCTCGCCAAGAAGCGTTTCTACAACGCTTTGAGGCCATTGTCAGAGCTGACGGGGGCGATGGCGAACATGAGCGCATCTTTGAGACGATGGACGATGTCCTTGACTTCGCGATCGGGGAGACAGAAGCCGCCATGGCGTTCTATAGGAACGTGGCAGGGCTGACCCGCGACCCCCGAGTCCGGCAGTTGTTCCTGCGATTTGTCGACGAAGAGGAAGGCCATCGAAAGGAGTTGCGCACTATACAGACGCAGGGAACGCTCGAGTCTCTGGAGCACCGACTGGTCGAGCTGGAGACGGACCTGCAGGCAGGACGTCGGCCCAAGCTCGGTTCGGTTTCAGCGGCAGAGCTGGGCTATGAGGAAGCCCTACGCCTGGCGATGGAGAAGGAGAAGACCAGCTTCAGACTCTACCTAAAGCTCGCAGAATGCACATCTGATCCCCCCACGAAGGCTATCTTACTGGCATTCGCCGAGGACGATGCCCGCCACCGGATGCAGTTCGAGGTCGAGCTGGAGGAGTTCACAGCACTGCAACGGGAAGTCGCCGAGATGCGGGCACAGATGCAGTCCGGATCTGGGCTTGAACAGACTGAGGAAACGACCCCATGACCGTGGTGGGCAGACAGCTTGAACGGTTAGCGGCGTACCTGAACCACCTCGAACACCGGAGCAAACCGTGGTTCGTGGCCGCCGCCCTGGTGTCCTATGGCGTGGCGCTGGTGCTGTTGCTCCAGAAGATCGACCCCATTGCTGATCCCAGTGAGTTCCTTGTCAAAGCCCTGGCCTCGCTGTCTGTTCCCTTCGGTGTCATCCTACTGCAGGAACTCTTTGAGCTGGTGACGGCGACCTCCCAGAGCACGCTCAGGGCAACGCGTCAGCAGTTCGAGATCGTGGCGCTGGTCATCCTTCGCAGCTTCTTCAAGGATTTCTATAAGCTGAACCAGGCGGTGGTTGCCGGAGGCTGGTCCGAACCCGTTCAGAAGGCCCTGGTGAAAATCGTTGCCATCGTTGCGATAACCGTGCTGATCCTGGTGTTCCGACGCTTGATCGCCCGTGCAGGTGTTGAGCGGAGAGACGCAGGGCGACGGAGCGCTAACCTCTGGAAGCAAGCTGTTGTCATTCTGCTCGTGTTCGCAGTTCTCATAGATCTGCTGGCGGTGCAGCGCTCATTCGAGACAATGGAGTTCATCAGTCTCGTCTTCACTGGGCTGATCGCGGTGGACGCCGTGTTCTTCCTGCTGACCATACTGCACGGGCATGAATTCGATGACCTGATGTTCGACGGCGGCCTGGTGGTGAGCCTGATACTCGCCCGCTTCCCCCTGTTTGCGGCCAACACACTCGCCTATTCACTGTCCGCAGTTGGCGTGGGCTTCGCCACCGTCTGCCTGTACCTCTTTGTCCGGTCGGCTGAATCCGAGTTCCTCGGCGCCTCAAACGAAGACGATGTCGAGCGTATGGATCTTAGCATCAGCAATCAACCCCAGGAACTCGACCGGGTCGGGCAGGCCCTTGCAGCCTTTGCCAGCCGATGCAGTATTCCCAAAACCATGATCCAACGCGTTCGGCTCGCATGCGACGAACTGCTGACCAACACCTTGAGTTACGCCTACACCGATGAGGCTGAGCATGAGATCTGGGTGGCCCTGGCATTGGCTGGAGACAGGTTGACGGTCACGATCTCCGACGATGGGCATCCCTTCAACCCCTTCCAGCACCAGCCACCCAATGTGACGGCCGACCTCGAGAGCCGGGATATCGGTGGGCTTGGGATCCACCTGGTCAGGAACGTGATGGATCGTGTGGCCTATCGTCGACACGCCGGCAGGAATGTCATTACCCTTCTCAAATGCATCACTACGGAAGACGCTACGCAAGAACGGCACTAGAGGAAAGGAGAGTCTCAGCATGGACGTGAGTACCCGCGAAGTAGACGGCACCTTAGTCGTGGACCTTAAAGGCGATCTGGATACCAACACCGCCCCCGATGCTCAGGAACATATCGATGGGGTCATTGCCGGTGGCGCCAGCAAGCTTGTAATCAACCTGGCGGATCTGGAGTACACATCCAGCGCTGGGCTCCGAGTCTTCCTGGCGACCGCGAAGGCCATGCAGGCCGGTGGCGGAGCTCTGGCCATCTGCTGTCTGAACGAAACCGTGGAGGAAGTGTTCGAGATCTCCGGATTCGATGCCATCCTGAATGTGTTCGCCACGGAGGCCGAAGCCCTCGAGGAGGTCTAGACCGTGAACCCCATCGCCCGCTTGCTCCTGACCTGCTGTTTACTCCTTGCAGGTTCATTGCCAATACAGGCGCAGGACACCCTTGCGCTGACCGCTGAGGAGGAGGCATGGCTGAAGGCACACCCCACTCTCAGGCTTGGCGTCGATCCCAGCTGGCCGCCGCTTGACTTCGTGGATGAGCAGGGCAACCACGCTGGAGTTGCTGCTGATATCCTGGATCTCCTAAGCCAACGGTTGGACGTCAAATTCGAGTTGGCCGAGGGGTTGACCTGGTCTCAAGTGCTGCAGGGAGCGAGGGAGCGCCGGATCGATGTTGTTTCGCTATGCACCCCCACCCCGGATCGGGAGGAGTACCTTCTGTTCACCCGCTCCATCATCTCGGTCCCGTGGGCTGTTGTCACGCAGAAGGGCTTCAGGCAGGTTCACAGCTTTGGCGACCTGAAGGGCGACGATGTGGTCATGGTCAAAGGCTATGCGGTCGTGGATCTCGCCAAATCGCAATTCTCCGACGTACCGTTCCGTCTTGTGGAGACCCCCGCTGACGGTATCACAGCTGTCGCGACCGGCATGGCCGATGCCTACGTGGACAACCTCGCCGTTGCCGGCAATCTCATCCAGAAGCAAGGTCTGGACAATCTGAAGATAGCCTGTGATGCGGGCTTCCATGCTGAAGCCCTCTGCGTGAGCGTTCGTTCCGATTGGCCCGAACTGGTCAGCATCATGGACAAGGCACTTGCCTCCATCGGTCCGGAGGAAACTGCTGCCATCCGCAGGCGCTGGATGCCCATCCAGATCGAAACGACGGTCGCTGAAGAACAGCTGGCCGACCGACCGGATGGGCTCCTCTCATGGTGGCTGATCCCTATCGCCGTCCTGGTCATGGCCAGCTTGGCCATCCTGAGCCGGATCATTGATCGGCCCGTCACCGAAGAGGAGTTGGCGCAGCTCAGTGGACGACGACGCTTCTGGCTTGCCTTGACCTTCTCCAACCTGAAGATCAGCGCGAAGATACTGATCATCCTCGTCCTCGTAGCTGCAACCAACGTGGGACTCTTTGGCTACCTGGACTACAAAGAGGCGAGACGAACCCTCCGTGATGAGTCGTTCAGCAAACTGACCGCCGTACGTGAGATGAAGGCTCAACAGATCGAGGATTACTTCGAGACCATTGCCGGCCAGATCGTGACCTTCTCGGAAAGCCGCACGGTCATCGAGGCGATGGCGCGCTTCAAGGCAGCCTTCGCTGACCTCGAGGCGGGAGCATCTGTGGGCCCCGGCACAGAAGCCCCCGCAGGTCCCGAACTTACCCAGTATTACCAGGAAGAGTTCCTGCCGCGTTTGGCCGCAAGCCTGGCCGCTGGAGAGTCGCCGCCGACCTTGGCGGAAGCCATCCCCAGAGAGCCCCACGCGCGCCATCTGCAGGACCAGTACCTGGCCGAGAATCCCAACCCAACCGGCGAGAAGCACCGCTTGGACGAGGCGGGAGACGGGAGTGAATACAGCTCTGTCCACAAGACCTACCACCCAATCATAAGAAGCTACCTGGAGCGGTTCGGTTACTACGACATCTTCCTTGTGGAGCATGAGACTGGGCACATCGTCTACTCGGTGTTTAAAGAGGTCGACTACGCCTCCTCACTGCTCACTGGGCCCTACCGGGACACGAACTTCGCAGCCGCGTTCCGAGCGGCCCGCGATGCAGCGCAGGCAAGCTACGTGCGGCTGGAGGATTTCACGCCTTACGCCCCGTCATACAATGCCCCGGCTTCGTTTATCTCCTCCCCCATCTTCGACAATGGGGAAATGCTTGGCGTCCTCGTCTTCCAGATGCCCATCGACCGGATCAACAGCATCATGACCAGTCAACAGTCTTGGAAGGATGTCGGGCTGGGCGATAGCGGCGANACCTACATTGTGGGGNATGATCTGCTCATGAGAAACCAGTCCCGCTTCCTTATCGAGGATCGGGAGAACTACCTGCAGATGATTCGGGACATCGGACTGTCTGAAGAGGACATCAACCGAATCGACGCGCTGGACACGTCCATCGGGCTGCAGAAGGTGGACACCAAGGGCACGCGTTCGGCCCTCGGGGGACAGATCAACACCGAGATCTTCCCAGACTACCGCGGAGTGCCGGTCCTCTCCTCATACCGCCTTCTGGCGTTGCCCAACGTGCGCTGGGGCATCATGAGTGAGATCGATGAGGCCGAAGCCATGGCACCCGCCGAACGGCTCAAGAAGCGGACACTTGGCTTGATGGCATTGTTCCTGGGCGCCATCCTGGCCATATCATTCGCCTTCGCCAAGACGATGACACGACCGATCAAGGTCTTGACAGCCAAAGCCCATGCGCTGGCACAAGGCGACCTCGGGGTCCCCATCGAGATCGGCGGGGGAGATGAGATTGCCCAGCTTGGCCAGAGCTTCGATGTCATGCGCAAGGCTCTCGCCGAGATGATTGGGGGCCTGGAAGACAAGGTCGCTGAACGGACCGAGGAGCTGCAGAAACAGAAAGATATGCTCGAGAACACATTGGAGTCGTTGACCCACCCGTTCTACGTCATCGACGCCAACACCTATGAGATCGTGGTGATGAACTCCGCGGCCAGGAAGCACGCGGCATCCGGGGCCTCGACGTGCCATGCGCTGACCCACCGGCGGGACACGCCCTGTGACAGCGGCGAACACCCCTGCCCCTTGGAGATTGTGCAGCAGACAAAGGGACCTGCCGTTGTTGAGCATACCCACTTCGACGAAAACGGGGACGAGATCTACGCGGAAGTCCACGGCTACCCGGTGTTCGACGCCGAGGGCCAAGTTATCCAGATGATCGAGTACTCTCTGGACATCACGGAGCGGAAGCTGCATGAAGCACAGCTGCGACTCCAGTCGACCGCGCTGAACTCCGCGGCCAACGCCATCGTCATCACCGATCCGGCCGGCACTATGCAGTGGGTGAACCCAGCCTACACCGCCCTGACCGGATACACGAGTGACGAGGCCCTTGGCAAGAACCCGCGCATCCTTAACTCCGGCAAGCAGGGACCGGAGTTCTTCGAGAAGCTCTGGAATACGATTCAGGCCGGCAGGATGTGGCGGGGTGAGATCATCAACAGGCGCAAGGATGGGGCGCTTTACACCGAAGAGATGACGATCACCCCAGTCAAGAACGACGAAGGCGAGATCATTCAGTATATCGCCATCAAGCAGGACATCACGGCACGGAAGGAAGCCGAGCGAGCTCTGGCTCAGCAGTATGCCCTGACGCGGTCCCTCGTGGACACACTGCCTAACCCGGTCTTCGTAAAGGACCCGGATACACGGTACGTATTGTTCAATCGGGCCTATGAGCAGGCGTTCGGAATGAAACGCGATGATTACCTGGGCAAGAAAGTCACCGAACTTGAGTACGTCCCCACGGAGGTCGCCGCAAAGCTCCAGGCGGAGGATGAGGAGATCATCCGCGCCGGCGGGATGCGCCATCGCGAGCGGCAGATCCTGCACGCGGATGGCACAGAACACAGCATCCTCTATTGGGTGACGCGGTTCGAGCTGGATGACGGGTCAGTGGGCGGACTGGTAGGTATCGAGGTGGACATTACCAAGCAGAAGATGCTTGAGCAGGAGCTGGAAATCGCCAACGCCCGCATGGCGGGTGAGCTGAACGTGGGGCGGGAAATCCAGATGAACATGGTTCCCCTCACTTTCCCCGCCTTTCCGGAGCGAGATGAGTTCACTGTGTTCGCCACATTGGAACCGGCGAGAGAGGTCGGCGGGGACTTCTATGACTTCTACTTCGTCTCTGATGACTGGTTGCTGTTCTGTGTTGGTGACGTCTCCGACAAGGGGGTGCCAGCCGCACTGTTCATGGCCGTCACCAAGACCCTCATCAAATCGCGAGCAACCGACGATATCGCCCCCGAGCGCATTCTCACCCGCATCAATGATGAGCTGAGCGCCGACAACAAATCATGCATGTTCGTCACGCTCTTCGTGGCGTTCCTCAATGTGAAGACGGGGAAGATCCTCTACACCAACGCGGGACACAACCCCCCCTACATCAAGCGCACCGATGGGACTCTGGAGAAGCTGGCCAAACGGCACGGGCCGGTGGTGGGCGCTATGCCCGGCATCAGCTACAAGAGCAGCGAAACGGAGGTCACCGCCGGCGATCTCTTTGTGCTGTTCACCGACGGCGTCACCGAAGCCAAAGGCATCGACACGGGCCTGTATGGCGAGGCACGACTGGAGGAATTCCTGTCCGACATGGGAGAGATCCCCGTGGAAGCTGTCGTCTCCGAGACAGTCAACGCAGTTCAGGCCTTCCAGGGGCGGGACCATCAGGCAGATGACATAACCGTGCTGGCCCTCAGATTCGAGGGGGCAGCCGACGACGAGGTGCTGCACAGTCTGGATATCACCATCAAGAACCAGCGGCCGGAGATCAGCGTTGTCGACAGAGAATTCACAGCCCTGGCCGAGTCATTCGACCTGCCCAAGAAGGTCTCGCGCCAGGTCCGCCTGGCCTGCGATGAGTTGCTTAACAACGTCATCTCCTATGCGTACAGCGATGACTGTCCGCACGAAATCAGCGTAGCCATCTCCCTCTATGCGAGTCGACTGACTATCATCATCAGCGACGACGGTGAACCGTTCAACCCCTTCGAGCAGGGCACGCCCGACACACAGGCGGCGCTGGAGGATCGTGAGATCGGGGGACTCGGCATCCATCTCGTCAAGAATGTGATGTCCACGGTATCCTACGAGCGCAAAGGTCCGCGGAACGTGGTCACACTGGTCAAGGAACTGAACGCTTGAGGTCGCCCACGGGAACCATTCGAGAAGGCTGCGCGTTCCGGACAGCCTGGGACGCCGTCGCAATCGCCTTGGTGCTGGTCAGCAGTGCCTTGATTCCCTACCAGATCGTGTTCGATGGCAGCGTCTCCGTGCGCGGGACGATCCTGCTCTACCTGGTGGACATGTTCTTCCTTGGAGACATCTGGCTCAACTTCCGGACAACGTTCCGGGAGGCCGGCGTCGAGATAACTGACAGGTCCCGGATTGCCACACATTACGTGCGATCAACGCTACCGGTCGACATCGTGGCAAATGCCCCCATTGAGCTGATCTTCCTGGCTGCCCCTGAAGCTTCTATCGGCGGCGTTCCGCTCATTGTACTGGGCCGTGCGTTGCGCCTGTTACGGATCGTCAGACTGTTCCTCATCATCGCACGTTGGGAGAGGATGGGCTGGACCAATCCCGGGTACCTGCGCATCCTCAAGTTTGTCGGGGTCGTTGCCATTGCCATTCATTGGCTGGCTTGCGGCTGGTTCCTGACCTCGGCCGTCGCACACTTCCCCACCGACTGCTGGGTCGTCCGCTGCGAGATTCGCAACGCCCCGCCCGCCGACCAGTACATCCGGTCGCTGTATTGGACCATCACGACCATGACAACGGTGGGCTACGGCGACATCACCCCGGCACGCTCGACCGAATACATTGTCACCATGGCCATCATGCTTCTGGGGGCGTCGATGTATGCCTTCATCATCGGGAATGTTGCGTCGCTTCTCAGTAACCTGGATTCAGCCAAAGCCGGCTACTGGCACCGCATGGAATCAGCCACGGAGTACCTGCGCTGCCGCGGAGCTCCGAAAGAACTGGGTAACAGGGTTCGGAACTACTATGAGTACCTTTGGGATCAACACCGCGGGCTGAGAGAGGACACGTTCTTTGCAGATCTGCCTGGTCCACTTCGGTTGGAGGTACTACTGCACCTCACGCGGGACCTCCTCAACCAGGTTCCCCTCTTCAAGCATGCGCCACCGAGATTGAGAGACGTTCTGCTCATGGCCCTTGAGCCGCGCACCTTGGATCCTACCAGCCTGATTGCTCAGGCGGGCGAGGTGAGCAGTGAGATCGTCTTCATCAGCCAAGGGACAATGGAGATCGTCAAAGACGGCACTGTGGTAGACACTCTCACCAGCGGGGACTACTTCGGAGACCTTTCCCTGGTGCTGGGGGAGGCACGAACGGCCACCGTCCGTACAGCCACCTACTGCGAGGTCTTCGTGCTGTCGGAAGATGCGTTTGCGAGGATCCGGAAGGATCATCCCGAGATGCGGGACGTGCAGAAGAAGATGTCGTCGGGCCGCTCGGAGAAACTGGCGGCCCTGATCCTCGACGGGATAGTCCTCTGAAGCCAGCATCATGCGAGCGTGCTGACCCCGCATGGAGTGATCTCATCCACTCC
>JGI11705J14877_10002028_pt1 | contig 11154 bp, 17 predicted proteins | sample Etolaghawater15m_FD_14877 | JGI IMG/M metagenome (IMG submission 14877) | reverse complement strand
TTCTTGGGTATAGCCAGCTTGATCATGCGCTTAAGTTTTCTCACTGCGCCTCCTCCTCACAAGAGCCTCAGCGAGAGATGACACACCCACAGGCTCTTGCACCTGCCTCTCACCTGCTGAGCGCTGAGCCTCCTCGGGCAAGTCACCTGCACCGAGTCGCTCACGAATAGCGCGCTCAAGCTCATCATCAGGAGTGAGTAAGCCAGACTGCACAAGAGCAGGGAGCATGCCCAAACTCTCAGCAAGATCATCAGTATCAAGACCTGTGTGAGCAAGGCGAGGGAGCTTGGAGGGGTCAACCGCGCCATAATTCCATCTCACCAAGCGCCCAATCGTTCCACCACCTCTGCGGTCAACACCGCTCACAGCAGACGCCACGATGTCACAGAGGTTGATAGCAGCTCGCCTAAACATGGAGAGGTGAACCTCACCCACCGAGCGAGAGCCTGTGTCAGTGATGCCGAGGTTGGCGAACTGAGCAAGGAAGGCTTGGCTGATCTGATTGTCACACTCTCGGATAATATCGAGAGGGCCTTGCGCGTAAAGGTTAGGCGCAGCGCTGTATGTCTCAAAGCTGACCACAGGGTTGTCGATGAGGTAGCTCTGCTCAGCACTGAGGAAGGCTTGAGCCTGTGCCTCTGCCTCATCGATCATCGCGTTGATGTCGGCATCAGTGAGGCCCTGCTGTTCAGCGAGCGCTCGATCTACTTTGACCTTTGGCGCAGGGATAGCCCAGCGATCGGTCCCAACACACATGAGATTGCTGATGCGCTGCTTAGTACGCCACCACCACCACACAGGGCGAAGCATGCCAGAGCCCTCAAAGTTAGAGCCTGTGCGGTTAAGGGTGAGGAGCAGGAGCTTATTGGAGGGAATAGGCTCAGCCACCTTACCCACGCCCACAGTGTTCTGAAGAACCCCATCGAGGTGCTGATTGTCACGGCTGAGCCAACGCTGATGCGCTGAAGGCTCTCGATCTGCGTAATGGTCGAGCCACACGCGCGTCTTGCCGTTCTCATCAAGGCCTACTCGGTAGACCTCCTCAGCATAGCGATAACCCAAAGGAACGAACTCAAGCAGGTAGCTGAGCTGTTCTTCCCATGACAAGGTGGTCTGCCCTGCATACCCATCAAGGCCCCACGCCTCATTAGCAAAGCGAGCGAGCTCGTTGCAGGCTGGGTCTTGATCGTCTGCACTCTCCCAACGCCAAGTCGCGCTGAGTAGTGTCTGCCTAAGCATATGCCAAGAGCGTCTGACCACAGGGTCAGTCCTCAGCATATCCTCAGCTTCAGTCACCCAGTTGAGCCCTGTGAGGCTCGGGTTTCGCTCATATCCCGTGAGAACCCCACCGCTCAACTGAGTGCCGCTGATCCCCCTCACCGAGAAGCGAGGGTGAAGCGCGCGCATATGGCGTGGTGCCTCACCTGGCTCTGATTGATAATCGAGCTTTCTCATTTAGCCCTCGATGATTAAGGATAAATCCTCCATCAATCGTCAGCTATCTCCATTACGTCAATCAGCAGTGTCGTGTTTCTCTTGGGCGTTGTCAAGTGTAGGCCACTCACCCTTTGGTTGAAACACGCTTAAGTCAAGAGGCTTGTCTGATGTGGCGCATGTAGTGAAAGTCACGGAGAAGCGATGAGGCTTATCACGCCTCACCATCTGCCTGCATGTCTCACACCAAATGTACTTCCCTATCCTCACAAGTCCTCTTTAGTCTGTAAGCTCTTGATGAAGCCATTGAACAGGCAAAGCACAAGGTGTACCCATATCGATCACAAGAACATCATCAGCGCCCTCTGAGTTGTGCCACGCATAACCATCTGCTCCAACAAGAGCCTCTGTGCATGTAGAGTGCATGTCGCATAACTCAGTAAGGATTTTAATCAACCCTTGAAGCTCAGTAATTCCTGCTTTTTTGGCCGCTTGGCAATAAAGATTGCGAGCTTTAGAGATGCTTTCATTGGTTTTGAGGCTGACATTATATGAAGCCAAACGGCTCAACGTCTTGAGGGCTTTTCCCTCTTTGCCCTTAACACCCTTGATAACAGTCTGAAACTCAGCGCTCATGCTGCTTAACATGGAAACAACTTGAGATAACTCAGAGTTGTCAACAGGCAAGGCCCTGGCCTTGATATTCTCTGTTGCGCAGATGATCTGCTCATCACTAAAAGCGCTGAGACTTGCAGGTTTAATGTTTGCGATTTTTTTCACGTCAATCTTCTCCATCTTTGGTCATACTTAAGAAACAAAGAGCCCCACACCCGAAGGTGTGGAGCTCCCCAACCAAGCAGAGCGCCCCGCTAACTTTTAACTTTGGCGAGATCACGAGACACAAAGCTCAGAGATAATGACTAAACACACCTATATAACACAGCAAAGATTACTTCTCTTTCAAGATTTCGATCATCGCCTCAAGTTTATCAATACGCTTCTCCAGCTGATCGATGTGGTCGATGAGCTCCTTCTGCTCCTCCTGCTCCAAGTCAAAGCGCTTGGAGGTGAAGCGATAGAACATATACAAGAAGGCGAGCGTGACTACTGCGACCAAGTTATTAGGGTCGAGCGCCTTCTCGATCAGCGTTGGCGGGATAGTAGGGTCAGGCATCAGAAGCTCCGAGGTGAGGTGGAGATACCCGCGCGCCTTGTGCGGTTGGGCTTAGCTCTTGGAGTGTACTTACTCTTGTTCACCTCATCAGCCCAATAATGGAAGATGCAGTCATAACGCAGAGCATCTAAGGGGTCTTCGCGCCCATCCTTCTTAGGCTGCTCCTTATTATCCCAAGCGTAGCTCATGAGGGCCTTGCGGAGGCTGTTGCCTGTGGCGCGCTCGCCCTGCCTCCACACCTCCTCAACGATGAGGTAGCGATTACGATTGAAGGCGCGTTTGAGGCGTTGCACACCATTGAGTATGTCAGTCCTCACAGGGTCAGTCGTAAAGCGCAGAGGTAGACCGATGCCACCCTCATCGATGCCCTTGGCGATCTCACGGAAAGCAGAGCGCCCTGTCTGATCGTTGCGCGCCTTGCCTGCCTTGTCAGCCACACCTTCATCAAGCCATATCCGAGGGCCTGGGGCGAGGTGCTTAAGCGAGCGAGGCCAAGCCACCCGCAGGATCAGCGCGCTTAGTTGTCTGATCGTCACCTCTTGAGGGTTGATCTCATGAGTGATGATGGTGGCTTGTCGCTCCTCATCATAAGCCATGATGATCACCGAGGGCTTTCTGAACCCCCAGTCTATGGCTATGCGCCCTGTCATCTCCTCACGATAAGAGAAGTCCTTGATCACATGGCGCTCGCTGTCAAACTCTTGATAGACGAGACCTGTTGGAGGCTTGGGCTTGTTAAGCACCATAGCCTCACGCTCATCATCAGGGAGGAGTTTAGTAGCCTCAAACCACGCCTCACTCAGATTGTTCTCGTTGACGTATGAGGTAAACATGAGAGGTGAGCACCCTGCATCCTCTGCCATCTGTACCCACCACGCATCAGAGACAGGTAAGCCCACCAAGATCAGAGTCGGGTGAGGGCCAGAGCGCAGACGCCCAAGCGCCTTATGTGCTACCTCGGGCCCGAGGGTTTGACACTCGTCAACGAGAGCCACACCCGAGGTGACGTTGATACCTTCAAGAGGGTTGTGGCTCGCATCGCGTGTGCCTGGGCGATAGTAGGAGCGACAGAGCACCGCAGAGCCTGTGTGTGTGTCTGTCCACTTATGAAGCGTGTGATTGTAGACCCACCCGCGCGGTGCTAACCACTTCTCGATCTCAGGCATGAGCACCGAGTTATAACGAGGTGTGGTGTCAGTGACCAAGAGTGAGGTAGTGCCAGGCCGAGTCTTGGCGATGAACCACAGCGCGAATATGAGAGAGGAGGTTTTGCCCGATCCCCACCCACAGCGCGCGGCGATCACTTGGTCTTTACGCCTGATGCCTGTAATGACCTCACGCTGTAGGTCGTTTAGAATAAATGGGCGCTCCTCATCACTCATCATGCCTCCCCTAAGTATTCTCTCAAGCGCTCGACATTGAGAGACAGCGCGTGAGACTTCTTGCCTTTGCGGTAGCCTGTGACGACACCCGCCTCAACAAGGTTAAGCACTTGATGTTGTATTGCATAGACGCCCACATCATCGGTGATATACCCGCGCGCAAAAGTCCTCACAGGTAGCAAGGCTCCCTTTGGCCACTCAGCCAACATCTTGATCGCCGCTCTCATGCTCGGCAGGAGCTCCACCCAAGAGGAGAGCTCAACGAGGTCATCCATCGGGGAGCGTGGCTTGGTGGGCTTGATCTCGACTACAGGCGCAGGCTTGCGAGGGAGCGAGCACACCTCGAAGAACTTGCTCGGCTCAGTGTAGGAACACATTGAGGCGTCTAGGCTGTCAAAGCTTCCCCACCTCATCGAGGCCATAGGTGAGTCGCGCCCAATATCACGTCCCCAAACCAAGACCACATCAGACCACTCAGAAGCATGAGAGATCGCCATTGACTGGAAGTTGACGCGATAGATGCCGAGAGCCACACACCATAGCGCGTTGGCCTCATGAGCTGCGCGCTGTAGATCGAGGAGGGCTGTACCCATCTGATCGAGCACCTTGTGCATGAGGTCGGTGGGGTTCTCACTGACCCCTGCGTGGCGGGTCTTGATCTCAAGCGCCACCTCAACATGACCTGAGCGCCGCGCCAAAACGAGATCACAATACTTACCTGGATCGGGCCAAGCAGGGCGCCCCGCCTCGATGGGGTCAGCGCTGATCCGGTAGTTGGCCCAATCTGCACTCTCGATCACCGAGAGGAGGAGGCCTTGAAAGCGCTGATGAATACGAACAGCGCCCGCCTCCATCTGCTCTTTACTCCATCGCTGTGGAAAGGATGGGTGCTTGATCTTAAGGAGGTCTTGTGTCATTGTTCACCTTGCTCGGTTTGTGTTGTCGAGCGCCTTGGCTGTGGTGGCCATTAACTCACCCCTCCCTGTCAGTGTTGATGGGGAGGGGTTAGTTTTAGGAACTCCTCAACGATGCGCGACCAAGCGGTCAGCCTGTCTTGGTATGTGTGATAAATCAGTCTGCTGATGTTGACATCAGTACCATACACTCTCACATCGATGTGAGCAGGGAGCTCACAGGTGAGGCGCGCGATAGGCTCCTCCCCCCACTCTGGGGAGCGCACCGCTAGACGCCTGTCACCATAGATGACCGCTGTGTATAGCTCAGGCACCTCACCACGCAGAGGAGCGAGGAACTGCATGCCGTTGAGGAGGCGGTCTGAGGGCATGTACACCTTATCAATCATCATCGCCCTCGCCCTCACCTTTGGGAAAGAGCATCTCGTTGGTCTGCTCGATCATCGCCATCACTTCAGCGTTGCCGTTGAGTTGCTTAGTGCTCACTTCAATCTCACGCTTAGCGCTGTAGCGCTCGGGCCACCTACGCTCAAGGAGCCAAGCAAGGCCCTTCCAATCTTGGCGCGCATCGATCAGCGAGCGCATCTCAGAAATCATAGCGCCCTCTCCTGCGATCTTGGCGTCATCGATGCGCTCGCGCAGCTCCTCATCAGCATCAAGCCAGCGATAGAAAGTGGCCCTGCTGAGGTTGGCACCGACACACGCCGCCTCAACGCTGTGACCTTTGGCGAGTAGGTGGCAGACCTCCTCTAGCTTCTCAGCGTTGCGGGGCGCCTTGGGGCCTGTCTTCACGCGCGCGCTTGTCTCGATAGTCTCATTAGTCTCTCCTGCTTCACGTGAAGCAAGACCTTTGAGGTCACTCTTAGGCTTTGGCATACTCGTTCTCCCTTTGCAGATAGAGCCTCATGCGCCTCATCGCACCCGCAGCAGTATTGGGCAGAATACCTAAGTCTCTCCCCACCTGCACAACGGAGATGGTTGGGTCGGAGCAGAAAGTGCGTAAAAGCTCAGCATATCGGTATTCTGCTGAGCGCTCCTCAATGTCTGTCAATGCCTGCTCATACAGCTCTATCAGCTCTAGGCGATCACTGACGAGCATATCACCATCGATTGCTGACCACCGCTTCTGAGTAATGCTTAAATCCTCAACGCTACCGATGGGAGTATTCCCACGCGCGCGGGTGCAATTCTTCGCTCTACTCCTCACAGTCACGCTCATAAGGCGCTCAGTCAGATCAAAGTGTGGCCTTGAGCAGAGATAGGTGAGCGAGTCAGAGACTACATCATCAGCCTCAGACTCCAGCGCCCCACACCTCATCGCGTGGAGTCTCCACTTTTCCCGATTGCCTAAGATCAGCTCACCAAATGCTTCAATCTTGGTCTTCGGCGTCCCACGTCTCGTCAAGAGACTCCTCATCTTCATCGTGTTCATCGTCAGGTATCTCCATCAAATCGTCTATCAGAGCGTCTAACTCCTCATCTGAGTTGATGATGAGCCACTCTGAGCCTAGGGCCATCTCTTGTCGGTTGGGTTCCATGTTGCGGGGCCTCCAATAGATGTACTTTCGGTCTGCACATTAGGCCCAACAAAGCGCCAATTGTCAACGATGATGTCTACATCTTGACGCTTAACGCCGTCCTTCTCCCACTTGTTGACTTTGGCCTTGCCCTCGATTGAGACCCACTTGCCCTTTTTTACATGATCAAGGAAGGCTTTGCCGCGCTCGCCAAAGATGACCAAGTTAAACCAATCGGTTTGTTTCTCACCTTTGACATAAGCGTCCACAGCGAGCGAGGTGCTCACGATGTCTTTGTTGGCCCCGCGCGCTTCTGGGTCTCTGCCGATGATGCCAACTAATAAAATCTTATTCATCTCTGATCCTCCATTTAAGGTGTTAAAACGATGTTAAGAGGGAGGCGCGCAGCAAAAAACGCCTCCCTCTCTCCACCTTAACCCTTGCACACTTAACACGCGAACAGGCTTAGAAATGATTGACAATGAAATAAAAGTAGGCGAGGGCAGTGTTGCGCTCGTTGATGTGATGGGCTCAGCGTTGAGCGTGGTCAATGCTGCGCGAGTATCGATGGGCAAGCGCTCCGAGAGCTTTGATGCGCGTGACGCCAAGCTGATTAAGTATCTTTGGGAGCATGGTCACACCTCGCCCTTTCGTCATGTGCACCTTCAGTTTCACATCAAGGCGCCCATCTTTGTTTTGCGCCAATGGATGAAGCACCAGGTGGGGTGTGCATGGAACGAGATCAGCGGTCGCTATGTAGAGCTTGATGAGAGCTTTTGGAGTCCTCACTTGTGGCGTGAGCAGAGCGCGAGCGTGAAGCAGGGAAGCGGTGGAGCTCTTGAGCAGTCAGCTCAGATTGACGCTCACTTTGTGTATGTTGAGGCGATCAACGCCGCTGTCGCCACTTATCAGCGCTTGCTCCAGATGGGAGTCTGCAAAGAGCAGGCGCGCGCTGTGCTCCCTGTTGCCACCATGAGCGAGTGTTATTGGACTTGCTCGCTTCATGCGCTGATCCACTTCTTACGCCAGCGCCTTGATGGTCACGCTCAGCAGGAGATCAGAGAATATGCTCAAGCGGTGAGCGAGCTTGCCGAGGGCGTTGAGGGCTTGCGCTACATCTTGGAGACTTGCCTTGATCGATTATGATCTCACTGACTTTGTAAGGTTCATGCTTTTATTACTGATTATGCGCTTGGCGTTTGAGGTGATGTCATGAGGGCGCTCATGAGGGCGCACTGGGTGAAGCACTGGATGCGTCACGCTGAGTTGATCGCTGAGATGAGCCCTTGCCCCCGAGGGCAGGTTGGGGCGTTTATCGTTGACGAGCGAAACAACCCAATCAGCGCAGGCTTCAACGGCCCACCGAGAGGAGCCTGCGGTGATCTGTGTGGTGGTGAGGTGTGCGACAGAACAGCGCGCGCCATACCATCAGGCACATCAACGGAGATAGGCTGTCATCACGCAGAGCAGAACGCCTTGATGAACGCTCTGCATAAAGGCGTGAGTGTGGCGGGTTGCACCTTGGTTGTGACTACGCCACCCTGCTTGGGCTGTGCTCGCCTCATACATCACGCAGGCATTGAGCGCGTGGTGATCGGTGGGCGCTCGTATGACTCACAGGGAGCTGATTACCTTGAGAGGTTTATCGCTTTACGTCAGGGTGTCTCTTGTAGCGTGAGCGAGCAGTCTCAAGATTACAGTTCATGATTTCGCTCATCTTTTTATAGGTGAGTCCTTGATCTCTGAGCTGTTTGGCCCACTCCACCTCTGGCGATAGGTAGGCTCTGCCTCGGTTGCCTCGGCTGAGATCAAGCACCCAACCTCTCACGCGCTGATAAGAGACTCCAAGCCTGTCTGCGACCTCTGTCATAGTCAGCCCTGATTTATACAACCTGCGCGCGCGATCTTTGAGATACTTACGATCCATAGAGTCATTGAGCATATCTTGAACTTTGGCGCGCTCCTCCTCCTCATGAGCCTCGCGCAGCGCCTCGATGTCCAGCTCTCTGAAGACACGAGCGCGCTCGGCTGCCCAAATAGATGCTTGATGACGATGAAGGTTGTGAGCCTCCCACGCCGCTTTCCTCTCTGCGTATGTACTCATCAGCTCCACCCATCATTGATCTGAGGTCTACGATCACGCCCGATCATCTCTACAGGGCGCCCGAACATCGAGCGCATACGCGATCTCATAGCGCTGTTGTTCTCCAGGAGGTTCTCAAGGATCACCTTGGGCTTGAGGTTGGTGGTCATACAGACCGCAAGCTCACCCGCGCTCCACCTGTCATATATCGCGCCAATCAGCTCGCGTGTTTGGTCTCGGTACCAATCACCCCAATCAGAGCCAGAGCCACCGATACCGCCAAGCTCATCGAGGCAGAGCAGATCAATGTTGTTGAGAATATGAGTCTCAGGCTCGACAGGGTTGGGTCGATCAGGGCGCCCCCATGATGCTTTGATGTCAGCAAAGAGTCCCTCATGAGTGATGAACAGAGCGCGCTTGCGAGAGAAGCAGGCATGCTTGGCGAGGATATGAAGCATAGAGCTCTTGCCGTTGCCTGGCTTGCCGTGAAGCAACACACAAGGGAGCTGAGGGAGATCTGTGTTCTTGGGCGCGTGGATATAGTCGAGGAGCGCGCCGACTGCTTTATGCTGAGCTGGGCTGTCCCACTCATAAGAGGCGAGCGTGTGCTTGTGAGCGACATAGGGCAGGCGCGCCGCCTCGATACGTTTGAGAGCTCGGCGTGGTGCTTCACAATGAGGGCAGAGCTTTGAGGTGGGCGCGAGCCCTTGCGCTGCCCTCGGAGTGATCAGCCAACCATCTTGGCATCGACCGCAGTGAGGCAGAGGTGAGGAGGCCAAGAAGCCGTTGACCGAGCGCCACTCTGAGGTGGGGAAGTTCTCGGCATTGATGCCAGCGTAGCTTGGCGCGAGCTCCCTCTCAGGGCTCTCGATTACCTCAACTTGATCGAGGTTGATGATGTTGGTGGTTAAGGTGTTCATCGTCTGTGTCTCCATTTAGCGTCTTATGAGGCTCTGAGGCGCTCTTTGTGTGTTGGCGAGATGCTCCACATAGGTCACGATTGAAGCAGGCGATACGCGCAGCTTATGAGCTTGTTGAGCGAGGACTGCATCATGCTCAGCAAGGGCGAGCCTTATATCCATCCGACCCTTGAAGCGAGCCACCTCATCAATCTTTTGTCTATAAACAAATAAAGAGCCCATGTCTTCACTCGGAGCGATGAGCCTACAGCCTGCTTGAAGCGCCGCGCGCCTCTCAGCCTCAAGCGAGTCCTCGCGCGTGGGGTTAGGCTCTACCTCTGGCTCAGCGTGTTGATTATGAGGTTGATAGTTATATTGATCTATATTGATATTATATTGATCTATTGATTTGGGTGACAATCTGTCACTACTAACAGGACAATCTGTCACTACCTGTGGTGTCAACTTGTCACTACCCTGGTGACAATCTGTCACTACCTGTGGTGACAATCTGTCACTACTATGGTGACAATTTGACACCATACCTTGATTGAGCTTGATGAGGGCTTTGTGATGCAGTCCATCCTCACGCCTCTCAGCATGTCGAGTGACCCAGCCCTTATCGGTGACGCTCTTGAGTTGGCGCTTGATGTTGCGCTCGCTCTGAGCTGTGACCTCTGAGAGATCGCGTACACTCACGCGCCCCTCCCATGTATTCCAATCAAGGCGAGTGAGTAGCATGATCAAGGTCAGCTTCTCGCCAGCGTTAAGGTCTTGAGCGCAGGCAATCGCCAAGCGCGCTTCCATCTCTTTCATTGAGGAACTCCTCGGTTGCGGTGGTGAGCTTGAACCTACACGCGAGCACCTAAAAGGTCAAGCGCCACTTAAGGCTCATTTATATTTATTTTAAACTAAATGAAAAATAAACTTGACCTAGAAGATCAAGGTGGGTATCAAGACTGCATCGCCACCAACCAAAGGAGGTCACACATGACCCTTAGAGATCGCCTCAAGCGCGACCTCGGCAAGCATCGCTACAACTTCACCCACTTGGCAGAGGAGGCAGGCATCACGCCCTCGACACTCAGCCGCATCTTCAAGGGTAAAGACACCTCGATCAGAACAGCAACCAAGCTAGCCAGAGCCGCCAATCGACTCACAGGCCTCAAGACCTATACCCCCTTAGACTTCTTCACTGACCTTTAAACCACCACACCACACCACACCACAACCAAGGCAACACACATGAGCACCATCTTCTTCTTCTCCGTCATTGTTCTTATCATCTTCAGCATCACTTGGGCTTGGGAGCTTCTTGAGGAGCACAGCGCCAACGCTAAGAAGCCTGCCAAGATCGAGCGCACTTGGCTCACTCGCACCTATGACGAGAACGAGGCTCTGCACCTCCACTACCACCTCCGCATCTACCACAGCATCCACCCTCTCCAACGCCGTCACATGCATGACCTCGGCCTCAAGTATGAGATCACCAAGCACATGAACGAGGCAGGCGTTGACATCCACATCCCCAGCGGTGATTGGGCTGCCATGATCGCGCTTTGGCTCACCATCGCAGACTTTAATGACATGGCCCGACAGACCCGCTTCATCAGCTCCCTCACCTCAAACCGCTTCAACCCTAACGCCTAAGACACCACCACAACTAAGGATAACATCATGAGCATCTACACTCCCAAGACACTCGACCAAGCCAAAGAGATCGCCACCCTCATCAGCGACAACCCTCGCGA
>JGI11705J14877_10002026_pt1 | contig 11162 bp, 11 predicted proteins | sample Etolaghawater15m_FD_14877 | JGI IMG/M metagenome (IMG submission 14877) | reverse complement strand
TCCATTATCAGCTTCATTTTCGATTGAATCACCAGAGGCTTTTTCTTGCATGCCTTCAACCATTCCACCACCTTGAACCATGAAGTTAGGAATAATACGGTGGAAAATAGTGTCTTTATAAAAACCATCCATTACATAATGAATAAAGTTCTCTGCCCCAATTGGTGCTTTTTCATCATAAAGTTCAACTGTGATATTGCCCATTGTTGTTTCAATAATTACTTTTGACATGTATTTTCCTTATCTTATCGTCTAAATTTAACGTTACGTATTTTACTTGATTTGGCGCGCTTTGATGATTTTTACGGTTTTAGTTGGGACATCTTTCATGCCGTTTTTAAAACCGGTTTTAACCATACGAATTTTGTTAACGGTTTTCATTCCACTCGTTACTTTACCAAATACAGCATAACCCCAAGCTCTCGATGTTTTTTCACGGTAATCTAAGAAGGTGTTTTGTGCCACGTTGATAAAGAATTGTGCTGTGGCTGAATGTGGATCATTTGTACGAGCCATTGCAACTGTACCAATTCTATTTCGTAAACCATTGTCTGCTTCATTGGTAATTGGAGCGTGTGTAATTTTCTTTTCAAAGTCTTCAGTGAATCCACCACCTTGAACCATGAAGCCAGGAATTACACGGTGAAAGATAGTGTCATCATAGAAGCCTTCGTTAACGTACTTTAAGAAGTTCTCTACTGTCTTAGGTGCTTTGTCAGGGTATAGTTCAAGCACAATAGTTCCTTCAGATGTTTCAATAAGAACTTGTGGCGGTTCGCTTGTGGCTGGGCCAGCAGTTTTAACTTCTGATTCAGCAAAAACAGCACCACTGATGAATAGGCTAAGTAGGGTTACTTTAAGGGTTAAAAACAGTCTTCTTGTCATGATTCACTCCAACATATTAAATCGGTTATAAGATACAATATGCAGCATTCTAACACCTAGGTTAAATAGGCTAAACAGTTTATAAGTGAATTTTAAGGATTGAGTCATTTTCTTAAGAATCCCTTCAAGCTCTTATGCGCTTTATCCAAGGTCTCTAAANATGATGACACGGCAGGAATACTATGAGCCTACAAATTTTCAATACTGAAACACGAANAAAAGAGCTATTTACNCCAATNCANCCAGGCAAAGTAGGCATGTATGTCTGTGGTGTAACGGTCTATGACNTATGTCATATTGGTCATGCTCGTGTGATGGTGGTTTTTGATACAGTCGTGCGNCATTTAAGAGCGTTNGGNTATGANGTTAATTATGTGNGAAATATNACNGATATTGATGACAAAATCATCAANCGTGCTTTAGAAAATGGNGAATCTATTCAGTCTTTAACTGAACGNATGATTACTGAGATGCANGCNGATGAANCGGCNATGAATGTNTTAAGNCCTGATATGGANCCAAAAGCCACTGAGCACATGGATGAGATTCGTCACATGATTGAAACTCTGATTGAAAAAGGTTTTGCTTACCCNGCAGATAATGGCGATGTTTACTTTAAAGTGAAGTCTTTTAAAGAGTACGGACGTTTATCGGGAAAAAATATTGATGATTTAGAGTCAGGCGCACGTGTAGATGTTAATGAAGTCAAACAAGATCCTATGGACTTTGTTCTGTGGAAAGCATCTAAAGAAAACGAGCCAAGCTGGAACTCATCTTGGGGTGAAGGGCGTCCTGGTTGGCATATTGAATGTTCAGCCATGTCTAAAAAATGTTTAGGCAATCATTTTGATATTCATGGTGGAGGAATGGATTTATCTTTCCCGCACCATGAAAATGAAATTGCGCAGTCTGAGTGTGCAACCGGTGAGCATTATGTAAATACATGGATGCATTGCGGTTTTGTTCGCATAGACGATGAGAAAATGTCAAAGTCGCTAAATAACTTCTTTACTATTCGTGATGTGCTAAAAGTTTATCACCCTGAAGTGATTCGTTACTTCTTGCTTTCAAGTCATTACCGTAGTCCTGTTAATTATTCAGAAGAGAATTTAAACAGTGCTAAAGCCAGTGTAGGCCGTTTATATTCAGCATTGGAAAGTGTTGCTATTACCGAAGAGACTAAAGCCGCTGAAGGTACAAGTTATGAATCTGATTTTATGGCGGTAATGAACGATGACTTTAATACACCTAAAGCGATAGCGGTTCTATTTGAATTAGCTAAAGAAGTGAATAAATCTAAACAACCAGGCCTGGTAGCTTTATTAATTAAGTTGGCAAATCAAATTGGTCTTCTAGAACAAGATGCTGAAAGTTTCTTTAAATCACAACCGAGTGATTCTGATTTAACAGATGAGATGATTGCCCAGTTAATTGAAGAAAGAAAAACAGCCAGAGCAGAAAAAAACTTTGCAAGATCGGATGAAATTCGTGATTTATTGGCTGAGCAGGGAATTGAATTGTTAGATAGTAGTGAAGGAACAACTTGGCGTCGAGTTTAAAAACATAAAAGTTAAACCATGCTATAAGTAGCCTATTTCAAGGGTTTTGCGGTGTAAAGGGCTGACATAAAAAAACAATTAAGTAAATAACATTATTAAAATNATATGGTTAAAGTTACTTATAAATATGAAAAAGTAATTAACTAATATGCGAATAGTTGACAAGATAAGGAAATGCTAATATAATTTNCTCATTCATGTNTCTTCATGAGTATCCTCCTCTGATTATTTCTAATGAGATAATGTATTTAAACCCGAGTTGTCCAACTCGGGTTTTTTTTGCCTAGAAAAAGCTAAAACAAAGAAAAATTATAAGAATCTGTCGGTTTTTAAGGGTGTTTTGGATCTGTTTTTTTAAAAGTCTTTCCAACCGATAGGGGGCATAACGTCTTCAAGTCGATCGTACTTCTTATTAAGTAGTGACTTAAAAATGGTGGTGTATTCTAAAACCGCTTTTACATAAGCGCGTGTTTCAGTGAAGGGGATGGAATCTACCCACTGATCAGCGGGGATGCTACCTTTTTTAGGTATCCAAGTATCTACACGATTAGGGCCAGCATTATAAGATGCTGTGGCTAATACTTTGTTGCCTTCATATTTATCGCTCAGATAGCTTAGATAAGCACTACCCAGCTCGATATTGTTGTTTGCTTTGGTTAAATCCTTATAAGAAACTTTCTTTACTCCAATTTTATTACCAATATACTTTGCGGTTTTAGGCATCAACTGCATTAAACCCACAGCACCAACTGGAGATTTAACGTCTTCTGAGAAAGCACTTTCGCGGCGCATGATGCCATAAATCCAAGCGGGATCTATTTTGTTTTTGTCTGCATTTTGCATAACAGGCTGTTTGTGTGGAGTAGGGAAGCGTAAACCTAAATCATGCCATTTATTAGCTTTAGCCAGGCTACGTATTGCCTGAGAGTGTTGATCCCATTGGTTGGCTAATACAGCAATCGCTTGAAGTTCATCTTTGTTAACTCGATTTAGAAGCTGATACCATTCTCGTTTAGCACTTAATGGCCAATCAACCGCCATAAGTTCTTGAATACGTTTAAGCTCTGGATATTTTTTAACGAGGTATTTAGTGTCACGTTTCTTTACAGGATTTGGATTAAACTGATACGGTTTGTTTAATCTATCCGCAGATAAAAAGGCATAGTAATTACGTTGCTTTGCAAGACGGTTATATAAGTCATTAGCCTCTTTTTGCTGTTTAGTCGCTTCCAAGGCACGAGCTTTCCAATAAAGCCATTGCTTGTCTTTTTGGGTTTCTGCTGGCATTAGCTCTATGGTTTCAAGCAGGTCAGCCCAATCAGAGTTTTTTAGCGCAACCTGTGCCTGCCATCGTAACGTATCTTTTGTTTTAGCGGAGCTACCATTAACTTCATCTAAAAAGTCACCGGCTTGTGGCGCGTATCTGTATGCGGTTCTTAATGCCACTTTTCGTTTTAAAATGGCGTACTGATCTTTATTTAAACCATATTGTTTGTAAAATTTATTTAAGCTTTTGTGAGCAAGCTTAGGGTCTTTGGATGCTAAAAATCGAATGCCTTGAGTAAAAATCTTCTTTTTAATTCTTGAAGAGATTGTTTTAGGAAGGGGGTTAGAGACTAGAGAAGGTTTCTTGTAAACTTTCATCCAATAATCAAACATTGCTTTTTCTTTGTTAGAAAGATCTTTACTAAGTTTTTTTGCAAGCTTGGTTTTGCGCTTATTCATTGCTAAATCGATTCTTGCCCAAACCATACCACCGGTTAATTTTTTCTGGTTACGCAGCAGTTTGTCAATCGGTTTGCAGGCCGTACTTAGCTCAGTACTATTTTGCCAAATTGGTTTAGCTAGTTTAATGGCTTTAGTTGTTTGCTTACGGTTAGGCAAGCGCTTGTATGTGATAACACTGAAGGTTCTGACTTTTTTGAGGTTTGTAGTTGTTAAGAAAGGTAGTCCACTTCTTTTGACCCGCTAAGTGTACTAACCATTTTGTGTAAAGCTTATCACCAAGGTAATTATCTTGATTATTTTTAATAAAACTTTTGATCTGTTTAGAAGGCGTCGCACCAAGGTGCATACGGTAATCTTGATAGTTTAAATAGACAATTAATGGGTAGTCTTTAAGCTTTTTTTTATATTGAGCAATCGCTTTACGATCATTGCGTTTAATAGCTTTGTAGGCCGCTAAAAAGTCTTTTTGTTGACTACTTAGTAAAGATTTATCTGTTTGGCCTTGGGCAGAGTTACTGAATAATAAAGCGGTGAAGAGTACAGCAAGTAAGGTTGATGTAGCTCGCGCTATTAGATATTTAGCTAACGTTTTATTAGTTGTATCGTATTGAAAAAAAACTGCTTTGCTCTCAATCAAAATAAGTGTCCGTCATTACAATGTGTAAATTTTTAAGTCTGTCTTATTGTAAATCTTTGAATATAAAATAGGGAGTATATTAAGTATTTTTACGATTTATCTGCGGGAATCTGGATGATTTGTCCCGCTTTTAACAAACCTTTAAGCGATAGTTTGTTATACAAGGCTAGCTGTTTAGCAGAAAGACGATTAGCTTTGGCGATATTCCACAAATTATCACCATCTTTCACGACATAGTTAACGGCTTTTTTAGATTTTGACTTTGTCCAAATCGTTAACTTCATCCCAGGTTGTAAGACCTTTTTGGCTGAGATTTGATTCCAGCCAGCTATGTCTTTAGTACTTACTTGGTATCGTTTAGCTAGTACCCATAGGCTTTCACCTGCTTTTAAGGTATGTTGAATTTTTTCGCCGTACTGATTGCTATAAATAGCTAGTTTTTGACCTTTTTTTAAAGGTTTTTTTACTGAGACATTGTTCCATTTAGCCAATTGTTTGGAAGAGACGTTGTAGTATTTAGCAAGTTTCCAAAAAGAGTCTCCCGGTTTTACAACGTGAATATGTTTTTCCGATTGCGTTAATGCATTTGAATTTTGCACTTTAACGCTTTTAGCCTCAGTGTTTAGTGATCTTTCAGCTTTAGCGATTTTTTGATTCACCAGGCCTGCTTTATCTGCAGGAATTGGGATTAATAACGTTTTACCGGCACGAATTTTTGAATTCTTCATACCGTTTAGCTTTTTAATGGCTTTAGAAGAAGTTTGGTATTTCTGCGCAATGCCCCCAAGGCTGTCGCCTGAACGAATTTTATGTTTTTGCCACTGAATGTTGAAGATGTCCTGATTGTTTTCTAAATGAACTGAGAAATCAGCGGCTTTATCAGCAGGGAGTAATAAATGGTAGGGACCATTAGGTGGCGTGGCTGGCTGGTGATAGCCTGGATTTAATGAGGCTAAAACATCTCTAGATGTGTTAGATAACTTAGCTACTTGACCTAAGGAAACCTGTTTGTCCAAACTGATTTTTGTGAAGTAGGGTTGGTTGGCTATGGGTTTTAAATCGATATTAAAACGGTCTGAATATTCAACAATATGTGATATTGCGAGCAATTTAGGCACATAAGCCCGAGTTTCTCTTGGTAAGAATTCTCGAATTTCCCAAAAGTTTGGTTGGTATTCTTTAATGCCTGGTTGGGCTTTATGTTTTTTACGATATTTTCTCTGTGCTTTGTACACATTACCTAAGCCAGCGTTATATGAAGCCAACGCTAATAACCAGTTGTTATTATTCAATTTATAGAGTTTCTGTAAGTAATCTAGTGCGGCATGCGTGCTTTTAATTACATCTTTGCGTCCGTCATACCACCAGTTTCTATCTAGGTCGTAGATATCAGCGGTACCAGGAATAAATTGCCATAATCCAACCGCTTTTTGACTAGAACGCGCTACAGGGCGGAAGCCACTTTCCACAATCGGTAGTAACGCCATTTCATAAGGCATCTTTCTTTTTTCAACTTCAGTCAAAATATAATGTAAATACGGTTCAGCTCTTTCAGAGACGCGTTTTAAGTGAATTTTTCTGTCATTATAAAAACTCAAATAATCTTCATATTTACCATAATGTTCATCGGCTAAATCAAACTTGTTACGCATTTCATCCCAAATAATGGGATGAAAGACATCCGTTTTTAGTTCAACGCTAAATTTATCAGGCGTAACATCTGCTGTTTTATTTGGCTTTGAATCTGCTGATAAAGGTGCTTTAGCGGTTTGAGTGAGTGGTGTGTTTACTGTTTGAGTAGAGACACAACCTCCTAGCATTAGAGAGGAAGCTCCTAGGCTAAAAAAAGTCAGTTTTATTAATTTTTGAGAGCCTTTTTTTGGTCTGTTTATTAACTGGTTTAATTTTTTTAACATAGTCTTTTAAATTTCTTTGTACAGGGTTGTCTCGGGGTTATCGTAACGTGGAACTTTCACTAGTTCGCTCTATCAAACTCATCTTTCCATGATCGCAGTGTGTTAAACAAGCTTTCAGCAGAGTCGTTTGCTCCTCGCTCTATGAGTTTTTGTTTGAGTGCAGGAGTGTCAAATCTTAAAAATGGATTAGTTAGCTTTTCTTCACCTAAAGTAGATTGGGCGCCAATATGAATAGCAGGATATTCGATGTTTGTTTTAGCAATACGCTGTTGAAGGTCTGTATTGTCAGGTTCGACTAGTTGAGCAAATTGTAAATTGGTTTTTGTGTATTCATGAGCACAATAAAAACCAGTGTCACCAGCTAGTTCGCGAAGTTTTAGAATTGAATCGCTAAACTGTTTAGCGGTGCCACCTAAGATACGCCCGCAACCTGCTGTAAATAAAGTGTCACCACAAAATAAAATATCATCATTATAAAACGCGATATGGTCTTTAGTGTGGCCTGGAATATCGAGTACTTTAAATTTCATATTCTCGGTTAAAGTAACAGTATCATTCTCTTTGCATTTAACTTGGATAATTGAAAGGTTACTTTTTGCAGGGCCATAAACAACCGTTTTTGGAAATGCTTCTACTAATTTATTAACACCGTTTGTATGGTCTGCGTGTTGGTGAGTAATCAAAATTGTTTGAAGATCTAAGCCATTTTTATCTAGGTACTCTAGCACTTGAATTGATTCGCCAGGATCAACGACCCATGCTTGTTTTTCATCATGCATAACCCAGATATAATTTTCGTAGGTGTCAACAAGTGCNGGTAGGCCAACGATATTCATATAAGATGTCGAATCCAATTGTTATAATTGGANATTATTCTACCAAAATTACAGTATAAATAGTGGGAAAAGCGCTATGAATCAAGGTTTTCAACAGTTTTTAAGACAGTGGTTTCAAAGCTCACCTGGAAGGGTGGTGTATAACCAAGAAAAGTTACTGGTTGATAAAGCCGTTGAAAATCTTTTTGGCTATTTTTTGGTTCAGCTAGGATGTGTTTCTAAAGAAAACCTAGCCCAAAAAAGCCGAATTGCGTGTAAGTTATTAGTTGATGAAACGCTTGCTAAGGAATCGACGGTTAAACCTGGAATTAACTGGGTGCAAGCCGAGTTAGATTTTTTGCCCATCGGTAAAGATAAAGCTGACCTTGTCTTTTTACCGCATACCCTAGAAACGGTAGATGACCCTTATTATCTGTTACGACAAGTAGATGCGATGTTGTTGCCTGAAGGCCATATTGTGCTGACAGGGTTTAATAAAATCGCTTGTATGCCTTTTAGGCTCAAATACTTTTCTAATATATCTGGCTTCAAGCAAGCAAAATACAGAAGAGCGCACAAAATTAAAGAGTGGTTAGAAGTACTTGGCTATGAAGTAAAAACGGTTAAGTATAGTTCGGTTATGTGCTTCACAGCTAACGAAAAATATAAGTCATGGGCAAAGTTTATTGAGAAAATTGAAACAGCCTTAAAGTCGATAGGCTTGGACTTCGGTAATGTTTATTGCTTGGTGGCCAAAAAACGTGTCGATTCTCCGACTTTGGTTGGTTCAAAGTGGCATTTAACGAAGTGGCAAGGTGTTAGAAATGGTTCTGCTGCTAACGGTACAGCAGTATCAACGCAAAATATAAAACAGTTAAAAACAGAGAAATAGAATCAAGATGCAAGTGGTAAAAATGTATACCGATGGCGGTTGTCGTGGTAACCCAGGCCCCGGTGGTTGGGGTGCGTTACTTCAATATGGTGAGTTTCGTAAAGAGTTAAAAGGGCATCAGGCAGATACAACCAATAACCAAATGGAACTGATGGCAGCAATTCAAGGGTTTGAAGTTTTAAACAGAAGCAGTCTCGTGCATATTACAACGGATTCACAATATGTTAAAAACGGTGTAACTAAGTGGATGTCGGGTTGGAAGCAGAAAGGTTGGAAAACAGCGGCTAATCAACCAGTAAAAAATAAAGAATTATGGATGCGTTTAGATGCAGCTCTTAAACCTCATAAGGTAGAGTGGTTTTGGGTAAAGGGGCATAGCGGTCATCCAGGAAATGAACGAGTGGATGAGCTAGCGAATTTAGCGATTGATGAGCTGCTAGCGAAACGTTAAAAAGTTAATGAGCTTGTAAAATACCGTGAATAAAAAAACGCCGTTTGAAATGGGTTTATTGTTAAACTTCTAAAACTTACCAGGCCTGGTGTTCACCAGATTTTTTAGAGATTTCTTCTAATTTTTTCTGATGTAATAAAATTTCAGCATCGCTAGCTTTTAACACTCTCAAAGTAGGGCGATCACTTCGTATGGCAATTTTATTATCGTTATTTTCGCCAGGGTTTTGACCATCGGCATTTAACAGTAAAGCCGTTTGTCCACCTGTCATAGTCAGGTAAACATCAGCAAGAATCTCTGAATCGAGTAAGGCCCCGTGCAAAGTACGGTTTGAGTTATCAATGCCTAAACGTTTGCATAACGCATCTAAAGAATTTCTTTGCCCGGGATAAGTTTTACGTGCCATTTTAAGTGAGTCGGTAATCACGCAATGGTCTTCTATCTTGCCCCATTTATTATCAGGTAATAAAGAGAGTTCATGGTTAATGAAGCCAACATCGAACGGGGCATTATGAATAATCAATTCTGCACCAGAGACATATTCCATAAAAGCATCAGATATTTTTGAGAAAACCGGTTTGTCTTTCAAAAATTCATCTGTGATACCGTGAACTTCAATCGCCTCTTGCGGAACTTTTCGCTCAGGATAGATATACTGGTGATAGTTATTATCCGTTAAGCGGCGCTTAAACATTTCTACCGCACCAATTTCAATGATTCTGTCGCCATTGTGAGGTTCAAAACCTGTGGTTTCAGTATCTAATATTATCTGACGCATTCATATTCTCTTTGCTGTAAAATGTTGTTCATTATTTTAAAGCAAAACAAATTCAAAAGGTTGAGTTATGAGAATTAAAAAAGGCAGTCGCGTGACATTTCATTATGAGTTGCGTGATGAAAAGGGCAATGTACTAGATTCAACATTCGGTGGTGAACCTGTTGTTTATATTCAAGGTGAAGGTGAAATCATTGAAGGTCTTGAAGAGTTTATGGATGGTGAAGAGCCTGGTTTTGCGGCTAAAGTATCTATTCCGCCAGAAAAAGCTTATGGCGTAACCAATGACGATTTAGTGGTATTTGCAGGCCCTGAAAACTTTGAAGATAACGTAGAAGTGGAAGTGGGTTCAGCAGTAGAAACGGAAGATCCAGAAGGAAATACCATTACTTTCCGTATTATTGAAGTGACTGAAGATAAAGTTTACCTAGACGGGAATCATCCTCTAGCAGACCAAACGTTAGATTACAAAGTAGAAGTACTAGAAGTCCATTAAAGCGGCTAGATTGTTCTCTAACACTACCATTTCTTCGTCAAAAGCGGTCGAGTACTATTTGTACACTCCCTTCTTTTTCCTAGAACTGGCGTCGTTATAGAACAATCTAATTCGCTTTAACAATGGTTAATCTGCGTCAGGAAATGGTCATTTAAATAGGTAAACTCACATTTTCTTTTTTGACCTAACAAATCTTAGGCGCAACCTGAATCATTCTTGATTTTATATAATAAATTTTAAGATTAAAAACCCGATTGAATTTAGATTCAAACGGGCTTTTTTGGTATTAGCTTTTAGCTTGTGAGTAACTTAGTCTTCTAAGTCACCACATTTTAGATTACCAGGAACAGAGATATCTAAACGTTTTGGGTTAGGTAGGTTTAAGCCGTCCATAATCGTTGAGAAGTCTTTGAATGACTTGCCGTTACCAACACGGGCATTAAATTGCTTTTCTTCACCAATGGTTGATTGACTAAAACCTTTGTAGTCGTGAGCAGGGAATACCAATGTATCTTCAGGAAGGGTGAATAATTTCTCTGTTAAAGAGTGGTACATATCTTCATTACTACCTAGTTGGAAATCCGTTCTGCCGCAATCTCTTACGAATAAGGTATCACCTGTAAATGCAGCCCCCTCAATGAGGTAGGTAATGTCGGTATTAGTGTGACCAGGCGTATGCAATACTTTTATTTCTTGTTCGCCTAATTTAAAGCTATCACCTTCATCTGCTAAGATATCAGCACATTCTGAGCCTGAATTGCGGTGAACAACAATTTTTCCCTTTGTTCTCTTGCGAATAGGGCCAGCACCAGTAATGTGGTCAGCATGAATATGCGTTTCTAGCAGGTACTTAACATTTAGGCCAAGCTCTGTAATATGTTGTGTATCACGCTCAACCTGTTCAAGAACAGAATCAATTACTGCGGCTTCTTTGGTTGTTTCATCCCATAGTAGATAGGTGTAAGTCCATGTGTCGTAATCAAATAGCTGGCGAATTTTCATGATTCA
>JGI11705J14877_10002025_pt1 | contig 11163 bp, 13 predicted proteins | sample Etolaghawater15m_FD_14877 | JGI IMG/M metagenome (IMG submission 14877) | reverse complement strand
CCAAGGACATTTGTCAATGCCATAGCAACAGCAGTTTTCTCATCATATCCTTTTTTATGAAACATCTCATGAGCAAATATAAAATCCCGTACTTCTGCTTCATCTTTAAAAATCTTTCTCGGTAAATCAGGAACTCCTTCTTCAGTACTCTTAAATCCTTCTTCATGCCATTTCTTATTCATTACCCTTAAAGCACCGAAATCAGCAATAATAGCCCCTTCAGGGAATGCTTCATTCTCTATATACATTATACCATTTTTAATACGCTCTTTATTGTAAACAGGATTTAACCGTAAAACAGGGACATCAAATTCAACACCACGTTCATCTACAATTTTGTATTCTCCAACTAAGAGAAATTGATTGTCAGGATCAGCCATCTCTCTTGCTTTCTCTACACCATATACATCAAGCATCTCAGCGTATTCTTTTTCAATAGCCTCAATCACATCCTTTGGATAAACCTTCTTTAAAGGCTCTATAAACATTGCCTGAGGATCTTTTTCAACTCTCTTTTTAAACTCCGCTCTTCCTTCAGGAGTATTAAATGCTACAGGGAAAGGAATCTGAGAAACTTCATCCATTTTCATATATTGTTTTGCAATATCATTCTGAATCTTAACTTTCTCGATTGTCTTCCATGGCCTCTCATGTGAACCGAACCATGCTCCCAGAAGATATTCATATACCTGCTCTGGTTTAGAAGCCCCCTGCAATGTATAAGGTAAACCCTGGAATACTGAACCTGCTATGCCTTGTAATACTTTTGCAGAAAGTGTAGGCAATCCTTTTTCTGCAAGTCGTTCAGAAATCATACTAAGATTACCAATTGCTCTAAATGCAGAACCAAATACTGCCCCGCTAACAAATGCCTGCGGGACGTTACCAATACGTTCTCCATATTCTCCAAAATTTAATCCTGTCTCGGCTACAGCACTTGCAGTACCCAGTTTAAATCCTGCTTCAAGAATCCCCTTTATATTCTTCTGATGCCAAAACTTAGCTTGAGGATTACTAAATCCTTTAGCAATAACAGAACCAACTTTTTTTGCTCCTGCTGTTTTCATAAAAGCTTTTGTTACTCTGTCAGCAACTGCAAGAGGAAGACTCCCAAAAGGAAGAATGTTTGCAGATTGAGTCTTTATCATTGATTCAATAGCTTCGTCTGACAATCCTTTTGTACTTTTCTTAGCAAATTTCTTAAAAGTATTCAAAGCAATAGTTTTGCTCCCTATCTTTAATGCCCCCTTCGCCACTAAAGTCGCAGGATTAGGCAGATAGCCGACAAAACCCAAGAGGCTACCTACCTTCCTTGCTATTTTTTGCGTCTCTGTATGAGGCTCTAAATAAGGCATAGAGAGTGTTGAGAAACCCTCACCGAAACCTAAACCTACCTGCCCTACGACATTCAATGCCCCACGAATAAGTCCAGTTTCCTCATTCTCTGTATCAAAATGCTGTTTATTCTGCTCATATACCTGATTCATTCTCAGGAGCTTCTGTTTCTGCTCTTCTGAAAATGAGTTCTGATTCTGAAGATAAATATTATTGAGTTCTTCTAACTGTTCTTTATAACTCTTCATCTACTACTCCTATATGGGTTATTGCACCCCGTAGAAAGTTCCTTGATTTTTATTTTTCCTATTTCATATATTCAATCAATGATTAAAAGGAGTTTGAAATGGAATATTTTTTCTTGATTAGTGGAATATTCACTACTGTTTTAATTTCAGGATCAATATACAAACGCAATGAGAAAGGCATAAAAATATCCAATTTCGAATTACTTGGTTCTTTGTATGTAATGCTCATATTCGGATTTGTAATTGGTTCATTATTCCAATAGTTGAGCTAAATCTGGAGAAGGCATATATCTATCTTTTTCTTCTTCAAAATGTTCAAAACTCTTTCTACTTGCTTTATCCTGCGGACCACCTCTAAGCAATTGTGTCAATCCAATTAATCCTCCTGCTACAGAGCCAATAAGCCCGCCTGCAGGGGCTGTTGCCCAAGATCCGACTCCAGCACCCGCAACAGCTCCAACACCCGCGCCCATAGCACCACCTGCTCCGGCACTTTGAGCGATGTAATTGATATAGTCACGAGTTTTCCATTTCTCTTTCATCATCCTTAATTCTCTGTCACTTGCACCCATAGATTCGGCAGTTTTAATAGCCCTTTCTTTAGCATAAGCAGGATCTATTTGAGCTAATTTCTCACCCATTTGTGCTTCAATGATTGGCTTATATAATTCATTCATTTTCCTTGAATTGCTGATTTCTTCTCGTAACATCTGTGTCTGTATTTCCATCATTTCTTTTTTCTGGTCATGCTCTTGTTGCCATCTTTCTTGTTCTTTGTTCATGGCCTCTTCACGTAAGTTACGTTCTTCATGAAGATTTTTCTGTTGAACATACATTTGCCCAAGTTGACTTACATAATCCATCAACGTAGGCTGATAAGGAATATTTACAGCCATATTATTGCCTCCTTAATCCTGAGCAACATTTCGTATTAATTGAGACTGAGGTATATTTCTGCCAAACTGATCTCCTGTGTATGTTGAATTAGTTGAAACATTCTGTGCTCTTTGCTGAGGACCATAAGGAACACTTTGCGGATTTCTCATATATTCTAAAAGCATCATATTCTCTTCAGGAGTGCCTCTATATCCACTCATGCCAAATCCCTGTGCAAGTTCTTTTCTTTGTCTAAAACTTGAATCGAGACCTTTACTCTTTAGAAAATCAACAATAGATGTTTTATCATTCAGAAGCATTCCATACTTACCAATATCCGCAGTCCCATTCGCAATCTCATAAGCTTTTACTTCTTCGGGAGTCATAAGAGCCATATCTTTTTCGGGCATTCCAGCATTCATATCATAACCCATCGGATTATCATTCCTTTTACCGAACTTCATTCCACCAAGTGCCTTAGCAATTCCCAAAATTGAATTAATATCCATTTTCTTCTCCGTTCTTTTTAAGGTTGTGTATTGTTATCTTTATTGAACATATTAAATAACCAATTATTACCTTCTGCTCCTCTGAACATGTTGACAGCACCTGCGCCAAGAAGAGCCTGCTCACCAAATGACGGTCTTGAATTTATCATATTGTTATAACTTGCAATATCATCTTGTCGTTCATACTGCCTTGGTAAAAGACCCATCCCTAATGATCTCTGCTGTTGAAGCATATTCTGCTGTTGAGATGCTTCAAACTGATTTACTTTACTTGCCATCTTATTCTGAGCCACCGTATAAGCCTGCTGTGGGTTCATTCCTGAAGCGATAAGCTGTTTAGCGTAGGTATCTATATTCTGATTATTAGATGCGTTAAAAGCGTTTCTCTGCGTGTTTAACTCTGCCTGTGACGGCATAAACTTCTTTGCTTCAGATAATGCATCAAATTCAGTTAATCCCATCTGGTCAGCTGTTTTTGGATCTTTTTGCATTGTTCCAAGTAAAGCTCCTCCTAATGCTCCTATCCCTGCTGCCCAAGGCCCAAATGAAGCCCCTGCTAATGCTCCACTTCCTGCCCCCTGTAACCAATTAGGTAATGCCATATATCACCTCACTTTACTCTTTTGTAATAATAGACAAGCCCAAGAAAGTCTAAAGCGAACATCTCTGTACTTGCCTCTACTTTTATTTTAAGCCTCTTATCACTTTCGTTGATTGTTGCTCTTATGTTTTCAAATTTGTTGTTCGTCAACGCCCTTCCAGTATCTGTACTGTCAAAGATTTCCTCCCAGCTATCTGAAGGATTATGTTTTTTGTATATCTTCAAATAGTCCGTCATTTAATACGCCCCATCTTGTAAACAGGTCCTATGTAATCCACTTCAAGCTCTTTACCATAAAAAACAACCTTTGTCTTCAATTGATAGCCTTTGCGATTCACAGGAAGCTCCAGATCAAGCCATTCAAGATTAGCTCCTACATCCAATTCCTGTGTATAATCAGGGGTATCAGGATACCCAGTGTCTTCTTCTGTCATTGTGTAGACATGGACAACCGCTTTATCAGGATCAGAAATAATAATATCAGAAGCAAATGCAAGTTTACCGTCATTTGTAGATTTATAATATTCATTAAGAATTATTGATTCAATAGCATCATATCCGCTTGTTTCAATAATTTCTTCAAGATTAGGATAATCTGATAGAAGAATAACTTCATCAAAATCTTTCCGCTTTGATTGAGTAATTTGTACTATTTCTTCCGATGAATAAGTTTCTTCTTCAACAGGAATATCTGTAATTGTAATAGATTCTTCTATTCGAACTTCATTCTCAAGATTTTCTTCGATTACAATATGATGTTCAGAAATATTTGCATTATCTGCAAAAACAATGTCTATATCAGAATAGAAATAGTGACTATCGTAAAAGAAAAAATCTTCATCTAAGTGAAGTATATTATCAATATAATTATTCAGTGAAATTTCAAATATCGTTATTAAATCAACTGCTGATAAAGCATCATTCGTTGTTTCTTTAATAATTTCATCACTAACAAAAATTGCATCAATAGTACTAAGTGTAATATCGTTTTCAGATTTTATCGCAATTTGACTTATGAATACATTTTCTTCTGTTACTTTTTCTAAGTCATTATAAGAAGAACGAGGAGAATCTGTTATATCTATTGTCTCAGGTTCTTTGTATTCAAAATCATAAATAATACCAGTTGTTTCAGAGAAAGATATGACTTCATCAGTTGTATAGATCTCTGAAGGTAAACTCGTTTCCTCATTTATTATTACTGTTTCTACAATATTAAGAGGAGGATATACAGGTCTGTATTCAAATTCCCAGTAAGCAAGAAGACTTTGCTGTGAATCTGATACAGTGAGACTATCTTGTGTTGACTCGTTAGATTCATATCGTGCATTTTCATTTATTGTAGGATAAGTCTCGGTTGTATTATCTGCGACATCTACCACTTCTTTAAACTGATCTGAAACAGTGTAAATATCAGAATGATATAAGTATAACTCAATGGATGAATTAGAATCTTCATTTATTGGAACAAGTTCAAGTGTTCTAAAAGAATTAAATTCATTTTCTTTATAGTCAAAACTGTCTTCAAAAATTGATATAAAATCAGAATGCTCAACTCTTATCTCAAAATATTGGATATGTGAATCTGAAAAAAGAATTTGTTCATTTTGAGAAAATGCGTTTAAAAATGTCTCAATATACTCTTTGCTACTATCTGAAATATCTGCTATAGATATAGTGCTTTCTATAATATCATATTGATTGCTTGCATGTAATTCATCATATATAATATTTTCTGTAAAACGAAGTACATTAAGAATTTCTAATTCGGATTGTAATACTTCAATAGGTGTTGTTACTTCCTGTTCAACACTTTGTCCTGAAATAGGTTCTTTTAATGAACGATCATTATACAATGCACCATTAGAATCGAGATAATAAGTAACATTTGTTCCAGATGTTGCAACAAGACTTATCACAATACTAACAGGAGATGCAGACGGGGGTACATACGTTATTGTAACTGTATCCCCGTCTGAAATAGAAGGATATGCTCCTATATATTCAAATGAAAGTTTAAGTGCATCAGCAGTTGGTTCACTCCCATCAGAATATGTCCCCGTAGAATGATTAAACGTGCCTAAAGAAGTGCCTCCCACTGTGCTAACTCTGGAAATGAAATTACCAGCAGTAATTGTACTACTGATATTTGTTACATCACCTGATATTAATGGAATAGGCATTTTATATCCTTAGAACTGAATTTTCCAGTAGAAGTGGAAACGCCTATTTACATCGATAGTTATATCCGCTGAAAAAGGATATGTAGCATAAACACTATCAAGATATTTCACTTCATCTCCTGCGGCAACAGAAACTCCATCAAGATCATACCCAAGAACAAGTTTATCTGTTGATGATTGAATGTCAGTACCACCAGTACTACCAGTAATATATCCATAGAACTCAACATAAGTTTCAGAACCTGTTCCGCCAGCATTTTTAGAAGAAGCAAATACACCAATGATTGAAAGGTCATCAACTGCTTCATATCCAGTCGTACTACTTATAGGATTAGCATTCGAATCAACCATACCAGTACGAGCAAGGCAAATACCACCTCCAGCTGGCAGTATGGGGTTAGATTCTTGATCCGCAGGAGCATAAGTACTTGTATAAGTGCTTGTGACACCAGCTACAACTGGATCTTCAGTAAAAAATGTACTAAGTGATGCCGTATTTGTTTCGCTTGCAAGCGCTTTTGCTAAATACTTTTTTAAGTCTGTCTGAATTTCGTTATGGTCTTCAACCATAGTCCCTTCAATCATGTTGTCATCGAGGTCAGTCAACCAATATTTTACCTCACCTCTTAAAGTCAGCTTATCTTGTTTCATGTTCGTCTCCTTATAGACTTTCGTTGTTAAGTTTTACTCTTACATGCAATTTTTTGAATTTCTTCTTCACCTGAGGAAGCCCCATTGTTATCCAAGGTGGTATATGTTCGATTAGAGACGTTATAAATCTCTTTGTTATCCTTATCCATCACGAGGACGAAATCGTCTGAGAACGAAGCTACGCCCTTTATATAGCCCATATTAGAATCATTGAAGACTTTTGTCCATGATTTATACTTCATCGAATAAATCCACTCTGTATCATTATCTGAATCCCATAAAATATATCTTGATTCTTTTTGGTCATACCAAGCGGTCATGTTACTATTCGTAGTAATCCCTGTATTAGTATCAATCTTCTGATATTCGGTATAAGATTGTTTTCCCATCTGCATCTGACCCAAAAGAACATAGACACCATTCGTATTAGCAAAAAAGACCCCTATAGGAGTACTTACAATCGTATCAATGAATGTTGTACCAATATCTCCAATACTTTCATTCACTTTCCAATTTGCTTCCTGTCCACTGTAATCGAGAAAGAATATATCTGATTTTGAAAAAACAATAAGCAATTCTTTATACAGAATTATCTTGTTAATAGTTGATGTAAAAGTCTGTTCATTTTCAATAGGGAAAGCATCATGCTCCAAAAGTTTTGACCATCTTAACACATTATCTTTATACACAAAAAGCCTATTCCCAAATGAAAAGCCATCGGTATATTCAGGAAAAGAACTTTTTACAAGATTAATTGTATTGTAATAATATATTCCAGTATGATATGTCGCTACGGCTTTGTCAGTATATGTATATGTTCTATCTGTACCGATTTCTTCAAATAATCCTATCAGAGCATTTGACCCAGTAGAATACACATAATAGGCTGAACTTTCAATAGGGGCTGTCTCCGTATTCACTGTCGTAATGGAATTAATATCATTTGCAGATATAAGATCACTATAAGACTCTGTATCGTTCTTTAAATACTGCCCGACAAACTGGTTTTCACCAAATTCAGCATTTGGGAAAAATATTCTTCCATTCGTATCAATGACTGCTGTAAAACCTACATTATCATTTATAACATATAATTGGTTGCCTGAAGGATTACCGAATATCAATGAGTAAGCTGTTTCATCTGTCGGTTGTGTATATGTCGTCTCAGTAAAAGTTGCGCCAAAATCAAAGACATCACTATCTGCTATAATTTCTATTGTATATTTTTTATTTAAAATAAGATGAGTATCTCGCTGTGAAATAGACCATCCTGTATATGTTCCAGTTCCAGTCGATTTTAATGTGTCTATATCTGCTTGAGCCATTACAAAAGTACCTAAAGTATTAGTATTGAATTCTGACCCTCTGTCTTTTGTGTATACTACTTTTTCCCCACTATACCCTGTTGTACCTATTNCTGTATTNGCTCCGCTTGTAGAACCGCTTTCTGCTAATTCCTGAGACAAATCTATTTCATTGACAAGTTCCCAATCCTGTTTTGCTCCAAGGCTGTTAGAAACAATACGCCAAAGCTTTATAGAAGTCACCCGTTTATCAAAATTATCAGTATCAATATTAATGGTAACATCTACACCTTTTTTAGTCTGGCCATCTAAAGAGATTTCAGAAAATAATTCCGAATCCTGAACATAATCAATAACAGCTGATAAAGCGTATCTTTTATAATAGTTGTCACCATCATCATCTTCAACAGTATTCTCTGTTTCAGCAAGCTCTGTAATAGATATTCCAAAATCATTCATCTTAATGAGCGTAGGAGCATAGTATCCACTGTAATTTTCATATTCAAATGATCCATCCGCCTTATATATAAGATTTCTATTTGTAATATATCCCCACCAATAGGACACATATTTACTGTTAGTATTATCCCAATATATTAGCCTAAGCGTATTTCCTACAACGATAGCACCATATTTATATCCATCGGTATATGTTAATATACGCAGTGTTTTTACATACTCGACAGTTGTATCAACCTTTTTAAAAAGTTGATAGTATATCGAATTATTCTTATTGCCTACGCAAATGATATATTCTTTTGAGCTATAGTGTGAATATTTCAATGTAAAAGACTTGAATGTAAATAGATTATCAAAATCCGTTGGATTTGCAGAATGAGTAAAATCAATACTTGTTATAAAATTAGCACTTTTCAGGAGTGTTTCATCTACATCATACACCATATTCTCTATATTAGACGCAAAATCCATCGGCACATCGGTAGATTCGGAATTATTTATGCCTCTGAAATGCTGAATATATTGTACTTGTTTTTCTGCCATATTACACCTGATATGTCGTCATTCTGCCAACCTTATCTCTGCCTGCATTCTGCTTTTTCCATCGGATCAATTCCATCTGATATTGATTGCGAAACATAATACCCATTCTAACATCCCCAAGGGCCTCGTAGAGACGAGCAAATACAATAAGGCGTACCAACTCAAGGGTAGAAGAGTTAAGCGCTGTAGAAGCTTCTATCGTAGCAGGATAGTAACTGTATTTTATCTTCAGCACTTCTCCCGTTGGAGCATATTTAGAAAATTGTTCTCCATTCCACGAAACCAATTGAATTTTATTCTTTGATTTGATGAAAGCCTTTGTTGTACTTGCCATACTATCACCTCAATTCAAAGTGTACCAAGTCATCAAAATCATTATCCAGTATCTCTCCATCATTGTCCCAGTCTCCACCCCATCGAATATCCAGACCCATCCCAATTGCGATACCTCGGATGATACCAGCCATGTAGTGAAAACGTTCCCTATTCTCCCAGTCAATCGGATAGGGCGCAATGTCAACAGCACGAGACACTGGGTTCTCTGGAGTGATCAAGTGCTTGGAGGCCAAAGTTTTTGTTGCACCTTCTGCAAAAAGTTGTTTCTGCCGCTCCAAGGTTCGGCCACCCTCAAGGATTTTAATATCCATAAAATTGATAGCACGGTAGAGGACTTCCCTCAGATCTGTGTGTACAGTTTCAAGCTTTTCTTTCGACTCTTTACCATAGATATACATATCAGTCATCCCTCATGCATTACTTTTTTCGGACTACAAAGGAAAGCCATTTCAGCTTAGTAATAGCAGATACGAATTCTGTGGCAATGTCGAGAATCGCAAGGGCAAGGTCCTCTTTCTCTTTCTTAGTCAGCTTGCCGTCCTTCATCGCTTCCTTGTATTCGGCAATAAAGTTTTCGATTGAGGCAACAACCTCCCGATACTTCATAGTAACGATCGTACCAAACGCTCCTACGATCAGCAAAAGAATTCCAAGGACAAAATCCAGACTCATAAATTCCATTACTTCCTCCTTCTCTGTATAAGATTTGGTTCATGCGTAAACTGGTTAGGACATCTTGAAAAGAATTCTGGATTTGTAATCGTATCCTGTAGCCTGTTGATGCTGTCCAGAAAGCTGTCCATCTTCTTATCTATGCCCTCGATCTGGCGTTGTACACTGGCAAATCTTTCGTAATCTGCGGCCTGCTTCTTATCAAGAGCATTAATCCGATCGTCACGCTTTTCAGCATCGTCCCAAACCTCCTTAAAGGTTCGACCAAAACGACTCTCCATATTGTCGAACCTCTGGTCTATCGTTTCGAACCGTCTCTCGATATTCCGAAGCTGATAGATAAATAACCCACCTAATCCCATGATCAGGAGCTGAATAGCTGTGATTACGATCTGCCATGTGTACTCTGCCATCAAAGTCCTAACTGCGCCTTTAAGTAGTTAATCTTTTCTTGCTTGATCTCGGACTTCGGATATTCCGGCATCCCGAATGTCATTGCCACATCATCCAGATCCAGATGGGACATCCCATCGATCGGGGTCTCTTTGACAAGGATCTTGGCCATATAGATCGCATCCTTGCACCATGCATTGTATATATCGAATTCAGCGTCCCTGACGCGGTTGTGCCGGAGCTCTTCGTCAATGGAGTACTTGGCGCGAATGAAAGACTGGATTAACCTCTCTTTATGGATCTCTTTAACTGTTATTACATCAAACTTGTATCCATTAATATCTTCTCCAAATTCATCCAAGTACGAATATGACTGGATATTAAACTTAATTGTGTATCCACCCTTTACTCTTTCTACGAGAGGAGATGGGGTATTAAAACTTGTAGACATTATCAAACCCTCCAAACCATTCTTGCGTTACGCTGTTTCGTTCCAGTTGATGATGTGTATCCAGTGAAGCTGAAATACAATAGAGTGGCCTTATCTTGTTCATGGCTTGCTCCACCGACCGCAGCGAAGCGATAACTGCTGAGATAATAGTAATATCCTGTGTTTCGATTTGTCGGTGTAACTGCATTAGGGATCCAAATGCCAAGTCTATCAACGGGATCGAAACTCCATGAGAAAGCATAGTTCGTAGCTGTATATGCACTCCCAAGAGATTCCCAGTCAGTGCTACCAGTGTCATTAGTATAATTATCTGGATCTCTAATAATATACATAGGACCACTAACGCACATAAGGCCGTCAATCAACCCCACATAATTCCCCCAAATATTTTCTAACCCGAAAAGAGTCATAAAATCATTCGTAGATCCTCCTGTTGTTGACACACCTCCTGCGGTAATGCCATAGGAGTCGCTTTTGCCAGAGATAGAATACTGGGCATTATTGAATAGAGAGTATCTTGTATTCCCTCGGCTTATCAATGTTTGCATATCGAAATATGAATATAAAGTGAAATAGATAGTCGTTATCAGTCCGTGAACATA
>JGI11705J14877_10002024_pt1 | contig 11165 bp, 9 predicted proteins | sample Etolaghawater15m_FD_14877 | JGI IMG/M metagenome (IMG submission 14877) | reverse complement strand
ACATTGAGCCGCTGCAAATAGCTGCGGAATAACCTGGCGACAACAACCGCCGGAGACAGGCGTCAAACCGCCTCATACACCACGTCCCGGGACACTATCGCGCCGTAGGCAGACAACTGCGCCGCACCCCGGAATGGGGCCTTGCCTGGCCAGCGCCAATTGGTCCTGGATATCCGCCACCGCCAGCGTCCTAAAACACAGGGCACAACAATTTGTGCTAAGCAATAATTTCCGCACAATATGATGTGATTTTTGGTTGCAATTTATGAGCGGGTTGCTTATTATCCATAAGAGGCTCCGAGCGAATCGAGGTTTGTCACTTCGACCATCAATCGGGCAAGCCCAGATCGTCAGCGGGCCACCGACTCCATAGACCTGATGGTAGTGGAGCGGACCCGAGACAACTGACGCCACAGGATGCGGTGCGCACCGTTGAATGTGGGCCGATTGTCCCCAACGACGGTTATCACGTTGGACTGAATCGATTGGCGTTAACCTAAAAGGGTTTCGCGCCGGCGCCGACCTGAAAGGTTGTAACCATGTTTTACGTGGTTATCACCGTGGATCTCGCTAGAACGCTCTGCGCAATTGCGATCCTGTTGTCGGTGATTTAATGATTGTGGAGGCGACTTCGGTCGCCTCCCTTTCTATTTTTGACCTCCGCAATGAATTACTCGGACCCGCTACCTTCGTTTGGTGGATAGGAGGGTTAATTTTTATACGATTATTGGTAAGCAAATATGCGAGGGCCACATAATGGTCTGGCTGCGTACTACCTTTTAATTGGGAGTTTTTTTTTCAAAAGATTTAGCACTTCTTGAGTGTCAGCCTGAGAATTTTCAATATATGCAACAATATCATTCATTGTTGCATTCTTCCCTTCCCACACCCTGTCAAACTCATCGGGAGATAATCCGCCATCAATCCACGGCAAATCAAGCATGCTGATATTTATGGCAGATGCTTCGAGAGAACCTTCTTTCCACTTAACTCTGCCCCCAAACTCTTTGAGAGTCAGCGGCACCCCAGGGGTTCGACGCAGGACTACCCTTACTTCCTCTTGTTTCATGGCGTAGATCTCGGGAGGGAGGTCTTTAGACACCCTTCCAAGGGACATGGCCTGCTTCAGCAATGCATCAAGCCCCCACCTCGACCATGGGGCCCTGGCTAGTTCTATTTCCCCCTCAGGGAAATACAGCTCAATGCCCTTAGATAATTTTTTATCAATTATCCAATTGATACTCCACTCAAGCACCTTACTTGTATCAACTTTCCCCTCAGGGATGTCTATCGCCGCGAGAAATTTTATAACGGATTGATTTGATAGAGTTTTTTCTCCCTTTAGCCACCGGCTTAGGTTTGAGTTCTGAATCCCAGCCTTTAACGCGACGGCTCTAATCCCTCCATAAAAATCACATGCCTGCCGTAGCGCTTGAAGCTCGGGAACATGGATGATAAAACCCATTATAGCAAACTCCTAGTTAACTGCTGTAAATATTATTTGACAAATCATATATGATTCCCAATACTCTCACAATGAGAAACAACGGACCAGATTTGCATACAGAAGATATAGCCCCCGGCGGCAGGCTCGTCGGGCGCTTTTGGAACCTGTCTCAAACAGCCAAGTATTTAGGAAAGAGCCCCGCGTGGTTAAAAAAGCACAGCGCTAAGCTTGAGAAGGAAGGGTTCCCCAAAAATGACCCAGATCTGGGCGGGAGGGATTCAAAGGCAATTATCAAATTTTTGGATCATAGGTGTGGCCTGGATCAAAAAAGCCCCCCTCAAGCTGATCTATTGCAAATAAGGGCAAAGGCGATTGCAAATGATGAACGAAAATAAAAAAATTCGTCATTTTGTTTCAAAAAAACAAAAATCCGGGCATGTGCTTTACTACTGGCAACCCACAAATATGCTACGCAAAAATGGGTTCTTACCCAGAAGACTTAATGACGATCTCGAAACAGCAAAACTTGAAGCCAAAACTCTTAACCGCGAGCTAGACACGTGGCGAAACGGGGGCGCTGAGCCTATTGAAAAAATCCTTCAGAAAGGCTCTCTCCTATCAGATGTGATTGATACTTATTACAAAGACCCTGTCTTTACCAGCAAGGCGCACGCGACACAGCGCATATACACACAATGTCTTGATCGCATTGATTCATGGGCCGGAGATCAACCAATAAACACGATCTCCCGGGGCAACATCATAAATTTCCATCGAACTCTTTACGCCAAGAAACCCGCATTCGCGAACGCCATCGGCCGCCAAATGCGCATACTTTTCGAATTTGCATACGACCGGGGAATTATCGATAGCAATCCTGCGCGGCGGATTAAAATGCCTTCCCGGCCTCCGCGCGATCAGGTCTGGTCTGTTGACGATCAAGACAAGTTTATTAAGGCCGCAGAAGACATGGCCTATCCGTCCATGGGCTTAGCTGTATTGCTGGCTGTATCCACAGCTCAACGGCAGGGAGACATCCTAAAGCTTTGCTGGTCACAGTTTGACCAGGCAGCAAACGAAATCCGCCTTAAACAGGGAAAAACTGGAAAATGGGTGGCGGTCCCAATTCTGCCAGAACTTAGATCAGCGCTTGAAAAGGCATCAGTTAAAAATGAATTCATTGTGAGCAGCGAGGCAACAGACAAAGCTTACCGCCCGGATCATTTCAGGCACCTTTTTAAAAAAATTACTAATGCCGCTGATATTGAAGGCCTTCAATTCCGCGATCTGCGCCGTACCGCCATTGTCCGTATGGGTGAGGCCGGAATTAGCACCACCTGCATTACTGCCGTCAGCGGGCATGATATAGGCCACTGTGAGCGCATTTTGGAAACCTACATGCCACGCAATTCAGACATGGCCCGCGAGGCCATTTCTGCCTATCAGCTCTATCGGCAAAGGAAATCCCGGAAGAGCAAATGAGTGGGCCACGGGAACAAACCATGGCCTAAAGTTGGAAGTGAGGTTGGAAACGGGAAATAAGTTGGAAGAAAAGGGGGACCAAAATGATCCCCCTCCTCTGAAATATCGCAGTATTCTGCGAAAAATATGGTGGGCGCAGTAGGACTCGAACCTACGGCCCGCTGATTAAGAGTCAGCTGCTCTACCAACTGAGCTATGCGCCCGCATGTGGTTGAAAGTGGCTTCAACCATATGAGTTGGGTTCATATAAAGCCCCTGAGACAGGGGCGCAAGTGTGTTTTTGTGCGGGTTTTAGAATTCGTCGCCGCTGTCGCGCCGTCCGATGGTCAGATCCCGGTGAATATGCACACACAGCAACAATCCAAAGCCGAACAAAAGGGTCAGCATTGCGGTGCCGCCATACGACACCAACGGCAACGGCACACCAACCACCGGGATCAGGCCCATAACCATGGCGATGTTGATGAAGATATAGAGGAAGAACGTTACGTTCACGCCAATCGCCACCAATCGCCCAAAATGGTTGCGCGACGATACGGCGATGACAACCCCGTAGGTCAGCAAAAGAATATACAAAGACAACAGCGTCAGTCCGCCAACCAAGCCAAATTCTTCCGCCAGCATGGTGAAAATAAAATCCGTCTGTTTTTCTGGCAAAAAGTTCAAATGGCTCTGCGTACCTTGCATGAAGCCTTTGCCAAACATACCACCGGACCCCAGGGCAATTTTTGACTGAATGATGTGGTAGCCAGCCCCCAAAGTGTCTGTTTCCGGGTCCATAAAAGTCAAAATGCGCTGCTTTTGGTAGTCGCGCAAAATGGTGAACCAGGCCACGGGGGCGCCAATCAAGCCCAAAATCCCCGCCAAAATAAATTTCCACATCCGCACGCCAGCGGCAAAAAACATGGCGATGCTGGCCAAAACCAACATCAAGGTGGTGCCCAAATCAGGCTGACGCACAATCAAAATGGCCGGGATCACCACCATCAACAGCGGTGGAATCAAAAACATCGGACGCCCAACGTCTTCAATGCTGCCACCGTGAAAATAACGCGCCAAGCCCAACACCAAAGCCACCTTCATCAGTTCGGATGGTTGCACGTTGAACAGGCCGAAACTGATCCACCGTTGTGCGCCCATACCGACAAAACCGGCAATTTCAACGGCCACCAACAACACCAACACCATAAAATAAAAGGCATATGCATAACGTAGCCACAGGCGAATGTCGGTGACGGCAATGATCACCATGCCCAGCAAGCCGACACCAAAACGAACCATCTGACGCGATGCCCACGGGTCAAGATTGCCCCCGCCAGCACTGTAGAGCATGGCAAACCCAATCCCTGCCGTGAGCGCCAGCAAAACCACGAACAGCCAGTGCAAATGCAATAGCTTTTGCCCGATGCTCACTTTGGGATGCGATAAAAGACCGTCATGAAAAAGCATATCAGGTTCCCCGAACCGGAGGCTTGCCAGAACCGCTCCCAGAACCGACCACAGGACCACCCTTAGAGCCGCCCCCAGAACCGCCCTGAGGCACAGCTTGAACATCTTGATGTCCCCGGGGGGGACGCAATTCGGCCAAACGCTGGGTTTCGCGCAACACATCGCGCGCAATCGGGGCCGCCGTCGAGGATCCGCCACCGCCGTGTTCCACCACCACGGATACGGCAAAGCGAGGGTTTTGCACCGGCGCAAAGCCAACGAACAGCGCATGATCGCGTTCAATCCACGGCAGATCGTCATTTTTCAAAACGCCCGTTTCGCGTTCCGCCTTCGAGATCCGCCGCACCTGAACGGTGCCGGTTTTGCCGGCCATTTGCCAGCGGTCTTCGGTGATACGGGAGCGCCGTGCGGTGCCGGTGGGCGAATTGACAACGTTGTCCATGCCTTTTCGCACAACGGCAAGATGTTCCGGTGACAGTCCCAGCGGTGCCCCTTCTTCATCCGCATACGGCTCGATCCCCGTCGGCGTCACCCGGTCCATGGTCAGTCTTGGCGTCACTGCATATCCCCCGTTCGCCAAACGCGCCGTCATCACCGTCAACTGCAAGGGCGTCGACAAGATGTAACCCTGGCCAATACCGGCAATCAGCGTTTCACCAAGTTGCCAGGGCACGCCGATGGCGCCCAACTTCCACTTGTTGCTCGGCATCAATCCATTCTTTTCACCGGGCAGATCCAAGCCCAATTTTTCGCCCAATCCAAAACGCCGCGCCATGGCGGCCATGCGTTCGATCCCCGTGCGGCGGGCGACTTCATAAAAATACACATCGCAAGAATGCTCAATGGCCCCCGTCAAATCCAACAGGCCGTGACCACCCTTTTTCCAGCAATGGAATTCCGAGTTGCCGAGTTTTGTCGAACCGGAGCAGTGAATGACCGTTTCCGGAGAAATCACACCCTTTTCAAGGGCAGCCAACGCCACCACCGGCTTGAAGGTGGAGCCGGGTGCATATTGCCCTGCAATCGCTTTGTTGGTCAGGGGAGCTTTGGGATTGGAAATCAGAGATTCCCATTCAACCTGACTGAGTCCGGTGTTAAACGAATTGGGATCGAAAGACGGCGACGACACCAAAGACAAAACTTCTCCGGTGTGCACGTCCATCACCACCACAGTGGCGCTATCATTGCCCAGACGTTCCGCGACGAAGTGCTGCAATTGCATATCGATGGTCAAGCGGACTTCGCTGCCCGCTTGGCCCTCTTGACGGTTCAGTTCACGGATCACCCGGCCCAAGGCATTCACCTCGACCTGAGAACTTCCGCCCGAGCCGCGCAACGCCAGATCGTAAATCTTTTCCACCCCGGCCTTTCCGATGCGAAAGCCGGGCAATTCCAACAAAGGATCGCCGGTGAGTTCCTTTTCCGAAACGGCCGCCACATAGCCCAACACATGGGCCGTTTCCAGACCGTTCGCATAACTGCGGCTTTGCCCAACATCGATCAACACACCGGGAAGGTCCGGGGTATTCACTTCAATGCGGGCAACTTCAGACCAATCTAGGTTTTCGCGCACGGTGATGGGCACAAAGGCGCGCTTGCGTTTCACTTCACGGCGAATGCGGCGCCGTTCCCCGCCGCTCAACGGAACGATCAGCGACAACAAATCCAAAGTGCGTTCCACATCGCCCGCTTGCTCAGGAATGATGACGACGCGATAGTTTTGCTGATTGTCCGCCATGGCAAAACCGTTGCGATCAACGATGCGTCCGCGCGGCGGCGGCAACAGACGAAAGTTGATGCGGTTTTCATCGGCCAAAGTGACATAACGTTGGGATTCGATCACCTGAAGGTAATACATCCGCCCAACCAAAACCGATAACAGCGCGGCCTGCCCGCCCCCCAGCATCAGGGCGCGACGGGTAAAGAGTTTATGACGCTCTGAATCCCTATGCATGCCTTTGCGTCCCTAAACCTGAGCCAAGACCGATTGCTGCCATCGCACTTGAAGCCACGCCAAAAGAGGAAACACTCCAACCGTGACCAAATACTGAATAAAAGCCGATTCAGGGCTGGTAAAGGCAGAATAAAACAAGGCCGTCAAAAGCCACGTCAGCACGGTCGCCGCTGCGGCAACCAACGAAAAACCCAACCAGATGATACTGAACGATTTACCCATGAAGAACATTTGCTGGCTCATCACCACCATGTGCACCAACACGAACACGACCGTATTGATGCCAAAGGGCATACCGCTCAACGCATCTTGCAACAAGCCCGCCGTAAACACCGCAATCGCGGGCAACAGGTCGGGGCGATAGATGGCCCAGTGATAAACAGCCATCAACGGCAACAGAGGCGCGACCTCAGCAAACCCTGGAATATGCAATGGCACTTGGCCCAGCACCACCAACACCAAGGTGAAAAAAAACGGCGTTATGCCGCGCATAACCAGGTCCAGACGTTGCCAGAACGTCAAATTCATTTGATGACACCCGCACCCTCGGCGGCAAAGTTTGAATCCAAGATTCCTTGCAGGCCGTAATCGACCACCCGCACATATTCAAGACGATCACGATAGACGTAAGGTTTAACCGTGATGGTGCTGTCCCCGACCAGCGCCACAACACCAACCGGAATGCCCGGCGGGAAGGCCCCGCCATGCCCCGACGTCACGATGCGGTCTCCGGCACTGACCGTCGCCCCCGGCGGCATATGCACCAAGCGCGGTCGATCCGTGTTGTCACCGGCGAGAATGGCCCGCGTACGCGTGGCTTCAACCACCACCGGAATGCGCGAGTTCAAATCCGTCAACAACAAGACCCGTGCGGACCGTGAGCCCACGGCGTGAACACGCCCCACCAAGCCATCCCCGGTGATGACGGCTTGTCCTTTGGATACACCATCGCGCGCGCCTGCGCTGACCAACACGGAATGGACAAATGCGCCGCCAGAATCTGCGACCACGCGCCCGGACACAAATCCAGGTTCCGCACCCGGCGCAAAATTCAACAAGCCTTTCAGCTGTTGGTTTTCAGACGAAAGTTTACGCGCTGCCGATTGCCATTCGATCAAGCGCTGGTTTTCTTCGCGCAAACGGATGTTTTCATTACGAAGATTGGCCATCTGGGTGACATCGTCAACCACCTGGTCCACCGCAGTTGCAGGGCGCGACAGAATTTCCAACACGGGCGCAATCGTATCCGATACGGTGGAACGAACCTTTTCCATCACTTCCACGTCGGCCTTGCCCAAAAGCATCAGCGCAAACGCGGCCAGCACCAGCCCCAGATAACCGAAGCGGCTCGCCATTCCCTTTTCAGAATGGATAAGATGATGACCTAAGTGCGGGCGGTTTTTCACCGCGTTTTCCCTTACTCAATGCCCAGCCCCCGCAAAAAGAGGCTCTGCCCATACTGTTTTATCCGCCGTTTAGCTTAAACCGGCGAAACCCATTTCGCAATAATGCCAACCATATGGTTAATATAGCTTATACGCCCCAAATACAGCAACATCGTGGCCGATGCACGCAAAAACGCTTGGCTTTCCTTTTTGTGCCCCCTCAAAGCTCAATGGTCGCTATGAAAAACGCCCACACAAGACTGTGCGGGCGTTTCATCAATTCGTCATCGGCTTGGGCAAAACGCCCCGCTACTAAAGATCAGTACATCGTGGTCAAGACGTTGCGCAGTTTTTTCATTTCTTCCAAAGCGCGCCCGGTGCCCATAACCACACACGACAAAGGATCGTCGGCGATGGAAACCGGCAGTCCGGTGGCATGACGCAGCACATGGTCGATGTTGCCCAGCAAGCCGCCGCCGCCGGTCAGAACAATGCCCTTATCGACGATATCGGCAGCCAGTTCCGGCGCGGTGTGCTCCAATGCCACTTTGACGGCTTCAATGATGGCGCCAACGGGTTCCGCCAAGCTTTCGGCGATTTGGCGTTCAGAAATCACAATTTCTTTGGGCACACCGTTCATCAAATCGCGGCCCTTGATGTCCATGGTGCGGCCTTCGCCATCTTCGGGCGGGCAAGCGCTGCCAATGGTTTCTTTGATCCGCGCCGCTGAGGCTTCACCGACCAAGAGGTTATGGTTGCGGCGAATGTACGCGATGATGGCTTCGTCCATTTTATCGCCGCCAACGCGCACGGAACGCGCATAAACAATACCCCCCAGCGACAGCACAGCGACTTCGGTGGTGCCGCCACCGATATCAACGACCATGGAACCCGTTGGTTCCGTCACCGGAAGGCCTGCACCAATGGCGGCTGCCATGGGCTCTTCGATCAAAAACACCTTACGCGCACCGGCGCTTTCGCAGCTTTCTTGGATGGCGCGTCGTTCAACAGCGGTCGAGCCGGACGGCACGCACACCACAACCATCGGGCTGGCGAAGGTGCGCCGATTGTGGACCTTGCGAATGAAATATTTAATCATCTGTTCGGCGACTTCAAAGTCGGCGATAACCCCGTCACGCAATGGACGGATCGCGTGAATATCACCCGGCGTGCGGCCTAGCATCTGCTTGGCCTCGTTGCCAACGGCGAGAACCTGCTTTTTGCCCTTTGATTCCGTAATCGCCACCACCGACGGCTCATTGAGCACAATGCCCTTGCCCTTGACGTACACAAGTGTGTTCGCCGTACCAAGGTCGATAGCCATATCGGCCGAAAGGAACCCAAAAAGTTTCGAAAGCATTGGTTGTCAAACCCCGTGATTATCTTCGTTTCCAGTCCAATCACCCGCGGTTTGTGGGCAGCCTTTGGAAACTTCATAGAATAGAGTGCCGGATAATCGACGAAAGAATCGAACCCGACACTCTATTTATACCCACCACAGCCCCAAGAAAGCTAGGCCGAAAGCGCAGAAGGTGCTGTTTTTTCGCGCTTCACCAGCAACTTGTTCAAAGCCGTGATGTAGGCCTTGGTGCTGGCCACCATGGTATCAGTATCCGCAGCCTGTCCATTGACGGTGCGACCATTCTCTTCCAAACGAACCGTAACCTCCGCTTGTGCATCTGTACCTTGGGTCACGGCGTGCACTTGGTACAGTTGCAAATGGGCTTCGTGGGGGAACAATGTCTTAATGGCATTGAACGCCGCGTCCACTGGACCGTCTCCGGTCGAGGTGCACGATTTGATTTCCCCGTCGATGGACATTTCCAATCCAGACTTCGGCGGTTGATGTTTGGTGCCGCACAGAATTTCCAGGCTGACCAGCTTCAAACGGTCGTTACCGCGCAGGACATGGTCATCGACCAACGCCATGATGTCTTCATCGAACACATCTTTTTTCTTGTCGGCCAAATCCTTAAAGCCTTTAAACGCGACTTCAATGGCATTTTCGCCGATGTCATAGCCCAAGTCTTTTAACTTTTCTTTGAAGGCATGACGGCCCGAGTGCTTGCCCAGAACCAATTTTGATTCCGTCAAGCCGACCGATTCCGGGGTCATGATTTCGTAGGTTTCGGCATTTTTCAGCATGCCGTCCTGGTGAATACCACTTTCATGGGCAAACGCATTCTTGCCCACGATGGCCTTGTTGGGCTGCACCGTAAATCCCGTCACGGCCGACACCAGACGCGACGCCTTCATGATGTCTTGGGTGACGATGTTGGTTTGAAACGGCATCAGATCTTGGCGGGTTTTCAAGGCCATGACGACCTCTTCCAGGGCCGCGTTGCCGGCCCGTTCGCCCAGACCGTTGATGGTGCATTCCACTTGCCGTGCGCCTGCGCTGACAGCTGCCAATGAATTGGCGACGCCCAGACCTAAGTCATTATGGCAATGGACCGAAAAGATCGCTTTATCGGCATTGGGCACGCGTTCAAACAACATATTGAACAACGCCGAATATTCGTGCGGCATGGTGTAGCCGACGGTGTCGGGAATGTTGATGGTGGTGGCCCCGGCATGAATGGCGGCTTCGACGCAACGACACAGAAAATCATGTTCCGTGCGGGTGCCGTCTTCCGCCGACCATTCCACGTCATCGGTGAAATTACGGGCGAACGCAACGCTTTCTTTGACCTTTTCAAAGACCTTTTCCGGGTCCATCTGCAATTTGTATTTCATGTGCAGGGGGCTGGTGGAAATGAAGGTGTGAATGCGTTTTCGCTCCGCCGGCTTGATGGCTTCGGCGCACCGTTCGATGTCCATCTTGGTGGCGCGCGCCAAACCGCAGACGGTCGAGTTTTTCACAATCTTGGCGATTTCATTGACCGCTTCAAAGTCGCCATCGGATGCGATGGGAAATCCGGCTTCGATGACATCAACGCCCATTTCTTCCAAAACTTGGGCGATGCGAATTTTTTCGTCCAGGTTCATGGAGGCGCCGGGCGATTGCTCACCATCACGCAAGGTGGTGTCGAAAATGACGACGCGGTTATTGTCAGTTGTGCTCATGAGTTTTGTCCTTCGGGTAAAATCTTAGGTTCGCGCATTCGCGCTACGGCTCTTGTTTCCCCTAAGCACCATCGGCACGATCATAGGCCGCAGGCGTCAGGGGCACCTAAGAAGCAGGTTCCCGTCGAGGATCAAATTGGACGGCAGCAGACGCACGTGAGCACGCGACACCCGAGCACGCGACATCGGCCGCAAAGGGGGTGTGTTCAACGTCTCAAAGCTGGCGGCGGGTGCCGTCATCGTGCCAAAAACCTTTTCAACTGCCATTTATATCAACCGACAACGTGTCGGAACTTAGATTTAAACCCGCACTAAGGGCTCCGTCAATACCTTTCAACTGTGTCTATATGGGGAGGGAAGAGCACAATTCACCCTAAAAAGT
>JGI11705J14877_10002023_pt1 | contig 11170 bp, 10 predicted proteins | sample Etolaghawater15m_FD_14877 | JGI IMG/M metagenome (IMG submission 14877) | reverse complement strand
CAGGGCGGCAACCATAGCGACTTCTGCCTCATTCTGGGATATTTCGGTCAAAGATTGTACGGTTTGTCTGGTCAGTAGAGCACATTCAATTGAGTGTGCTAATAAGCCGCCTGGAAAGCTGTGATGGTGGCGACGACTGGCCGGCAAGCTGACAAATAAGGTCATCAGAGCTGTCTCGCCTAACAACTCTCGCATGAATAGGCGTAACGGTATGAGTTGGATGGATTCCGTCAGCTCAAATAAATGAAGGAAAGCTGCAAAATCATAGCTAGCGGCAAAGATCGGGTCGATTTGAGACAGTGTCAACGGGCTTTTGAATAGTGCCCAATTAAGTACCGAACCATTGTTCTCTGTTTCAATCCAAAGATACAGAAATTCTGTCTTTTCAAGTAACAGTGCCATGCGACGTTGTTCGATAGCCGCAAATGTCTCATTGCTGACTTCAAAGTGATGGGATGTCCCATTGATATCGGTTAACCCAATATAAAATGGCGTAAGATTACCATAGCCCGCAGTATTAGAAGATACTCGAGCGTAACCAAGCGTTTGCTTTCCGTTGCCAGTTGTAGGCATTTGAATAGGGGGCTTCACGATTATACTTCTCATTGGCACACCTCGATCATCAGCTGGTTTTTGAGTTGTTTCACGAGATAGGAAAGAAGATCCTCCTCGTCGTGATACCCATTGAGTTGATCAATTATCCAATATTGCAAAGCCTGTTTGTTATGGGTACATTCCCCATGCCTCAGAATGAATGTCAGATAATCGCCATCGGTTATGTTGAAGATATGCATCAAATTATTAGCCAGTCTGCTAATCATTTTGGTATCGAAAATTACATCCAGAGTTTCAGTATTATTTATTGAAAGAGTCTCCCTAAGTTGCTGTTTGTGGAGTAAGGGGTTATTTTGTTTATTCAGATTCATTTTGAATTTCCTTATCATCAATTTTTATAGCGAAAGCCATCATTCAGATTCATGCGGTTGTTTAGAAGGGCCTCAAAAGCAGAGCCGTCTTGTCTTGTTAGGTTTGGGACATATCTTGAGTACACCTGAAATAACATCTTGGTAGTCGTGTGACCCATTTGACGTGCAATCCACTCTGGACTTTCGCCCGCTGCAAGCCATAGCGTGGCCGCCGTGTGGCGGGTCTGATAGGGGCGTCGTTTCGTGAGATTGCACTTTTCAAGCAGGGGATACCACACCCGCTTGGTCACATTACGGTGATCCAGAGCATTGCCTTCGCGGTTGGTGAACACCCATTTGCCCTTGCCAGTTTTGGCCTTTTGGCGAACAAAAGCCTCGTAAACTGGTGTGGACATTTGAATGTCCCTAAACGATTCGATCGTTTTTCCGGTTTCTTCATAACCGTTGACGATGGTTTCTCTAATCAAAATCAGACGGTTCCTCAGATCGACGTATTTCCATTTGAGGCCGTCCACTTCACCGGTTCGCATACCTGTGAAAAAACGGATGAGAAAATAATCTCTAAAATCCGGGTCGCAGTTTTTCAGAATGAGCTGCACTTCCTCCAGACTAAAAGGCTCCACATCGGTCTTATTGACTTTTAGTGCTTTGATGTTTTGATAAGGATTGTTAAAATTAAAACGGTCGGCGGCATCCGTAATTATCATGCGAGTAATTGTCATGATGTGATTGATTCGATCAGCTGAAAGTCCAACCTTGTTTCCGTTTTTCACTTTGGCGAGAGAGGCACGGAATTGAAGGATCTCGGCTTTACTGATGTAGCTGACTTTTTTACATCCAAACGTTTGGTTTAAATAGCTTTTGACGATCATGACAACGTTCTCTTTGTAGGAGCGTTTCCATCGAATTTCATTCTCGTTAAGCCAAGTTTCAGCAAACTCATCAAACAGCGGTGTTTGATCAGAAAATTTGTCATAGCGCTCTTGATTCGTTTGCTCTTCAAACTTTGAAGCATTCGGACTATTGGGGAAATAGTGCGAATAGACGAATGTACCCAGTTTGATTTCAGCTTCAACCCGATCCATCACACGCTGCATTTTTGAACGGTTAGTTTTTGTATCCTTCAAAATAGTGTTTTCACGACAGCGCTTGCCCATATACCGAAAGTCAAAAAAAAGTGTATTTGTTTCGGTTCTTACGCGAATGCTACCCATAGCAGTACCCTCCATTTGCCATAGGAATAGCCGTAGAAGTTGGTTTGGTTTGACAGTTTATCTCTTTTTCGACTTCTTCCCATATGTAGCGAATATTTCGCCCAAATGGGCGAATGTAATGTTTACCTTCTATAAAGAAGTTGTCTTTCAGACGGTTAATGTGATTAGGAGTGTATCCAAGTGCCTTTGCCAGTTGCTTGGCAGTCATGTATGTTGCCATATATCCACCTTAGATGATTAATTAATACATATGTAGCATGTACGCTACATTTATATATTAACATCCAAAGCGTGATTGTCAAGCACGTTTATAGAAGATTTGCTTTATTTGATGATTAAACCCATAATCCCATTCTTAACAAGGAGAGGATATGATTCGTTTTAGATTGAAAGAGCTTCTAGCGGACAAGGCATTTAGAGAAAAGAGAAGAATTACGTTGAGTGAGGTGTCTGAGGTTACAGGTATTCACCGGACAACACTTTCAAAAATTGCTAATCAGGTTGATTACAACACTACAACCGAGAATCTTGAGAAGTTATGTGAATATTTTGATTGCTCAGTTTGTGATGTAGCGGAATATGTCAGACATGAGAGTTGATAGAGAAAGAGGGTGGTGGTCAAATTTTTGAAAAAATTATTTTGGCTAAATTCTTTGATGGGCACGAAGTGGGCACAGGATGGGCACAGAAAATAAGTTTGGGGAAGTTTAGAATATTTGAAGCTTACTAACTTATTGAAATATAAGAAAAAGAATTGGTACGACCGAGTGGATTCGAACCACCGACCCCCACCATGTCAAGGTGGTGCTCTAACCAACTGAGCTACGGTCGTACTATAGGTGTGCTACAAATCTAATGTGGTACCAGTGGGCGGACTCGAACCGCCACGCTATTACTAGCAACGGATTTTGAATCCGTCATGTCTACCAATTCCATCACACTGGCATTGTCTTTGTGGTCGCGGATTATAGAGTCTATGAGATGGTGTGTCAAATTTAAATCGATTGATTTAGTGTTGATGACGCTGGCTAAATATTATAAAGAGGATGTGTTTCTTTTGGATTCGATAGCCGGGGAACGATTGGAAATAAGTTGTTGCTTGTCTGGTTGTTAATGCAGTAAGGCGGCCCTTTCAATATATTTATTGGTAGTAAGTTGTTACTTGAGTATTTAGGTTAAAGATAACAGCTTGAAAATAAAGACACAATCAGCGAAAATAGCGCCCTTTTATTCTATGGATAATTGGGCGTTTTTTGTTTTAATGACAAAATAAACGGCTGATATTAATACTTTGTGAAACGACAAGACTTCTTTTTTGAATTGCCAGAAAACTTAATTGCACAGCAACCAGCCAAGCAAAGACGAGATAGCCGTCTTTTGGTAATGTCTGATAGTGCTTCCGATTATAAGCTTGTTGATGCCAAGTTCCCTGATTTACTCTCTTTTATAGAGCCTAATGATTTGTTGGTATTTAATAACACCAAAGTAATTCCTGCTCGTTTGTTTGGAGAGAAAGCTACAGGTGGGAAAATTGAGCTGTTAATAGAGAGAGTGATAGACGAAAACACTATCCTTACGCATATCCGTTCTAGTCGCTCTCCTAAGCCAGGTGCTATTCTTACCATTGAAAATGCCTTTGACGTAGAAGTGGTTGGTCGTCAAGATGCGTTATTTATTGTCAAAGTACTTTCCGAAAAAACGGCTTTAGAGCTGGTTGAAGAAAATGGGCATATGCCTTTACCTCCTTATATCGAGCGTAAAGAAGATGTTGAAGAAGACAAAGAACGTTATCAAACCGTCTACTCACAAAAGCCGGGTGCCGTAGCTGCACCAACAGCTGGTCTTCATTTTGATAATGCACTAATGGAGGATATTAAAGCCAAAGGTGTTGATATCGGTTTTGTAACTTTGCATGTGGGGGCCGGAACTTTTAAACCCGTCCAGGTCGATGATATTGCCGAACATGTTATGCATTCGGAATATCTAGAGGTTGATGAAGCTTTAGTGGCTCAAGTGCAAAAGGCACGTAAGCTAGGTGGTAGAGTGATTGCCGTAGGTACAACTTCAGTTCGTTGTTTAGAGAGTGCAGCATCATTTAGTGAAACGGGCCAAGTTGCACCTTATCAAGGTGATACGGATATTTTTATCACACCGGGTTATCAGTTTAAAGAAGTGGATGTTTTATTAACTAACTTTCACCTACCTGAGTCTACTTTAATTATGTTGGTTTCTGCATTGGCTGGGTATGAGAGAACAATGAGTGCCTATAAACATGCAGTAGAAAAGCAATATCGTTTCTTTAGCTACGGTGATGCGATGTTGGTGTTTCCAAAAAAATAGTGGTCATTGAGTCACTATAAATCATAAAAAATAAGACAGAATCAAATAGGGAAATAGAATGAAATTTGAATTAGATAATACTGACGGACGCGCAAGAAGAGGGCGTTTAAAGTTTGAACGCGGTGTAGTTGAAACACCTGCGTTTATGCCTGTTGGTACCTATGGTTCTGTAAAAGGAATGACCCCAGAAGAGGTCAAAGATACTGGTGCACAAATTATTCTGGGCAACACTTTTCACTTAGCATTACGCCCTGGCACAGACATTATTGAACTGCACGGAGATTTGCATGATTTTATGCATTGGAATGGCCCAATCCTAACCGATTCAGGTGGTTTTCAGGTATTTAGCTTGGGTAAGATGCGTAAGATTAAAGAAGAAGGTGTCACGTTTAACAGCCCAGTAAATGGCGCTAAAATCTTTATGGGACCAGAAGAGTCAATGGAAGTTCAGCGCAAGTTGGGTTCTGATATCGTGATGATTTTTGATGAGTGTACGCCTTATCCTGCTGACCATAAAGTGGCGCGTGAATCAATGGAATTGTCAATGCGTTGGGCGCAACGTTCTAAAGATGCACATGGCGATAGTCCTGCGGCTCTATTTGGAATTGTGCAGGGTGGAATGTATGAAGATTTGCGAATTCAATCCATTGAAGGTTTAAAAGAGATTGGGTTTGACGGTTATGCGATTGGTGGGTTATCGGTTGGTGAGCCAAAAGACGAGATGATGGCCACATTAGATTTTACTGAACCGCATATGCCAAAAGATAAGCCTCGCTATTTAATGGGGGTAGGTAAGCCAGAAGATTTGGTCGAGGCGGTACGTCGTGGTATTGATATGTTTGACTGCGTTATGCCAACACGTAATGCGCGTAATGGATTTCTGTTTTCAAGACAGGGCGTGGTTAAGTTGCGTAACGCAAAACATAAAGTGAATTTAGACCCGATTGATAAAGAGTGCACTTGCTACACGTGTCAAAACTATTCATTGTCTTACTTACATCACTTAGATAAATGTAAAGAGATTCAAGGCGCACGTTTAAATACGATTCATAACCTGCACTACTATCAAGATATTATGCAAGGAATGCGCGATGCCATTGCAGAGAATAAATTGGATGTGTTTGTAGCAGATTTTTACGCAGGAATCGGTCGTCCAGTTCCAGAATTAATTAGAAAAATAACTTACCAGGCCTGGTAGGTTGTTTAATCGTAAAAATAGATGATTAAAGCGTATTTAATCGCCATTTAAACGAGATTTTTTTAGTTAGCTGTGACAAAATACAGCGAGTATATTTTTTCAAATTAGGAGTAACAATTATGAGCTTTTTTATTAGTGATGCAATGGCCGAAGGTACAGCAGCTGCACAGGGTAGTGGATGGGAAGGAATTATTCCTTTAGTTCTTTTGTTTGTTGTTTTTTACTTTTTATTAATTCGTCCTCAACAGAAAAAAGTGAAAGAGCATAAAGCACTGGTTGAAGCAATTAAAAAAGGCGATGAAGTCGTTACTTACGGCGGGTTAGCTGGAAAAATCCGTGAGATGAGTGATAACTTCTGTGATGTTGAAATTGCTGACAATGTGATCGTTAAAGTAGAGCGTCAAAATATTTCACGTCTACTACCAAAAGGTACACTTAAAGGCGAATAATCCGCTTTTAGCTACAAGGGGCAATTAGGGCTTGCTATTAGCAAGACTCTATTGCCCCTTTTGTGGTTTTAGGAGAATCCTTATTAGGATTTCTTTCGACAGAAAATTGGAATCGAACTTATGTTTCAAACAGATCAAAAAATCATAGCGAACCGATACCCAGCATGGAAATACCTGCTGTTGGTAGTGATTACTGTGATTGGTTTAACCTACGCCATGCCTAACTTGTTTGGTGATGATCCTGCTGTACAGATATCACCAGCAAAATCTATAGAGTTTAATGCTGAAACTCAGTTACAAGTTGATAGCGCACTAGAGCAAGCGGGATTGAAAGTAAAATCATCAGTATTTGAAGGCGGAAAGTTTTTAATTCGTTTTGATAATACCGAAGATCAACTTAAAGCAAAATCCGTTCTTAAAGAGTCGTTTGGTCGTCAAGCGGTTGTGGCTTTAAACTTAGCCCCTGCAACGCCAGATTTTATGGATAGCATTAATGCGGCACCGATGTACCTTGGTTTGGATTTACGCGGGGGTGTTCACTTCTTAATGGATGTGGATATGGAAGCTGCGGTGGCAAAAGCCTATTTACGCTATGTTGACGAGATTAAAGGTTCTTTACGTTCTGAAAAGATTCGTTATGTTTCAGTTGAAGTTGAGAATGAAGCTCTGGAGATTCAGTTTAAAGATGTTCCAACCCTGCAAGCAGGCCTGGTGAAATTAAACGAAGAATATACCAACCGTTTTACCATTACTTCTGATGAAACTACTTCGGCTCCAAAAGCAATCTTAAAGCTTTCTCAAACCACAATTGCTGAAACGCAGAAGTATGCATTACAGCAAAATATCACAACGTTACGTAATCGTATTAACGAGCTTGGTGTGGCTGAACCTGTTATTCAGCAGCAAGGTGATCGACGCATTGTAGTGCAGCTGCCAGGTGTTCAAGATACTGCACGAGCTAAAGAAATCTTAGGTGCAACAGCCACATTAGAATTCCGTTTGGTTGAAGAGAATGGTGACCCATACCGCGCTGAAAAAACAGGCTATGCGCCAAACGGTTCAATTATCTACAAGTTCCGTGATGGTCGTCCGTTATTGCTAAAACGTCGTATTATCGTAAGTGGTGAAAACGTTATCAATGCTCAGTCTGGTATTGATCCTCAGCAGGGTTCTGCGATGGTTAACGTTACTTTAGATGGTGCAGGTGGTCGTAAGATGCTTGCAACTACTAAAGATAATGTCGGTAATCGTATGGCGGTTGTTTACATTGAAAACCGTGTAGAAACGATAGAAGAAAATGGCGTAAAAGTTAAAAAACGTATCACTAATAAAGATGTGATTAACGCTGCGGTAATTCGTGGACAGTTTGCCAACCGTTTTCAGATTACCGGCTTAGATTCTCCGCAAGAAGCGCAAGATTTAGCTCTGTTACTTCGTGCAGGAGCACTTGCTGCGCCAATGGAAATTGTTGAAGAGCGTACTGTAGGACCAAGCCTAGGGCAAGACAATATCAACCAAGGCTTTATGTCGGTTGTGGTAGGTTTCTTAATGGTTCTAGTGGTTATGGCATGGCGTTATAAGGTGTTTGGTATGGTGGCTAACGTAGCGCTATTGCTAAACCTTGTTATTATCGTTGCTGTGCTATCGATGCTACAGGCTACGCTAACCTTGCCTGGTATTGCGGGGATTGTATTAACTGTTGGTATGGCGGTAGATGCTAACGTGCTCATATTTGAGCGTATTCGTGAAGAGATGAAAAATAGCTCTATTCAAACTGCGATTTACTCGGGTTATGAAAAAGCGTTTGTCACTATTGCGGATGCTAACATCACCACGCTATTAGCGGCAGTAGTGCTGTTTAGTTTTGGTACGGGACCCATTAAAGGTTTTGCCATTACCTTATCCATTGGGATTATCACCTCAATGTTCACTGCGATTTTAGGAACTCGTGCAATTATTAACCTTCTATACGGCAATAAGCGCGTTGAGAAAATCTCAATTTAAGGTGATGACATGAGTACAGAAACAAAAACTACAAACATTAATTTTATGGGCCAGCGCCATTTGGCGATGGCGTTATCGGTTTTTCTAATCTTGGGTTCTTTTGCAGGGTTATGGATGAAAGGACTTAACTTTGGTATCGATTTTACCGGGGGAACAATCATTGAGCTTTCTTATCCCACACCCGTAGATTTAACCAAGCTTCGTAAAGACTTAACCGAGGCAGAATACGGTGAGGCGGTTGCGCAACACTTTGGTTCTGCGGAAGATGTGTTAATCCGCATTGCACCTCGCGAGGGAATGAACTCTGCTCAGTTAAGTAACCAAGTAATGGATGCGTTAAATGCTGCAACAGAAGAAGAAATTACGTTACGTCGTGTTGAGTTTGTTGGCCCTCAAGTAGGGGATGAACTTACGGAAGATGGAGCTTTAGCGGTCTTATATGCCTTATTTGGTATTTTGATTTATGTTGCTTTACGTTTTGAGTGGCGTTTTTCAGTCGGGTCGGTTGCCGCTTTGATTCACGATGTCATTATTACCGTAGGGGTGTTTGCTTGGACACAGATGCAGTTTGACTTAACCGTATTGGCTGCGATATTGGCCGTCATTGGTTACTCATTAAACGATACTATTGTTGTATTTGACCGAGTACGAGAAAACTTTAGAACGATGCGTGACGGTACACCTATTGAGGTGACTAACGTCGCTGTTAACCAAATGTTAGCTCGTACCATTATGACGTCGTTAACTACGTTAATTGTATTGTTGGCGTTATTCTTCTTGGGTGGAGAAATTATTCACGGCTTTGCGACAGCGCTTATTGTTGGTGTAGTTGTGGGTACATTCTCATCAACTTATGTAGCGAGTGCTGTGGCGTTATTGTTAGGTGTTTCTAAAGAAGACTTAATGAAAGCACCTACTGAAGGTCTTGACCGTGAAGCACAAGAAGCAGAGTTACAACGTGCCTTTTTAGAGTCAGAAGCCAAGCGTGAAGCTAAGTTAGCCAAACAAGGTAAAAAAATAGACGAAGACGAAGACCAAGTTTAAGGGTTCGTTATTGTTATCAAGTTTGGTTTTTACCAGGCCTGGTAACTTTTAAAGCCAGCTTTTGCTGGCTTTATTGTTATGAGTCCTTTGCACGAATGAATTCACGGATTAAAATGGCTAAAATTTAGACTGTTTTTTGTTAAAAAACTTGCCAATAGCTAGCTTTTGGCTGTGTTTTCCCCCTCAATCAGTCAAATTTGCTCTCATTTTTCTCGCGTACCTCATTCGTGAAAAGGTCTCTTATTAAAGAAATTATCGTTATACGGTAAAAGATAGAGTAGAACATTAATGTCATTGATATTAGAAACCAGTAAACGCAGAACCTTTGCGATTATCTCTCACCCTGATGCGGGTAAAACCACAGTTACTGAAAAGCTTCTTTTATACGGAGGTGCTATTCAGATGGCTGGGGCTGTTAAAAGCCGTAAAACTGACCGTGGAGCAACATCTGACTGGATGAAGATGGAACAGGAACGTGGAATTTCTGTTGCATCATCTGTTATGCAGTTTCCCTACAAAGATGTGATGATTAACCTTCTGGACACTCCAGGGCATGAGGATTTCTCTGAAGATACATATCGTACGTTAACCGCAGTGGATTCAGCGTTAATGGTTATTGACGTTGCAAAAGGGGTCGAGGACAGAACTATTAAGTTGATGGAAGTTTGTCGTTTGCGTACCACACCAATCTTAACTTTTATTAACAAATTAGACCGAGAAGGACGTGATCCAATCGATTTGATGGATGAAGTTGAAAGTGTTCTGAAGATTGACTGTGCACCGATGACCTGGCCAATTGGCATGGGTAAACGTTTTAAAGGTATTTATCACCTTTACAATGATACGATTCGTCTCTTCGCAGCAGCTGATGGACAAAATGCATCTGAAGGAGAGTTAATTCAAGGATTGGATAATCCTCGTTTAGATGAATTAATTGGCGACCAAGCTGAAGAACTACGCGAAGAAGTTGAGTTAGTCCAGGGTGCAAGTCACGAGTTTGATTTAGAGCAGTTCCTTGAAGGTAAACTAACTCCAGTGTTTTTTGGTTCAGCGGTGAATAACTTTGGTTTACAAGAGCTACTAGACGGTTTTGCTAAGTATGCACCACCTCCAATAGGGCGCGAAACAGATACACGAGATGTAAAACCTGATGAAGACAAACTAACAGGTTTTATTTTCAAAATCCAAGCGAATATGGATCCTGCTCACCGTGACCGAGTTGCCTTTATGAGAATTGTGTCAGGTAAGTACGAAAAGGGTATGAAGCTTAAGCATGTACGTATTGGTAAAGACGTTAAAATCGCCAAGGCAATTACGTTCTTAGCTAATCGACGAGACCAGGCAGAAGTTGCTTATCCGGGTGATATTATTGGTTTGCACAATCACGGCACGATCAAAATCGGTGATACTTTTACTCAAGGTGAAGAGTTAAAGTTTACAGGTATACCTAACTTTGCTCCTGAGCTTTTCCGTCGTGCACAGTTAAAAGATCCAATGAAAATGAAAGCATTGCAAAAAGGATTAACTCAATTATCAGAAGAGGGTGCAACCCAGTTGTTCCGTCCTGTGAATAACAATGATTTAATCTTAGGTGCGGTGGGTATTCTTCAGTTTGAAGTGGTAGCACAGCGTCTTAAAGATGAGTACAACGTAACCTGTATGTTTGAACCGGTTAACGTGAATACAGCTCGTTGGGTGGTTGGTCCTAAAGCTGAAATTGAGAAGTTTACTTCTAAGGTACGTGACAACGTAGCCTATGATGCGGCAGATCAATTGGTTTATATTGCACCAACGCGTGTGAATTTAAACTTAACCGAAGAGCGTTGGCCTGAATTGCAGTTTGTTGCAACTCGCGAACACTAAAGATTTAATTCTCAACAATAAAAACGCCACTCATTTTGAAGTGACCCCCAAAAGTTGGACACCAACTCTGGGGTTTTTTTATGTCCAAATACAGTCGAGAATTTAAACTGGCTATTGCCAAGCAATGCCTTT
>JGI11705J14877_10002022_pt1 | contig 11170 bp, 8 predicted proteins | sample Etolaghawater15m_FD_14877 | JGI IMG/M metagenome (IMG submission 14877) | reverse complement strand
CTACGACGGAATTGGGACCAATCTCGTTCTTCTGGAGGAAGGTCTCAAATTCATCGGTGATGAATGCGAGGTATTTCGGCAGCAGCGTGGAGAGCAGATGCGGCTTCTGAAAGTAGCTCTTGGCGTACCTCTGCGAGGCGAGCCAAATGGCAAAGGTATCCGTCAGGTCGAACATGGCCCATTCGTGGCCAGCCTGTCGCGTGACGATTTCAAATTCATCGACCTTGGCCTGCAGCCAGCGTTCCTCCGATTCGTTGTAAACACAGAAGATCACGCGCTGTGCAGCAGCGGCATCATCGCGCCACGGAACGGAGATGTATTTGCTGTAGGACTGTATCAGCCGCTTAACTCTGCTCACGAAGCCACTCCATTTCTTCTTGATTGATCAGGTTCGGAAACAGAACCTCGATGACGTCACCCACGCGTTTGAACACGATCCAGCCTTTGCGAGAGGCCGATTCGGCAAGTTCAATGGCTTTGTCGAACGTGCAATCGAGCAACTTGGTGTATTCCGTTTGGAAAAGCGCCTGTCCTCTACTGCCTGCGAGATAGCCAAGGAGCAAAGCGTAAGAGACGCTCCCGGCGGTAGGATTAGCGCGGGAGCGCACTTTCCGGGCGCGTCCATAGAGGTGGCCGGACTTGGTCCACGTTGAATTGATATTTTGCGCCGTTGACTTCAGCGTCGCCTTGCTGAAGCGGCCAGGCTCTTGGCTGTCAATGAATTCCTCAAGAGACTCACGGGTAATCGTTGCGCCTTCCGGAAATTTCAGAATGAACGGTGCCGTAGACCGGAAAATGGAGTCCCGAGCGAATGTGCAGAGCAGCGCCAGCAATGGCTGTCCATCTATGTCTCGATTCCAAAAGTAGAGAAGAGCCCGGAAGAGGACGTTGGTGCGGTCAAGCGAGTAAAGATCAACGAGATGTCGATAGGTGAGCGTGCGGGTCTTACCAGAGCGCTTGCCCAGGCAGTTCTCATCATCTATCGCCTGGAGGTAATCGCTCTTCTCAGCCTCGGGCCGGTCGACATAGGTCAATAAGGCCCCCAGCTCCTCAAGCATCATGGTGCGAGAAGTATGAGCGCCTCCGCGTTCGAAGCTGAACCCGAACCGGGATAATTGCTTGGCTTTATATGTGCCATTCGAGGTTGTCATACTCCTGGTTGCTCGTAACTCTATTCTGTGATTTTTCGGTCCGTCTAGATTCGACCGCGATGAGTACTTAAGTGTCATCGCGGTTTAATTCGGAAATTTGGCTATTTTAAATTGTTGTTGACGCTTTATTCTGAAGTCGTTGAATTTTAGATGAAAAATCCAATCTGGATGGTAAGTTACGGAGAGAAACTAGAAATGTCAAAAGATTCAACCAGTAAGATGATAGGAAAAAACGGGGAGTTTCACTAGCAGGGAAGATCTTCGGTTAGATCCTTGGTGGATTAGTCGAAATATACCCTCACGTCGCTCAAGGTTGCGTTGGCCATTTTGGGCTTCTATAAAGCCGGAGGCCTTGCCATCGATATACAGCAGGTAATCGGCGAAGCCATGACCGGGCAGCGGGAATTCCCTGATCGCGACGCCGCGATGGGCGCTGATATTCGCACTGGTCGTATCGCTTACCATCCAGCCTGCTTTGACGAGTAATGCATCGATGGTTTCACGCGCCTGAAGCTCCGGGTTCCCCATGACTCCTTTCTTGTTATCGTTTGATCAACTGTCGCGATAATACCCTTTATCTCGATGAGCTTAAACGCCCTTGTGCTTGTGTAAAGTGTTTGGGGCTTCTTTTGAAAGAAGCCGAGCAGGATGCCGAGAAATCGTCCCCATTGGTTCCGGCCGCGGGGTAACGGGGAGCCAGTATGCACTGGTGGCTGAGACAGTAGGCGCAGCGCCGATCTTTTTGCATCGTGAAGCATGTTCCTCCCGGCGCAGTGACCTGCCTGCCGCGGCTCAACCCAACAAAGGGGAATCGGCGCGCTCCAGATACCCCATGGCGCGATAGCCGATCAGGCGCTTTTCATGCATACGGGCCAGCATGGGAACCTTGCGGTCCACGTAGTCGACAATGCGCACATCACGCTTGCCGGGGTGCAGTCGGTGTAATCGGCCGGCATATTGGACGAGCGTGCCTTTCCAGGAAACCGGCAGCGCCAGAAAAAGGGTGTCGAGCCGAGCATCATCGAAACCTTCGCCGATATATCGGCCGGTCGCCAATAACAGCCTTTCCTGATCTTGAGGGATCGCCGCAAGCTGTGATGCGGTCTCGGCGCGCGCCTTCGTCGACAGGCCGCCGCGCAACACAACGATATGCCGTACAAAACCCCGCAAGCGTTCATGCAGGGTTTCCAGATGTTCCTTGCGCTCCGTCAGCACGATTGGAGAGCGCCCCTCGTCGAGGGCGGCGAGTACGTCATCAATAATCAACTGATTACGACTTTCATCCGTGGCCAGCTGGTTGTAGAGCGCTTGAATCGACAGTTCGGAATCTTGTACAGGAACTTCAAAATTCGTTTCCCGGATGATCAAGCGATGATCGAACGGGCGTTGCGAGGCCTGGTGGCGTGGATCGACCTTGAATCGGGTGGGTCCGATCTGCATATGAATGATCGGCTGATGCCCATCGCGACGTTGCGGGGTCGCGGTCAGGCCGACGATGTAATGCGCCTTGACCTCCGACAGAACGCGTTCGAAAGAAACCGCTGAAAGATGGTGGCACTCGTCGACAATCACTTGGCCATAGCGGGTCACGATATCATCCACTGAGTCTTTTCTCGACAGGCTCTGAATCATCGCGACATCGATCTGTGCTGTCGGTTTTCGCTTTCCACCGCCAATCTGGCCAATGGATTTGCTGTCGATACCCAGGAAGATGCTGATCTGCGAGCGCCATTGTTCGAGCAGAGGCTGTCTGTGTACCAGGATCAGAGTGCTGCGCTTGCGCTTGGCGATCAAATAAGCGCCAAGCACGGTTTTGCCGAAGCCCGGTGGCGCGACGAGAATGCCGTTATCGTGTGCGAGCAGGGCTTGTGCGGCTTGAGTTTGCGCGTCAGTGAGTTTGCCGCGGAATTCGGCCTCAATGGAATCGCCTGGCTCTCGCAGATCTTCCAGTTCCAGCCTGCTGTTCAGGCCTTGAATCAGCGACTGCGCATCGTCCAGGCATCCGCGCGGCAGGCTGATGTGGTGATCATGGTCTTGCGCACAGGCGATGATTCGGGGCGTCAACGCCGTCGACAAGCGGAGATTTTGTTTCTTGTAGAATTCGGGGTTGGGAAAGGCCGCGAGACGTTTCAATTGATTGATGAGTGCCGCGGGTAGGTCTGAGACGGCAATGAAAAGCCGCTGGGAAAGAACGGCTTTAATGGATGCGGGCGCCGGGTCTCTGATGACGACAGAGTTGAGGTGCCTGGCGGAAGGATGCAGCCAGGGCGATTCTGGATGTTCATTGCCGTACCGCTCCGCAGCATGCAAGCCCAGCAGATCTGCTTGCGATGTGGCTTCGCCGGTGAGGCACTCAATCTTTTCAGGCCCTATCAGGGGCAGGGAGGCGAGATAGGCCCATTGGTCCGCCAGGGGCTCCAGTGCATCATCCAGAAAAAGGGTGTTGCCATGTTGTCTGGCGTGCAACTGTAGTGGCAATGCAATGAGGTTACCGAATCCGCCGCTTGGCATGGTGTCCTGATTGGGGAAAAGACGATCATAAGAGGCCATGTCGAGCTGATGCCGTCGCTCCATGGTCAGCGTGATCAGGTAGGCACCCATCTTTCTTGCGCTTGCGGCCGGTATGGGCCTGGAGAAAAAGAACCAGGCATGGGCGCCATTACCGGAGCGGGATCTTTCGATAGCACAGGAAATGCCCGTCTTTTGGCAGGTCTCGCTGAATGCCTGGACATCCTTTTGCCATTCCTGCTTGTCGAAATCCACGGCCAGAAACCAGCAGGAGTCATTGGGAAGCAAGGGGTAGGTACCGATAACGTGCTTTCCCTGTAGATGATCCAGAATCACGTCAGGCGTTACCGGCAGGAATGATTGGGCGTTGCATTCCCCACATTTGACCCGGGGTTTCTCGCATACCCCGCGCGCCCACTCATTGGCGCAGGCTGGAGAATAACCCTTTTTGCCGGTCTTCCGGTTCTCCCACAACCTGGGGTATACGTCCGCCCGGCCGCGGAACAGTTTAATGAACAGCTCGACTTTTTCCGTTGGCGTCAATTCCTTTTCAGGGATGCCGTCTGTGATTATTGAGCTTGATTTGGGGCCTGAGTCGTTATTTTCCCCGGTCGCAGTCTGACGCCTTAGCGACTGCAATGCCGCTTCGATATCCTGTTTTTCTTTATCGAGTTGAGCAAGCCGCAATTCGAGTGCGGCGATCTGGTGAGCAATGTGTGAGCGGTCAGCCATTTAGTGAGTGTGATACGGACATCAATCAACGAGCCTTTTGTTGGACACGCTGTCGAGCACGCCCATCAATCGACGTTTGGCCTTGTGCGAGCTGCGCAGCCCGTCAAGCAGCGTCTGCCACTCCTCGCCGCGACCGAGCCGGGTGTAGGTTTTGCGCATGAGATGCAGATAGGTGGCGGCTTCCTGGTAGGCTTTCGGCTTGACTTCGGCAATCAGTGAATCGGCGATTACCTTCCAGATGCCCAGGGCAATATCCGGATGGGTTTGGACTACCGCCCTGGCCACCTCCTTGTCGATGCTCTGCCCCCAGCGCTTCGTTTGACCCAGCCGGCGGTAAAGCTCGACAACGTCATCAACGCGCTTTTCCAGAATGGCGATTTCGATCAGCATGACGAGATCGGGAAAGCGTGTCACCCCGGCCCGTTTGGAGGTTGTCGGCGGTCCGACTTCGGGCGCGGGCAGCGGCCAGATCTCATTGCTCGGCGGCCGGTCTTCCTCGGCGGGGTGCTTGCCGGTTTCAAGATACAGCAGAGCAGCTTCGCGAACGGACGGCCAGCATTTCACCTTTTCAGCGGCTTTGCGCAATTCCCGATAATCAGTTGCTGATGGTCTTGCAAAGAAGTCCTGCGCCCGGTAGGCGGCGACCAGATCGTATCGTCGCTCCTCCTGCGCGATAAGGCGCAACTGTTTCTGTAGCGCGGATGCAATTCCCGGCGACTCTTCAACCGTGTTGGTATAGCCCTGGATGCACCAATGCCGAGCCCGATCGCGCTCGTTGGCCTCCAGCAGGGCGTCCACTAGCCGCTTGTAACATTGACAGGCATCGACCTGTTGTTCCAGGGTCGGGATGATCCGGTCTTTCCACCCCGCGCGCTGAAAGGCGAATAGCAATTGGGAGAGCAGCTGCTCACGACGATAGCGGTCGCTAAAGCCGGGCGAGGCAGGCTTGGGCAGATCGTTCAGGCGTGTTTCGAGCGCGGCGCATACTTCGCGCCAGTGAGTACGCGTAAACATGCGCTTCTTCAAAAACGGGTCAGCCGAATCCAGCATGGAAAAGTCGTCTTCCAGTATCCGGTCGATAACCCACAGCAATTGCTGTACCGGCGCCAGCGACGACTGTGGCAGGGCTGTGAGCACGATCTCCAGGCAGGCGGCAATCGCCATCGCGGTTTCACCTTCGTCGTGAGATTGCTCAACCTGTTGCTTTCCCTGCGTCCACAGCTCTTCGCCGAGACGTACGACCGCATCCGCATGACCTCGCCTTGCCAATTCGCCCAGTTGTTCTTCAATATGGGAGAAATCGGGCAGGTTGCCCTGATCACGCCAGCCGTCGTACCAGACCGGCTCAGCGGTCAGGGTGCGGATCTCGGCGCTCAGTGAACGTACCAACTTATCGGGCTGACCGCTGTCGAGCTGCTCGCTTTCGATGATGAAACGAAAAACGTCAGCGTAGTGATCGCTCAATTCGATCAATAGTGCGAGCAGGTCTTTTTTCGTCTTCTTTTCCAGAATCTTTTCTACCCGAGCCCTGGTCTGAGAGCGCTGCTCCGCCCATGTTATCGAATCATCGTCGTCCCATTCGTCTTCGATGTCCGATTTCCGCGCCAGCGCATTGAGTAAATCGCTATTTTCATCCAGCGGAGGAATAGCTAAATCGTTTCGCACCTGATCCGCGGCGGCCAGAATCAAGGCCACTGCGTGTTTGCATGGCCCGCGATCATAGGGGCAGGTGCAGCGGTGCTCAAACTCTCCGATTTTATTAATCTGTACGGATGTTGCGTAATGAGTATTGCCTTTCACGCGTGCAATCAGCGTGTTTTCACCGGCGAATGAAAGCTGGCTAACCTTTTGGATGTAGTTTCGGCCCCGATTGAGGATGGTTTCTCCCGCCCAGTCTTGCAGGTGTTGATAGGTCAGCTTGCGCAGGATGGTGTTGAGGAATTTCATGGTTTGGATTTTATCGGTGTCTGACAGTGGCGACGTTGATTTTACCTATTCATACGCCATATCGGCAGGTTTCCCGATTCGGAATAATCCTGCCAAGATGGCTGAGATCGGCGAAGCGATGGGGGTATAACGCTGGCACAGAAAAGACCGAATCACTTCCCGCTTGGGGTGAGAGGGGGCCCTGTTCAGGGCTCGATGTTCGGAATTTTCGGGAGGACGCCATCGTGCGAATCCGGGTGGCGTCGTGACCCGCCTCGGCGAATGCGTTGGGTCTATGGATCCGGGATGTAGAGTTGTCTGGCGTTCATTGACCGGGGTTTACCAAATGGGGTTTTTCAATGCAAGTGATCGGTAGTTAAGCGGGCATGCGCGAGGCGGGTAAATTGGCTGCACCGCACCAAATTTATCTCGATGCCAGTGATAGGCAGGTACGCGTCCGTTCTGATCATTGCAATAACGCCGTGGCCATTTGGAAACAATGTTCCAGCAGGTGATATTCGTGTGGTTTGGGATGAATTCCAGTGATCTGCAGGAAAGCGGAAATTCCGGATTGCGAAGAAAATCCAATACTGAATGCTTCTGATGTGCCAATAAGCGCTATTTGTTTGGTTCCGAGGGCAATGCCAGCTACCGGCAGGAAAGGAGTCATTCCTGATATATAAGAAAACAGGTCAATGAAAGGCACTGATGTGCCATAACCGGCCGTTGCTGTAGTCTAAAAGATCGATCTTATAGACGTGATAGCAGTCATTCCGAAGGTTGGTTGACGGAGAAAGGCGCACAGTAAATAAGGTTGCGCTATCAAATGAACGCCAGACTGTATTGATTTGCCCCTGGTCGATAGTTGATGGGTTAAATTCTATCCAGCGGACTGGTTACGGCATTCCCGCCCTTGTTGAGCACATGGGTATAGATCATCGTCGTCGAGACATCGCTATGGCCAAGTAGCTCCTGTACTGTCCTGATATCCGATCCTGACTCCAGCAAGTGGGTGGCAAACGAATGACGTAGCGTATGGCTGGTGACCCGTTTGATGATGCCCGCATCGCGCGCGGCTTTTCGGATCGCTTTCTGCACAACGGTTTCGTGGATATGATGGCGACGAATAATACCCGTACGGGGGTCCTGGCCCGGACGACTGCTCGGGAACAGGTATTGCCAACGCAGTTCGTATTCAGCATTTGGAAACTTCCGTGCTAACGCCGTGGGCAGGAAAACCGAGCCATAACCAGCGGCCAGGTCCCTACTATGCAGAAAGCGTATGTTTTCAATCTGTTTTTTCAGTGCATCAATCAGGGAAGTCGGCATGGGCACAACGCGATCCTTGTTACCTTTACCGGCCCGGACCACAATCTGCTTATAGGAGAAATCAAGATCGAGAATCCTCACACTGACGCATTCTGAAACGCGCATGCCGGTGCCATACATCAGTCTCAGCATCAGACTTTTCATTCCGTCAACCTGAGACAATAACCGGGTGATTTCCTGCTGATCCAAAACGATAGGTATGCGCTTCGGTCTATTCGGACGGGTGTAGGGGCCAATATCCCCCAGCGGCCTTTCCAACACCCGGGCAAAGAAGAACACCAGCGCATTGAGAGCCTGTCCCTGGGTAGCGCCTGACACCTTGCGTTTCAAGGCCAAATGTTCTAAAAAGGAAGCCACATCGGCTTCGCCAAGTGATTCAGGGACACAGGATGTATGAAAAAGAATAAAACGATTGATCCACCCCAGATAGGTCTTTTCGGTGTTGATCGAATACTCAGGGATGCGCATCACCACCAAAAACCGGCGGTAAAGTTCAGGAAACGATTTGCCAAGGTGGTTTCTCGAAGCAGCGACCCGCTTATCAATCATTTCATAGGTTCGTGCCACCGTACTATGATCAGACTCCAGCGGTTTGCCGCCGTAAGCCCAATAATCCCAGTCGAAATCACGCGACCAATCCGATTTCAGCAATTGGCCGTACAGCAAACGCAAGGCATCGACCTTTTGCCTGAATTGCCAGGCCGATATCTGAGGTTGACGGCTCTGAGATTCAAACCAGTGCTGAAGGTCATCAGCGGAACGGTCCATCAGACGAGTGCCCGATTGAAAGCCGATAAACTGCTCGACATGTTTTTGATACCAGGGGTGATACCGTTCCGGGATACGAAAAACTTTAAGCAGCGCGAAAAAACGATCCCAGAAAGCCTGGGCATTAGAGTTCGAGATGGTGGCTTCCATGCATGAAAACTCCTGATAATGAGAACATTATGAGAAAATATAGCCGATTTGGCCGCATATCACAATATTCAAGCCGACTGCATATGCCCAATATTCAAGTCGGCTGCATAATCACATGTTAGGCAATAAAATCGACCGAGGAATTAGCTCATGACCGCGCTGGGACATTGACGAAAAAATATGGATACAGTTATCGGAATAATAGTTATTCTCGTTGCAATTGCATTCTGGAGACGAATACTGACAGGGATTGTTGGCGGCCTGATTTTTGGCTTTATCGGTTCGTTCTTTGGGGGCAATGGCGCGAAGATTGGTTTCGTTATTGGCTTCATTATCGGTCTCACTGCTAAAGAAGATTCCGAGAAGAAACAAGATGAAGAAAACAAGGATGAAAAAGATACCCCAAAACCCGACACAGCCAAACCAAGCGGAGCGCCAGAATCAAAAATTATTCGCTGTCCATCATGTAAAAAGAAGATACGCGTACGCCTACCCCTGCAGGGGAAGAAAGGAAAGTGTGTTGCTTGTTCAAGTTCATTCTTAATTAGCATGGACGAGCATGGAAACTTAAAGGTTGATAAAGAAACACACGACAACGCATCGAAACCAAACTATGGAAGCCCAACAACAGATGATTATTTCAAGGTTCTAGGTATTGACCCAACGTCAACACCAGAAGAGGTGCGTGCGGCATATAAAAGAAAAATTCGTGAATACCATCCTGACAGAGTGTCAGGGTTGGGAGAAAAGCTAAAGAATGTAGCCGACGCTGAATCAAAAGCCATTAACACAGCGTATACAGCACTCAAATCGAAAGGACTGGCAACATAGATTGTAGGAGAAATGTTAATGAGCAATATCGTACTTCGCGAGCAAGGTGATTCAGTTGCCATCCCCCAAGCCGGCATGGAATTGTCTGAATATACCCCAGGAGAAACAAAGATTCGTGCAATTCTTCAATGGAATGCAGAGGTGGACTTAGATGTTCACGCCTTTTATAGGCCTAAAGGTGGGGGCAAGGATGGTCATGTTTTCTTTCAAAGCAAAGGCAGCAAGAGTAAAGCACCTTACATTCATTTAGATAAGGATATGGGCGTTGGTAATGTCGGCGGAGATAACCAAGAAATTATTACCATTGGTACCTTGGCAAAGGTGGATAGTATTTTAATAGCAACAAATATATTTAGATTCTTCGGCTTCTTAGCGGAAGGCGACAATTTCGGAAAATATGATGGAAAGATCAAGCTGGTAACAAGCGCATCAAACCAAATCGATGTTCCTCTCACATCGAAAACTCCGGGGCGCTGGTGTGTTATTGCGCTAATCGATAATTCAGATCCGTATTCACCGATAGTAACAAATATCAACAAGGTTACAGATACCGAACCAAAAATCGATGATTACCTTGATAAAGATGTTCTCGAATTAACCTATGAAGAGTAAAAAATGCCTAACAATGGGCTCCAAGGGACGCTCCGCTTCGCTACGCGCCCTTGAGCCCGGGCGTTAGCGCCCCGCACGAGGAAAGAATGTCGAAATCGTCAAAAGCAGAATTCGTTAAATGGTTTGGGCCTCTTCTCGACGCTCTTCGTGATCTCGGAGATTCAGGGAAGCCCCGCGAAGTCTATGATCGAATTGCTAAGAACCGTAATCTTCCGGATTCAGTATTGGATGAGACCTTAAAATCTGGAAGCAGCCGATTCCAAAACCAAGTTGCTTGGGCTAGGCAATACCTGGTATGGGAAGGGTTGCTTGAGTCGTCCAAACACGGAACTTGGACTTTGACCGAGAAGGGCGCGACGGCGCATCTAACTGATAAGGAAGCACAAGAAATTTTCAAAAAGTGGGTCGCTATCCATGCGCAAGCTAGAAAGAACAAGAAAAGCGAAGAACCGCAACAGGAGATAGAACAATCTTTGGCTGAAGATATTGATCTTCCTAAAAGTTCTTCATTGATTGATATTCTGCGGTCTCTAAGCCCCCTCGGATTTGAAAAGGTCTGCCGTGAATTGCTCAGAGAGTCAGGTTTTGAGAACGTTGAGATTACCGGCGGCTCTGCCGACGGCGGTATTGATGGCTATGGAACTTTGGAGATCAATCCATTCGTCAGTTTCAAGGTGCTGTTCCAATGCAAGAGATATGCGGAAGGAAACCTTGTATCAAGAGCGCAAGTTGGTGATTTCCGGAACGCAATGATTGGGAGAGCCGAGAAGGGCATAATTATCACTACTTCCGGCTTTAGTAATGCTGCAAGCCAAGAGGCCGCCCGCGAAGGTGCGCCAAAGATTGAGCTTGTTGATGGTGAAAAGCTTGTAGAAATGTTTCAGAGAGTAGATTTAGGCGTAAAGCGCCGCGTGGTATATGAAGCAGATCTTGCCTATTTTGAGAAGTTCAAATGATCAGCGCTAACAAACCGGTAAAGAGCGACAAAAGTATGTTGTCATGCCTTTTGCAAAAGGCGCAAAAGCCACGCCATCATACTTTCGCGCCTTACCAGGAGCGTTGAACTAAACCGCTCCGCGGTAGCTTAAAAATACCCCTGTCAAAGGTCTGGTAGCACACTGATGGATGACCACTGTCGGTCTGTCAATCAGGAGTCCAGCCAT
>JGI11705J14877_10002021_pt1 | contig 11172 bp, 15 predicted proteins | sample Etolaghawater15m_FD_14877 | JGI IMG/M metagenome (IMG submission 14877) | reverse complement strand
TAAACCTCTATAAAAGTATGAGGATGAGCTAAAAGAGCTGAAATAAAAAAAAAGAAAATATAGACTTTTTTCAAAATATGCCTTATAATAAGAATAAGTGGATAATATCATTTTTTAATAAATTGTTGACTAATATCAATGATAATCAATATCAAGTATGATATTATTTCAACAACTATACAAATAAGGAACAATGTGAAATTTTTATTGAAAATACTAAAGGACTTTCCCGCCTATCTCTGGAGTGGTTGGGGTGCTATTGCTTCTATTTTTCTTTTCCTTGCGTTTTGGGATTTTGGAAATCAAGTTTATGGAGACTTAGTTCTACCCTCTCCTCTTGTTACTTTTCAAACTCTTACAACAATGCTACTAGATGAAAATGTTTGGCTTGAGATAAATACAACTCTATATCGTGCTTCTGTAGGTTTTGGAGTATCCTTGCTTCTTGGTTCCGCTCTTGGTCTTGTTGCTGGTTTTTTTGCAACTGCCTCAATGATGAGTCGTCCAATAGTGACTATTTTGGTCGGGATGCCTCCTATTGCTTGGATTGTTCTTGCTATGATTTGGTTTGGTATGGGTGATGAGACTGTTATCTTTACTGTTATTATCGCCTCTTTTCCTATCATCTTTGTTGGAGCCTTACAGGGAACTCGTACTCTAGATGGGGATTTAAAAGAGATGGCGGAGAGTTTTAAACTCCCTTGGCATATGAAATTTTTTGATGTTTACTTTCCTCATATCTTCTCTTATGTTTTTCCTGCTTGGGTAAGCGGTCTTGGAATGGCTTGGAAAATTGTAATCATGGCTGAACTCTTAGCGACAAGTAATGGCATGGGAGCATCTTTAGCGGTTGCAAGAAGTCAGTTAGATACCCCAACAGCCTTAGCTCTTGTTGTCGTTATGATTGGCTCACTTATGTTTATAGAATATATTATTTTAGAACCGATTAAAAGAGAGGTTGAATTATGGAGAAGCTAGAGGTTAAAAACTTAAATCACCATTTTGGTTTTACAGAGATTTTAAGAGATATCAACTTTACTCTAAACAAAGGAGAAGTTCTCTCCATAGTTGGTCCAAGTGGTGGCGGAAAAACAACACTTATGCACCTGTGTGCTGATTTGCTTGATGTTGAAGAAGGAAGTGTGACAAACACCTTTACAAGTAGCTCTTTTGCGTTTCAAGAGGGACGACTTCTCCCATGGAAAAATGTTATAGACAATATAGCTCTCGGACTCTTAGCAAAAGGAGAATCTAAACATGAGGCTATACAAAAGTCTCAAGAGATTGCTCTAAGGTTTGGTCTTGAGGAAGAAGACTTTGAGAAGTTTCCAAAAGATTTAAGTGGTGGGATGAAGCAAAGAGTTAGTTTTGCCAGAGCATTAGTCGTCAAACCCTCTTTACTCTTTTTAGATGAGCCATTTTCAGCCCTTGATATTGGACTCAAAAAAGAGCTTCAAGGAATACTTATAGATATGATCAGCAAAAAAGAGATAAGCATACTTTTTATAACACATGATTTGATGGAAGCTATTAGACTGAGTGATGAAATACTTCTTTTAAAAGCAGACCCAGGGCATATTGTGAAGCGATTCTCTTACGAACTTACACAAAACCAAAGAGATGACAAGTATGTATATGGCGAGAGTGCAAAAATACTACAAGATGAAGAGATTATAGATACATTTGAACTGGAGTTAAAATAATGAGTGAAAATAAAAATAAAAAACAAGCATTACACGCAACAAATCATTACCTTTATTATCCAGATGAAAAAAATGTACCACCCTATTTAGCCTATGGATTCAGACCTGCGTTTTTACTCCTTGCGCCTTACATGATTATAAGTATGGTTTTATGGGGTTTAGTTTGGAGTGGTATGTTAAATATACCCTTTATGAATGACACTCTCACTTGGCATGTGTATGAAATGTTGTTTGGAATCCTTACTGCTGGAATATTGGCATTTTTAACGACTGGTATCCCCGAACTTTTTCCAGGAATGATTCCTTTTATTGGGAAAAGACTCAAGTACATAATCTTCTTATGGATAGCAGGGAGAGTAAGCTTTTGGTTGATTGATGTTACAGGTATCTATCTCACTGCTATTTTAAATCTAGCGATGCTTGGCTGGCTCATCTGGTTTGCAAAAGATGCTGTTTTAGACAAATTGCAACGCCACGCTTCTTTGGGGTATTCTCTAGTTTTAATCTTTGGTATCGAAGTTTGGTTTTTTGCTGCACAGCTAGGCTTTGCTTCAGCTGATACGATGAGTATTTTAAAAGTAGCACTTGGAGCTATCGTTATTCTTATACTCCTTGCCATGAGAAGAGTAAATATGGAAGCGGTCAACGAACTTATGGAAGACAAGGAAATTGATGATATATATATAGCAAGACCGCCCTTAACAAACCTTGCTGTCTTCGCTGTTGGCCTCTTTACTATAATAGAGTTTTTATACCCTGAAAATTCTGCACTTGGCTGGCTAGGTTTAGCTTCAGGAGCAGCGATTTTAGGTATTACAAGTGATTATAAGCTACAAGATAAATTTATACTCAATCAGCCATATGTTATATATTTAGCACTCATATTTGTAATGCTTAGTGCAGGTTATGCATTTATGGGTTGGGATATTTTAAATGATGATATAAACGCCATCAATCATTTTAGACACTTTATCTCAAGCGGAGGATTAGGACTAGCATATTTAATGATTATGATAATCATCGGTTGGATTCATACAGGAAGACATCTTACCTCAAATATTTATACACACCTTATGGTTGCGTTTATGATTTTAGCAACACTAATGAGATCTTTGATACCATTTTTTGAAGAGTATACAAGTGAGCTTTATCTTTACTCTAGTATTATTTGGAGCATTCCATTTATGTTATACATAAAAGTGTTTTACAAGTTTTTACTTACACCTCGAGCCGACGGTATAAAAGGCTAGTATAAGTTATTGATATACATCAAGCCTATAATATTATATTTTGATAAAATTGCAACTTATAATTATTAAAAGGCTTGTTAATATGAAAATTCTAGTTTATTTGCTAGTGCTCTCCTCGTTACTTTTTGCAAACGCAGAAGATACTGCGTCTTGTAAAAAATGTCACCCCACAATTACTGCAGAATTTGAGAGTTCTATGCATAAAAAATCTTCTATTTATGAAGATAAAGTTCATAAGGCTATATGGGACAAACACCCTGCAAAAGCAAAAGGGAACTACAACTGTGCGGAGTGCCATACTCCAAACGCAGCTTCAAAAGAGGTTTCTCATGAAGGAATCACCTGTATTAGTTGTCACACTATCAAGAGTGTTGAAAAACATGCAGCAAGAAACAAAACTATTTACGCTTCTGATAAACATACGCTTTTCTCAGCAGAAAAAGGCAGAGAGAGTGAAGTTGTAAAGTATAAAACTACTTCTTCTTGGTGGGGAAATAAGACAACAGTTGGTTCAGCGTACCATGACATAGATTATACAAATGAAGCTTACTACACTGGTGAAATGTGTATGGGCTGTCACTCTCATAAACAGAACTCTCACCAATTTGATGTTTGTAGAACTGATGAGGCTGGTGCAAAAGACACAAAAGAAAACTGTATCACTTGTCACATGCCAAAAGTTGGTGGAACAGCAACTACAGTTAGACTTAGTGACACTCACGCTTACCACGGTTTTGCAGGTGCAAGAGTTGCGCCTAGTATGCTCGCTAAATATGTCTTACTTGATTTGAAAAAAGCGGCTAAGGGTTTTGAAGTTACAGTAGAAAACAAAGCGCCACATGAGCTTCTATCACATCCATTAAGAGTAGTTCAACTTAAAGCAACTCTTATTAGAGGCACAAAACATACTGCGCTTAAAACGCACTCTTTTGTAAGAACTATAGGTACGCAAGGCAAACCATCAATGCCATGGTTAGCAACTGAAGTTGTAAGTAACAGTATGATTCAAGCAAATGAAAAAAGAGTAGTAAGCTTTGATGACGCTATTGAGAGCGGAGACAAGGTAGAAGTTGTTATAGGCTTTTATGTTGTAAACCCTAAAGTGCTTAAAAAATTAAATCTTCAAGATGACAAAGAACTTAGCACTTTTACAGTTCTAAAAAGTCAACATTTCACTATAAAGTAGAAAACCTCTTCTCTTGGTTAGTTCCACTCCTGGAGCTTACCGGAGATATCCATCTGCGTTAAATAAAGTCTCAAATCAAACTCCACTTGATGATAGTTTGCTTGCATATATTCACACAACTTATAAAAAGCCTTGTTGTGCTCTTTTTCTTTAAAATGTGCTAATTCATGAACTACTATCATCTCTAAAAATTCTTCTGGCACGCTCTTAAACATAGAAGCAATACGAATCTCATTTTTAGATTTTAATTTACTCCCTTGCACTCTTGATATAAAATGATGTGTTCCCAAAGCATTATGTATAACATTTATTTTACCATCATATGTTGTTTTACTCAGAGGCGCTGATTTTTTAATATACTGATTTTTTATGCCAGTTACATAAGAAAAAAGAGTTTTATCATTTTTAATAGTATGAGGCTTTGGATATTTATTTAAAAGATGTGAAGAGAGTTTTTCTGCTTTTATCAGTTTATAAACCTGCTCTTTCACAGGAGCTGGATAATGATTTAAATATTTGAATTCTTTCATTTTAACCTCTGTTGTGCCTCATATCTAGGGTATAACTTTTTCCTACTAATTGTATGTATAATTAAATGTTTTATTATTTAAATCAAAAATCACTTTTTTCCTTTATAAATCTCTCATCTGAACGCATAGAGCTAACCTCATCGCTGCTTGACTTCATCCAACCACTTCTAACTTCACCACAAACCTGGTCAAAATTTTCTATATAGGGCTTTATATCAAGAAGTGGGGTTCCATCAAGAATATCAATGCCTTTTATTGTGACAATATTATCTTTCACACTTACCAATTCAACGACGGAGAGTCCAATACTATTGGGATGCATTGGTGTTCTTGTGGCGAAGACTCCTCTAGGAGTATTTGTTTTATCATTAAATGGTACTACACTGAGTTTAGGAGTCTCAATTTTGTGAAAATAGTAAATCAGATACACATGACTAAATCCATCTAAATCTTTAAGACCCTCAGTAAACTCTTTTTTAAACTCTATTGTTGCATAGGTGTCTTTTGCACCGCGGGGCTGTACGGGCATGTTTTGTAAATCACAAAACGGAGATTTTATTATAGCTATCTGTTTTAGCTTAATTTCCATTATTTTCCTTTAATTTCAAACTTAAAATAAATCCAATTGTAAGAAGAATTATACTCAAACCATAAATAAGATTGTAACTTCCTAAATACTTCAGCATCACGCCACCAAGAATTGGAAAAAATAGGCCAATGGATACTATATTTGTTTGCAGGGCTGTATAAATAGGTCTTTTTTCTTCAGGAGCAATCTCTATAACTAAATTCATTCCACTAATATTGAGCCCATCAAGACCTATACCAAAAAGTAAAAAAATAACTCCATAGGCATAAACATTATCAGCAAACAAAGCAATAACAAAGGCCACAATCATAAAGATAAAACTTAGCGAAAGCATCTTTTCATAGTTACTGATTTTTCTCCACAACAAACTACTTCCTAAAATACTTCCTAACATTTGTAAAGTAATAAATCCACCCAACATCCAACCCGTTAAATGAAAGGAGTTATTTGCATTTAAAATAACAAAAGGCATTGACAAGAAATAGCTAAAGCTTAAAAATATAACCATAATCTGTTTTTGTAATCGCTTATCTTGTTTTAAAGTTTTCACTGCGTTTTGAAGAAAAAGTCTAAAGTTTTTTTCTTTAATTGATACATTTTCTTTAGCCGGTTCATTTATTGTAGCAAACATCAAAAAGCCAATCGCCATAATCACACTACTCACAAGAAAAAGATAAGCAAAACTAAGGGGAGGCTCAAAATTTGCAAGAACATATCCAGCAACTCCACCACTTATAATAGAAGCTATTCCACCCGCAACCTGACGATTTGCCATAGTTTTACCACGGTACCTTTTAGAAAATAGTTTTGCTTGCAACTCTTTAAAATATATCGCTCCAAAACCTGCACTAAAAGAGAAAAAAAACAGACCAAGCCCTATAAAAAAGAGTGTTAATGGTTTGTTAGAATCACCAATGATATATATACTCAAGCCTATCGATAACCAAGAAAGCCATCTAAAAAAGAATACTTTTCTTATGTAGGGAAGCACTCTTTTGTATGCTTGTGCATGAAACGCAGCGTAGAGTTGAATGACAATAGCACCACCACGAAGCAAAGATGCAAAAATACCAACAACTATTACACTATCACTAAAGTGATGCACCATAAGAGGCAGTATCGTTGAAGGTTCAGCGATGGTTATTGCTAAAGATAAAAAAAAGGCATGTGCTACGTTTTTATAATTATTTTTAGGATTATCTATTTTGTACATTTATTAGTGTGCCGAACAAGTTCCATTGGCATCTAATTTCCTTAACTGGTTTTGAACAAATCTTTCTACAGACTCTTGCACTGTTTTAGAAACATCATCAAAATATAAATCTAGACCAGCCTTAGAAAACCCTTGTGCAGGTGAACCTCCAATACCGCTTACTATTAAAGCTCCTGGGTTTAAGTTCATAATATTTGTGACAGCATTGCCACATGCACCACCACTATGTCCAGGATTTTCTGAGACCTCTACATCTACGATCTTCGCATCTTTAATCGTAATTATTGTATAAAATTTTGCCTTACCGAAGTGTGCACCTCTTTTACTCAAATAGCCTATATTTTCATCTGTTGGAAATACTAATCTCATATTTAATCCTATTTTAAATTTTCTAAAAAATTTTTGACAACTTCATCAGCCGTGTTTCCATCTTTTTGTCTTACTTTTTTTACATCAATTCCCATTGAAATGAGTGCTTGTTTCATATGTTCACCTACAACTTGAAGAAGAATGACATCACAGTCTGAAATCTCTGATATATCTTTTTTATGAGAGTTTGCAGACTCTTCGTTTTGCATATGCTCATGCTTATGATGTGCTCCGCCGACTCCTTCTCCCACTCCATGATTTACGCGTCCATGTCTGTTTGGAACAAAATCTACAACTTTTTCATTTTCATAAATGGCAAAAAATGTTGCTTGTCCTGTTTTTCTTGCTATTGTACTTTTATCGCTCTCTACTGGTACTGCTATTTTCATAATTTTCCCCTTCTTTGTTTATATGTGTAATAACTCTTTTACTTTTCCAATCATTGTTTTTTCCTCTGCGTTAGTATCTTCTATTTCTTCTTTCACATAAGCATCATCCGGAAATACATTTTCCGGTGTTCCATCTACATTTACTACATTTAATTCTGGGTGTATTAAAGCTCTTAACTCTTTTTGAACAACCATTTTAGTTGTCATAAGACTCATAGAACAGCCAGAACAGGTTCCAACAAGTTCTATGTAAACTGTTCCTTCTTTTGTTCCAAGCAGGGTTATCCCTCCACCATGAGAGTCAACATAAGCACTCACTTTTACTAAATTGTTTTTTACTGCTTCATATATCTCTTCATCTGAAAATGGCATCATTATTTTTTCCTTTTAAAATATTGTAAATCTAAAATGTAAGAAGCTTAAAATCTCTTCCATATCTTTTATAACTTTTTGCATAACATCGCCCTCTTTTGTTCCAGAGAAAAGTCTTGCCATAATATAACCGTTCATCAAACCTATAACGACCTGTCCGTCACTTTTTTCATACACTGAAATACTAAGTGGCATTTTTGTCGCCATATATTTGCTCTCATCTGCCATTAGCATCTCACCTGAGAGTTTAGCGTTACAAAACTTGATGATTTTTACTTTTCCAACATCAGATCCGCCATTTTCCAAAACTTCTTTTTGTTGGTCTATAACGGTAGTTACATGCCATCCATCTTGTTTATTGATTCTTGACTTAATTAACTCTACTGTTTTGTCAAAATCATAATTCGACTTCACCTCTTTAAAGAACATTGTCGGCGCAGCCACCTTAAACGCAATTCCAACTACAAAAACACTCAAGACTAAGCCTAAAACAGCTCCAACTAAAATTGATAATTTACTCATTATTCTTCCTCTGAAATACAAATTTTTTGGGCTCTACAGGCGCCAATAGTTTTTAATGTCACAAATCCAACAACCACACTCGTTAAAACAATCAAACTAACAGATACTGCGTATGTTATACTTGAGTGATACACCATTTCAAGCATAAGTGTCGCTATTGTTATAGACGCTAATGGGAAAGTGTATGCCCACCAAGAGATAAAAAACTCTTTTGTGTCATACATTCTTATCATAAAAAGAAGTAAGAAAAGTGTAAACATTCCAACAGAATATAAAAACACACTAAACATATCAATACTTCCGCTTGTAATCCTAAAATAACTCACAAATCCAACTGCTGGTGGCGCTATAAATATAAAAAATGTCGGTATCAGTTTCTTCGCTAGTGGGTGATGAAAAATAATTCTATACATCATAATTGTAAATAAAACTATCCAAAAAAACAGACCATAAGTAAAGAAAAATAGAGATACAAACATTGGAGCAGCTTCAACACCAATAATAGGAACCAATACATTACCAACTATAGGAATAAACCATGCAGGATTGCTATGTACAATTTTCAGCTCATTACTAATCCAATACCTAATGATAACAAGCGTAAATATTAGCTGTAATGGTGCGCCTATGTACCATAACAATAAAGAAACTGTTGGTGCATAATCATAAAAAGCTATAGATAGAAGTAAAAAACTTATAGATATAGCTGCCATAAATGAGCTTTTAATCGGATGGTAAAACTCTTTTTTTACAGCCTCCGTATACAAAAGCAACTTAAACATATACGCTGTAAATATTACTAAAAACAGCACAGTATCCACAAACAAGACACTCGCATAAATCCAATAAGGCATTCCCAAAATATGATATGCCTTAGCAAAGACTATGGCAAATCCAGATAGCCCCATTATAATGGCAAATAACTGTATTGGCATATGCTCTAATGTTCTTTTATTTAACTCCATAAATCTTTCCTTTAATTTTCTCTGTATTTCACTCTAATTGCTTTTTGATTGAGTAGAGCATCCGCTATTTTTTTTCTAGCAGACTCCACAAGTCTGGAAAATGTAGTTCTTGAGATACCCATTTTGTCTGAACACTCCTGTTGATACATAGATTCAAAATCGGATAAACGAATTGCTTCCATCTCGTCTTCATATATTATAACTCTCTCTAAAGAACTTCTCTCAACTCCGCACGGCTTGAAACAAACTCCGCTAAAATCAGCATCTATATTTCTGCTTTTTCGTCTTTTGTCACCCATATTTCAATTCCTTTTTTGTACATATGTTCGTATTATAACGAACATATAACCATATTGTCAACTATTTATAATTTTATATTTTAATAATTATATACTTGACTTATGAACATATGTGCGATACAATTCTTGGTAAATATAGAAAAAAGGATTTTTTAATGAAAATAACTTTTGCTAGTGGAAAAGGTGGTACTGGAAAAACTACTGTTGCTACAAACCTTACATCATATTTAGCAAATATGGGTAAAGATGTTGTTTTGGCTGATTTAGATGTTGAAGAACCCAATTCAGCTTTATTCATACAAGGCCAACTGATAAAATCTCAAATAAGTAATAAAATGATTCCCAAATGGGAAGAAGAAAATTGTACATTGTGTGGAAAATGTGCTGAAGTTTGTAATTTTAATGCAATAGTTGCAATGCCACAAGAGATACTTGTATTTCCCGAACTTTGCCACAGTTGCTATGCTTGTAGCGAACTTTGTCCAACATCATCTTTACCTATGACTCCCTCTCGTATAGGAGAAATTAAAGAATTTAAAGCTGATAATTTCACTCTGGTTGAAGGGCGTTTAGATTTAGGTCAAGAGATGGCAGTGCCATTAATCGCTCAGACTATCTCTTATGTAGATAAAAATTTTAGTGATAGTATTAAAATACTTGACGCTCCTCCTGGCACATCTTGTCCTGTTATTGAAGCTAGTAGAGGAAGTGATTTCGTTATTCTAATTACAGAATCAACACCTTTTGGATTAAACGATTTAACGCTTGCTGTTGAGACTATGAAAGTTTTAAAACAATCATTCGGTGTTATTATCAATAGATATGGAATTGGTGACAATGGTGTTGAAGAGTATTGTAAAAATGAAAACATACCAATCGTAACAAAGATTAAAAATGATAAAGAGGTGGCAAAATTGTACTCAAACGGTAAATTTATATACCCTGAAATAGTACATTTTAAAGACTCACTTGATGAAATAATCACTTTTATGGGAGCATTAAAATGAGAGAAGTAGTTGTCATATCCGGAAAAGGTGGAACAGGAAAAACCTCACTGAGCGCTTCATATGCTTATTTAGAAGGAAATAACGCTGTTGTAAGTGATTGTGATGTGGATGCTGCTAATATGCACCTACTTTTAGATGCAAACTTTAAAAATCAAAGTGATTTTTTTAGTGGTGAAATTGCAATAATTGATGAAGAGAGTTGTATCAATTGTGGTGATTGTTTTGATGCTTGCCATTTTGATGCAATAACTCCAGGTGATGATTTTCACGTTGTTGACCCAATCTCTTGTGAGGGATGTCACTACTGTTATAGAGTTTGTGAACATGATTCTATTGTTATGCAAACTCTAAAGGCAGGTGACCTTTTTATATCTGATATAAAAAACTCTACTCAAATGGTTCATGCAAAATTAGGTTTTGCAGCTGAGAACTCTGGTAAACTTGTTGCAAAAGTGAAAACACAAGCAAAAACCTTGGCATTAAAAGGTGATAAAGAGTTTGTTATAACAGACGGAAGTCCGGGAATTGGTTGTCCTGTTATATCATCACTCAGTGGTGCATCTTTAGTCGTACTTGTTACAGAAGCTACTGTCTCTGGTCTTCATGATTTAAAAAGAGTTCAAGAGCTAGTAAAAACTTTTAATCTTGAGGCTGTTTGTATTATCAATAAATACGATTTTGGAATGTCCCCTATAAACTAGACAACTACCAATCCAGTAAAAACCTACTTTTTTAAAGACTCTAAATTATATCTTTTTTCAAACTCATTTGGCGAAAT
>JGI11705J14877_10002019_pt1 | contig 11177 bp, 8 predicted proteins | sample Etolaghawater15m_FD_14877 | JGI IMG/M metagenome (IMG submission 14877) | reverse complement strand
TAAAAAAGAAAAAACGCGGGGGTAAGTATGATGACTTGTCCGATGATCAGCTTGCCGAAATGCTTAAAGTAGCAGTGGAAAAAGAAAATTATGAAGAAGCCTCTCTTATTCGAGATGAGCTGGAGAAAAGAAAAGAGTAAGGTAAAAGGCGCGTTATCTTATTCTAAACCAACTGCACACAGCCAGAACTTCTTTCCCTGATAAGTACAAATAATACCCCAACGCTCTGCTTTTTATGGCAGAATCGTGAAGCGAGACAGCTGGTTGTTTTGATAGACTGCCCTTGCGTGCTTATCTAAGCAAAGCCTCGCACCTTATTAAAGTAGTTTTAGTGTTTAACTTTTGCCAGAACCGTGGGGTCGTGTTTGTATTTAAACAAAACCATAAAGGCCAGACCTACAATCAGGGCGTATGTGGCAAATGTGAACCATACATCTGGCCAGTTAATAACCTCACCGCTAGTAAAATAGTCGACTACATAACCGCTTCCCATGCCCCCGATGTAAGCACCCAACCCATTGGTCATAATCATAAACAATCCCTGAGCACTCGCCCGAATTTTAGGTTTGGCCTCTAATTCAACGAATAACGACCCCGAGATATTGAAGAAGTCGAACGCCATGCCATAGATGATCATCGATAAGACCAAAAAGGCAAAACCACTTCCCGGATTGCCGATGGCGAAGAATCCAAAGCGAAATACCCAAGCCAGCATGCTCATCAACATAACTTTCTTAATGCCAAAGCGTTTTAAAAAGAAGGGGATGGTTAGGATGAATAAAGTTTCAGAGATTTGAGAGACGGACATCAGCACGTTGGGGTGTTGCACAGCAAAGGAGTCCGGATAAAGGATTTTGAAATCATAGAGGAACTGCACACCGAATGTGTTGGTGATCTGCAGGGCAGCTCCCAGAAGCATGGAGAAGATTAAGAAAATTGTCATTTTACGCTGTTTGAACAACACAAATGCATCCAACCCCAGTGCAGAGTAAATAGATCCCCCTTTGCTTTTGTTCTGTGGCTCTGAGGCAGGCATTGAGAAAGCGTACAGTCCGAGTGCAAGCGAAGCCGTTGCCCCCAGGTACAATTGCACAGGGCTTACTGTCCAGTTAAAAATATCGATAGTCCACATAGCGGCGATAAAACCTACAGTTCCCCAAACCCGGATAGGAGGGAAGTCTTTAACAATATCATAACCAAATCTTTCCAGCACACTGTACGAAACCGTGTTGTTGAGTGCTATGGTTGGCATATAAAACATGGAAACCCCAAGCATGATCCAGTAAAGCGAATCGTATTGTTTGGTTAAGGCCGCCATAATTAATCCTGCTCCAACGAGCAAATGACTTAATCCCAGCACCCTTTCCGCATTTATCCAACGGTCGGCCACAATACCCATTATGGCCGGCATAAATAAAGCTGCAATACCCATGGTAGCATAAATGCTGCCAATTTGGCCTCCGGTAAATCCAAGCGATTCGTCCATGTAGTTTCCCATTGAAATCAACCATGCTCCCCACGCAAAAAACTGCAGGAAGTTCATCACAGTAATCCTAAACTTTATTCCCATCATACTTCTGTTAAAAATAAATACGTTAATTTTGGCAAATATAAACGAAATAAAACGTGGTTCATGCTAGTTTAACTTCGGTTTTATGCTCAAATGTAATTTCTTTGCAGTTTTAAATTTTGTCTAACTTAAGCCTCATATGCGTCAATATTTAGATTTGTTATCCCACGTGCTGGATCATGGAACTCAAAAGACGGACCGTACGGGAACAGGAACGATATCTGTATTCGGTCCGCAGCTCAGGTTCGATCTGGCTGATGGTTTTCCTGTGCTTACCACCAAGAAACTCCACCTTAAATCAATCATTCACGAACTTTTGTGGTTTCTGGCGGGTGATACCAACATAAAATACCTTACCGATAACGGTGTGAAAATTTGGAATAGCTGGGCTGATGAAAACGGGGACCTCGGTCCTGTTTACGGTGCTCAGTGGCGAAACTGGAATGGCGAAGGCATCGACCAGATCAAAGAAGTTATACGTCAGATAAAAACCGATCCCGACAACCGCCGAATGATTGTGGCGGCCTGGAATCCAAGTGTGTTGCCTCTTTCAGGAAAAACGTTCTCAGAGAATGTGGCATTGGGAAAAGCTGCTTTGCCTCCATGCCATGCCTGGTTTCAGTTTTATGTTTCAGAGGGCAAACTGTCGTGCCAGCTCTATCAACGCAGTGCCGACATTTTTTTGGGCGTTCCCTTCAACATTGCCTCCTATGCCCTGCTTACCCTCATGATAGCACAGGTTACCGGGCTTGCTCCCGGTGAGTTTATCCATACTTTCGGCGATGCCCATATTTACCTCAACCACCTCGATCAGGTTAATTTGCAGCTTTCCCGATCCCCCCGGCCTCTGCCACAGATGATTATAAATCCTGAGGTTATGGATATTTTTGGTTTTAAGTTTGAAGATTTTTCCTTAGAGGGGTATAATCCGCATCCCCATATTAAAGGACAGGTTTCAGTTTAGCGAATTATATTATGACGGTACAGAAAAATATTTCAATAATTGTAGCCATTGCGGCTAATAATGCCATTGGCAAAGACAACGATTTGCTTTGGCATATTTCAGAAGATTTAAAGCGGTTTAAACGCATCACTCAGGGTAATCCTGTAGTTATGGGCAAAAAAACGTACTTTTCGTTGCCACGACGTCCCTTGCCCAATCGTTTGAATATGATCATCACCGATGTGTCTGGTGAAGAAATTGATGACTGTTTGATGGCCTATTCTATCGAAGAAGCCATCGAAAAAATGCCTGCTGATCGCGAGAATTTCATCATTGGCGGTGGATCGATTTACAAACAGTTCATGCCCTATGCCCAAAAGTTGTATATCACACGGGTGTTTCAGGATTTTGAGGCTGATACTTTTTTCCCTGAGATTTCAACCGAAGAGTGGCTTTTGGAGTCAACAGAAACGGTCACCAACGATACACAAAACGAGTTTGTTTACGCGTTTGAGATTTATACCCGAAAGTAAAAACGGTTTGAATCCATACCTATCGACTGGTAGTTAGATTTTTACAATATCGCGACCAAAGGGTGTCAAGGCCAGTGAGGCGAGTTTAAAATGCTGATTGGCCCATGGCAATCCAATAATGGTGATGGCCAGAAGTATTCCGAACAGGAAGTGGGTGAGCATGATCCAAAATCCACCGATAAAAAACCAAATTACATTCATTAAGGTAGTGAGACATCCGCTGGATTGCGTATTCGCACTCGCGGTGCTGCCAAAAGGCCATAGGGCTAGTATGCCAAGCTTCATGGTCTGTAGCCCGAACGGAATGCCAATAATAGTCAGCATTAGCACAAGGCTCGAAACAAAATATTCGATGGCGATCGCGAAACCGCCAAAAATCAGCCAGATTATGTTTCCCAGAAATTTCATTGCTATACTTAGTTTGGTGGATTTTTAATTGCTTACATCAGTGTTTTTGGCGATAAGGAGTTTTTAATGTTGAAATCAGTAAGTCCTGATCTTGTGGCCTGAGGGTTTTGCCAAACACCTCAGTTTTTTCTGCGGTGGTGTTTACAAACTCGAGGATCAGATCGCTACTGGCCTGATCCATAAAAGGATGCAAAGAGAATGCCAACAGGTTCTGGGATAAAAATCGAAAAATATTGATCATATACACTTACTCATTACAGGATGTAAAAGTAAGCAAATAATTTAGTCGTTGTCAACTCCAACGACTGGTAGCTTAGTTTTTTTGTGTGGAGTTACAGAATGTGCCCGGACTAAAGCCGTGCGTGATATGCCCGACGAAAACTTTCCTACCTTTGCCGCCGATGAAAACCAAGGTGTCATATAGTCGTATCTGGCAGGTAGCTTACCCCATTATTTTGGGCAGTATAGCCCAAAATCTGATTATTTTTACCGACACTGCCTTTTTGGGAAGGGTAGGAGACATCGCTCTGGGCGCAAGTGCCTTAGGCGGACTTTTTTACCTAGCGGTGGTGATGTTGGGCTTTGGCTTTGGTACGGGTGTGCAGATTATTGTAGCCCGTCGTTATGGTGAAAATAACCTGAAGGCCATTGGAAGTGTTTTGATTCATTCACTTCTTTTTCTACTCGGGATGGCCTTTTTTGCCTTCCTCCTGCTTCGCTACGGTTCNGAATATATCCTGCATGCGGCAGTGAATTCGCAGGAAGTATACCAGGCTACGCTTGACTTCCTGAGTGTTCGTTCGTTTGGTATTTTCCTGGCATTTATAAACATTGTTTTTCGTGCCTTTTATGTCGGGTTAACACAAACCAAGGTCATCACCTATACTACATTAGTGATGGCTGTTGTGAATATTATTCTCGATTATTTATTGATTTTCGGTGTGGCCGGATTCCCTGAGATGGGAGTAAAAGGAGCTGCCCTGGCTTCTGTTTGTGCCGAGTTTTCAGGACTGGCGTTTTTCGTTTTTTATACCGCAAAACAAATCAGGGTTGAGGATTATAATCTACTTCATTTTTCTTCACTCAGCATGCGGCGGCTGACGGATATTTTCCATATTTCGATTCCGATGATGCTTCAGCAGTTTGTTTCTCTCTCGGTATGGTTTGGCTTCTTTCTGTTTGTTGAAAAACTTGGCGAGCAGTCGTTGGCTGTTTCAAATATTATCCGAAGCATTTACATGATTATCATGGTTCCGGTTTGGGGTTTTTCTACAGCTACAAACTCTTTGGTTAGTTATCTCATTGGCATGCAGAAGCAGCATGAGGTTATGTCGTTGATTTACAAAACAGTACTTATGTGTTTTGTGCTCATTCTCATTCCTGTTTCGCTTACCGTTATCTTCCCGTCTGCTTTCATGCACATTTATACCAACGACCCTGGATTAATCGCTTTGGGCATTCCGGTAATGTATGTAGTAAGTCTTGGAGGTATCTTTGTGGCGATAGGTTTTGTGTTTTTCAGCGGCATCTCCGGTGCGGGCATGACCAAAACGTCCCTGTTTATCGAATTGTTTATACTGTCTATTTATCTGGTTTATACATACGGCCTTATAAATTTTGCAGGCGCTGATGTAGCCGGGGCTTGGACTGCCGAAATTGTTTATGGATTGCTGATGATTCTTATCTCGTGGCCATACATGGTGAGCGGACGATGGAAGAAAGCTAGTTTATAGTGTGAATTCATTTTGCTCATATTGTTTCCGATAGCACTGATGTAAACAGGAATTACCTATTTTCGTGACTAAATATAAAACGGCCATGCGAAAACACAAAAAATTGAAATGGATTCTGGCGATTGTCCTGACTTTGTTGATTGTTCTGGTTTTTTCGTTGAATTTTGTAGTCAGTAAACTGGCCGACCGTGAGTTAAGGGATTTGCTTGCGAAAAAGTCGACCAACGGGTATAACCTGAGTTATGATCATATAAGGGTTAATATGTTGAATCAATCGGTAATCCTAAAGGGTATTCAAATATCCCCCGATAGCAGTTTAATGGCTGAATACAAGCGTCATGCCGGTGATGCAAAAAACCTGTTCGCTTTGCATATCCCGACACTAAGGCTAGAGCATATTAATGTAATTAGTGCACTTGGGTCAAAAATTGTTGACCTGAGGGGGATTGTATTTTCCCATGCTGTTTTTACGATCTACACGGGAGGTGGTAATCCCGAAAAAAATCCCATTCATAACAAACAATTAAAAAGGGGTTTAAACCTTGAAAATATTGCCATTAAAGGAATAGGTGGCATTGATATCGCTTCTGTTGTTTTTGATGACTTTAGTCTTCTTGTTGTAAATCCGATAAAAGGTGATACTGTTCTCCACAATACCGGATTTAGAACGGAACTAGATGATTTACATCTCATTAAAAACAGTGCCGATTCAAGTACTTACCGTTTAGGGTTAAAGGATATGCGATTTGATGTGGAGAATGAGCGATTCAATTTAGGGGGTAGCAAGTACGAATTAAGTTTCCAAAAATTCTCTTTTGAGGCAGAAAGCCGGTCTGTGCAAATTGATGAATTACAGGTTAAGCCTAAGCAAAACAAATACAAAATGGCTGCCTCTTTTCAATACCGGGCCGACGTTTATGATGTGGCTGTGCAACGGATTAATCTGAAATTTGGCGACATCAAAGAAATGCTCTTGCATGGTAACTGGTATTTACCTTATCTGGCGGTCGATGGACTTGATTTAAAAATCTTGCGAAACAGGTCTTTACCTTTTGATGAATCCAAACGACCACTGTTGCCAAATGAATTGCTGAAGAAAATGAAGGCTAACATTGACGTAGACAGCCTTCTTATCCGAAATAGTACACTCGTTTATGAAGAGAGTAACAACGATGGACATCCGGCAATGGTAGTTACTTTAAATAAATTGTCGGTTGATATGCAGTGGATTACCTCCATTGCCGACAGTATGTTGGCGTCGCGACCGATGACAGTTGGTCTCAAGGCTATGCTGGAGAATCAAATCCCTCTCGATGTTATGTTCACCTTCCCTCTACACAGTCGTGCTGATACCTTTAGTTATTCGGGACGGTTGGGAAAAGGAAATTTGTCTGTTTTTAATCCGATTTTGCAATCAGCAGCCGGAGTTAATTTTTCTTCAGGAGAGCTGCAAGGAATAAGCTTTGCTGTAGAAGCGAACAATACGTATGCCATGGGAACCATGACCATGTTGTACAGCAATTTGAAAGGAGAAGTCATGAAAAAGGAATCCGGTGAAAGCAACAGGCTTTTCTCATGGGTAGCCAATCAGGTGATAAAAACTGACAATCCGAATCAAGGAGAAAAGCCACGTGTTGTGCCGGTTTTCTTCGCCAGAGACCTGTATAAGGGAATGGGTAATTTTTCCTTCAAACCCCTGTTAAGCGGAGTGTTGGCCACAACTATTCCAACTTTTGACAAGTCGAACCAGCGTCATATTGATATAATCCGCAAAACAACCAAGAAAGATATCCGCCGCCGCAAGCGTGCCGATAAAAGAGAATAGCGCACGATTGCAGGACGGTGTATAATTTTTATCTTTTGTAGTTTGGCCGTTTAGCGGTGGGCTTTTCGGATTTCCGTCTCTCAAAAAACTCCTTCTTCTTCTGTATTTTTTCGATATTCCAAACTTTTCGTTCCTCAGCCGTCATGGGATGATCAGTCTGTGGAAAAGGATGGTCTTCGACCACATTGATTTTTTGGTTGATCAGTTTTTCGATATCTTTTATAAAGGTATTTTCTTCCGGTTCACAAATCGAAAAAGCCATCCCGTTTTCGCCGGCGCGTCCTGACCTGCCAATGCGGTGAACATAGGTTTCTGCAACATTTGGAATGTCGAAGTTAATTACAAAATGCAGCTTATCGATGTCGATGCCGCGGGCAGCAATATCCGTGGCTACCAAAACTGCTACTTCTCCTGTCTTAAACTGACTTAGGGCTTTTTGTCGTTGATTTTGAGCTTTTTCGCCATGGATGGCCGCCGAATTGATTTTCTTCTTTTTTAAAAACCTGTCTATCCGGTCGGCGCCATGTTTGGTGCGGGCAAATACCAACACCTGGTTGATTTTCCTTTTTGTGATGATGTAATGAAGCAGGTCGTTTTTACTTAATCTGTTGGTATAATACACAAATTGCTTAATGGTTTCGGCAGTAGATGAAACAGGGCTGACTTCCACTTTTGATGGTTTCTTGAGAATCCGGCGTGATAGATCTACAATGTTTTGAGGCATGGTGGCCGAAAAGAAAAGCGACTGGCGTTTTTCCGGTAGCAAGGCAATTATCTTGCGGATGTCGTGGATAAAACCCATGTCGAGCATGCGATCGGCTTCGTCGAGGACAAAGTGGGTGATGTTTCTTAAGTCAATGTATTTCTGGTCAATAAGGTCGAGTAAGCGACCTGGTGTGGCCACGAGGATATCAATTCCTTTTTTAAGTTCCTGGGTTTGTCCGTTTTGGTTAACACCTCCAAAGACGACCGTGTTTTTTAAGCCGGTGTATTTTCCATAGTCAGTGAAGCTGTCAGCTATTTGAATGGCCAGCTCGCGTGTGGGTGTAACTACCAGCGCTTTAATGGTTTTGGCTTTGTTTTGCAGTTGTTTTTCGAGGTAGAGATGTTGCAGGATTGGGATGGCGAAGGCGGCTGTTTTGCCCGTTCCTGTTTGTGCTGATCCTAACACATCCTTTCCTGCTAAAATTAATGGTATGGCTTTCGATTGTATGGTGGTTGGTGTGGCGTATTTTAAGTCGGATAACGCTTTCAATATCGGGTCAATGATTTCGAGTTGTTTAAATGGCATCTGGTGTTTTAAAAATGAATAATCGGTAAATTGCTGTTTTTGTATGTTTTGCAAAATAATATCGGCAAAGATACACTTTTAAAGTACATCTCCGACGATTTCAGTATGTTGTGGGCGTTTGGCCTTCTTTAAAACTCCAGTTCCAGTTGAGGCGCATCATCTTCAGGCCTGCGTTTTTTAGGTAGCGGAGGCTTGGTTGGGGGTGTTACGGGTTCATCCGTTTTCACTGCTCCGGACGCTTCCTCTTCAATAATAACCTCCTCTGCAAGGTCTGGCTGGTCATTCTGGTCTTCGGTATCAAATGATTCGGCAATGGGCTCCTCATCTATTTCATTTAGAATTCCGGTGTCCTCGTTTTCCAAATCCTCCTTTTCTGGTTCTATGTAAGGTAGAGGATCAATAAGTTTGATGGATTTTACTTTCCCGTTGGCAAGTTTTTTTCCTTTGGCTTTCAAACTTTTTACAGCAATAAAATCAGCTAGTGGTAACACCTCCAGATCGTAACTGTTGTTTTTCTCGTTTCTTAGCTCATATGAAATCCGGGGCAGGTGATCAAACGAAAACGCGACCAGTTTTGAACCTTTGCTTTCGCTGATGAACAAGTGGTTTTTGTTTACTATGCTGGTCTCCGGGACAAGGAATCTTTTCACAAAATAAGCTCCTTGCTCGCCATCGTAATAAACGGCACTAACCACTTTTTCAGGATCTAGTTTGCTGATAGAGATCATGTTGTCATCGAAGTGTGTCGACAGATCGTATCCGGTGAGTTTAAATTCTCCCGAAGAAAGGATGGTCAGGATTTTGTCGTCGCTGGTAAAATCTCCCAGGTATTCTCCTCTCTCATCGCTGTTCAATCTTCTTACGGTATCATCGTACCAAATGTTCAAAGCGCCGAGGGTAGATACCCCTTCCTCGCGCTGTACAATTGTTTTGATGGCGTTTTTTGTAATCAGATTCCCCCTCGAAGCTCTTCCTTTGATGGCTAAGCTACTGAAATCGAAATCGAAATGAAGTTTTTTTAGTTTTGCTCTGGGGCGAAGGTATACTTTAACAATCTCGGCTTCACCGTTAGGGTTGGCGGTGAAATAAACAACCTTAGATCCTTCTGTTCCACTGGTGAGGTCGTATTCCTTATCGCGGGTAACGCCAACCACGGCAAACCGTTTAACGTAGTAATTGCCCAGTTTGCCATCGCGGTAAACCATGTTGTAAATGGTTCTGTCATCGTTGCGCTTGAACACGTCAACATGAATAATTCCCTGACCCACAAATACTTTTGGGGAAACTTTACAAACGATCACCGACCCGTTTTCACGGAAAGCGATGAGGTCATCAATATCAGAACATTCTGTAACATATTCGTCTTTCTTAAGCGCAGTGCCTATGAACCCGCCTTCCCTGTCGACATATAGTTTTTCATTGGCAACGGCCACCTGACTGGCATCTATGTTATCGAAGTTACGTATCTCGGTCTTGCGCTCTTTTCCTTTTCCGTATTTTTTTTTGATTTGTCTGAAGTAGTTTACTGCATAATCAATCAGGTGATTCAGGTGGTTTTTCACCTCCTCCATTTCATCCTCAATGGTAACAATACTTTCGTTGGCCTTGAAGGCATTAAATTTAGAAATTCGCTTTATTTTAATCTCCGTCAAACGCACCAGATCATCTTCTGTAACCGTACGTCTGAGCACGGGTTTAAAAGGTTCAAGTCCTTTATCGATCGTAGACAGAACACACTCCCATGTTTCGCAATCTTCGATGTCAAGGTAGATGCGGTTTTCGATAAATATTTTTTCTAGAGAGGCGTTGTGCCACATGTCTTCCAGCTCATTAAGCCTTATTTCGAGTTCGCTACGCAGGAGTGAAAGGGTGTGCCCGGTATTGCTGCGCAGGATTTCATTTACGCCAACAAAACGTGGTTTCCCGTTTTCGATAATGCAGTTGTTTGGCGAAATAGAGATTTCGCAATTGGTGAAGGCGTATAGGGCGTCAATGGTTTGATCAGGTGATACGTTTGGTGCGAGATGGACGACGATTTCTACTTCGTCGGAAGTGTTGTCGTCAATTTTGCGGATTTTGATCTTGCCTTTTTCATTTGCCGCAACAATTGTATCAATGAGAGAAGTGGTGGTGGTAGAAAAGGGTATTTCTTTGATAACCAATGTTTTTTTGTCAATTTGAGCAATTTTTGCTCTTATCCTGACTTTTCCTCCTCTTAGTCCTTCGTTGTATTTCGAGAAATCTGCTAATCCTCCTGTAAGGAAGTCGGGCAGAATCTCGAACTCTTTATCTTGCAAGCAGGCAATTGAGGCGTCAATAAGTTCATTGAAGTTATGCGGTAAAATTTTAGAGGCCAATCCCACTGCGATGCCCTCCACGCCCTGGGCCAGAAGTAAAGGAAATTTCACCGGAAGGGTAACAGGTTCTTTATTTCTTCCATCGTACGACGGTTTCCATTGTGTTGTTTTAGGATTGAAAACCACCTCTTTGGCAAATTTCGACAACCTGGCTTCGATGTATCTGGGTGCGGCAGCGCTGTCGCCAGTGGCCGTGTTGCCCCAGTTTCCCTGCATGTCGATGAGAAGTTCTTTTTGCCCTAGTTGCACCAGTGCATCGCCAATGGAAGCGTCGCCATGCGGGTGAAACTGCATGGTATGTCCGATAATGTTGGCTACTTTGTTGTAGCGGCCATCATCAAGTCGGCTCATGGCATGCAATATCCTGCGTTGTACAGGTTTGAGTCCATCGTCGATTTCCGGAACAGCCCGTTCAAGAATAACATAACTGGCATAATCGAGAAACCAATTCTCGTACATGCCTTTCAGATGGGTGGTACGATACCCTTCTTCCCTGGGGTTTAGTCCGGTGTTTTCT
>JGI11705J14877_10002018_pt1 | contig 11181 bp, 6 predicted proteins | sample Etolaghawater15m_FD_14877 | JGI IMG/M metagenome (IMG submission 14877) | reverse complement strand
ATAAGTCTTCTAGTGTTTCTTCCGGAACTGGCAGTACAACCTTAAATGATGGATTAATTTATGGCAATTATCCTTATGGAACAAGAGTTCAAGATAGAGAAGTATGTTTAAATTACCCAGATATAAATCTTCTTTATGGAGTTTTTGAGTCTAACAATACTTCTGATCCACAAATCCCAAATGCTACTATTGGTTCAATGGACGGACCATCTTCAACAACTAATGATTTAATTATAGGTGAAACTTTAACTGGAAGTATAAGCGGTGCAAAAGCTTTATATGCAGAAAGAAAAACAGATACATCTATAGGTTATGTTTATGAAAATAATTCTAGATTTATTAATGGGGAAATTGTTGAATTTTCACAATCAAATGTTAGAGGAATTGTAGGATCAATTAATCCAGGAAGTAAAAATGTAACAGACTCATATACTTTAAGTACTGGTCAAAAATCAACATATTACGATTATTCAAGATTAATAAGAAATTCAAGTTCAGAAGAACCTAAGAGAAAACTAAAAGTAGTTTTTATGAGAGGATATTATGATAATTCAGATACTGGAGATATTACAACTGCAAATTCGTATAATACTTTTAATTATAAGACGGAAATATCTTCAATTTCTGAATATAGAAATACTGATATTGTAGATTTTAGACCAAGAGTTGCTGATTATGTTGTATCTGAGAATAAAAGATCTCCTTTTGAGTTTGATGGTAGATCCTTTGATCACACTAGACATAGTGCAAAAAATATTGCATCATCAGATGAGTCAATTTCTATTACATATAACTATTATCTCCCAAGAATTGATAGGATATATTTAAACAAAGATAAGAGTTTTTCCGTAAAATATGGAAATCCTTCTGATATACCCACCTTACCAGAAGAAGTTTCTGGTGCGATGAATATTGCAAATATATATCTACCACCATACTTATATAATTCATCTGATGCACAGATTGAATTTGTTCAACATAAAAGATATCAAATGAGAGATATTTTTAATCTTGAGAGAAGATTAAAATCTCTAGAAAATTACACTACATTATCTTTATTGGAAACTAATACTCAAAATTTATTTGTTGATGACGGAACAGGGTTGAATAGATTTAAATCCGGTTTCTATGTAGATAATTTTTCTAGTCTATTAACTCAGAATTTAAAAGTAGGTGTTAAAAATAGTATTGATACTAAAAAAGGAGAACTTAGACCATCTCACTATACTACAAATTTAAAATTAGAAGTTGGAAATAATACAATTGCTGGTATTGGATCAACAGTTCAAGAAAATGATGATAAAAAATTCTCAGATATTGTTGGATCAAATATAAAAAGAAGTGGTGATGTTATTTCTCTTGATTATAGTGATACAAGTTGGCTAAAACAACCTTTTGCAACAAGAACTGAAAATGTAACTCCATTTTTTGTTAAACTTTGGGAAGGTTCTATTGAATTATATCCAACAGTAGATGTTTGGATTGATACAAATAGAATGGAAATTAATAATGTAGATATGGAGGGATCTTTCTTAGGAGTTGCTGAATCTTTAAGAGCAGAAATTTCAACAAATGAAGATGGTGATAGACTAGGTGTTAGTCCTGTAATTTGGAAATCTTGGGAAACTTCAGGTATAGATTTAAATAAAAGAACAGAAGTTAATAGTTCATCTTCAACAAGTACTAATACTTCTAGAAGCACTAGTAACAGAGCTGGAACTGCTTCCGAGTTTACAAGGTTTACTGGTCTATCTGCAGCAAATGGTGTTCCTACAACTTTCCGTGTTGGTGAAGAAAGAGAAAGAAGAACTAGAACAAGAACTACTGTAACTACAACTAATGAATTCTTAGACCTTAGACTTGATCAGCAAAGATCTGGAACACAATATACTGTAAATGAACAGATTGATACAGAATCTTTTGGAGATAGGGTTGTAAGTAGGGATATTATTACATTTATGAGATCTAGAAATATTGAATTTACATCTAGACGAATGAAACCATTTACACAAGTATATCCATTTTTTGATGGTGTAAATGTATCAGATTTTTGCTTTAGTAAATTAATTGAAATTGAAATGTCTACTGGAACATTTCAAGTTGGAGAAACTGTTGTTGGTACTATAAATGGTCAATCTTTAGTAAGATTTAGAGTTGCACAATCAAATCATAAATATGGACCATATAATAATCCAACTACAACATTTGATAGAAATCCTTATGATAGGGAAAATAGAATTCCTGAAACGTATTCATCAACGAGTACAATATTAAATGTTGATACTTATTCACTTTCAGATGAATCTAGTACTGGATTTAATGGTATTGTTAGCAATGGAATGAGTCTTAGAGGTTTATCATCAGGAGCAGAAGCTACTGTTTCTGATGTTAGACTTATCACTGATAGAGTCGGTACACTTATTGGATCTTATGATGTTCCATCTGGAGTTCAAGGAGATCCTCAATTTGAAACTGGTAGATCAAGATTTAGATTAACAAGTAGTTCATCAAATTCTCAAGTTCCAGGTGTTGTAACAACAGTTGCAGAAGAAACTTTTTATTCACAAGGAGATACTGATAATACTCAAGAAGTTACTTTATCACTAAGAAATGCTAGAGTTGAAGTTGATGATAGTTTTAGACAAACAAGATCATTATCAGATAGTACTTTATTAGATTCTACCACTACTGTAAGTAGAAGTAGACAAACTTTATCTGATAATACCAGATTATCTGGAGAATATGTTGACCCATTAGCACAATCATTTTTAGTTGATGATACTACTGGAATTTTTGTAACAAAACTTGATATTTATTTCAGAACAAAAGATGATACTTTACCAGTTGCAATTCAAATAAGAGAAGTTGAGCTTGGAACACCGAGTCAAAAAATATTACCATTCTCTGAAGTTGAACTCACCCCAGATAAAATTAATTTGTCTGAAGATGCTTCTATACCGACTACATTTACATTTGAATCTCCAGTATATTTGGAACCTCAAAGAGAATACGCTGTTGTAGTATTATCAAATTCTAATGAGTATAATGTATGGATTTCTAGGCTTGGAGAACCTGATGTAGCAACTTTAGGATCCGAACAAAATCAGTTCTTAGTAACAACTCAAAGACTATTAGGATCATTATTCAAATCTCAAAATGCATCAACTTGGACTCCAAGTCAGTATGAGGATCTTACATTTGAACTATACAGAGCAAACTTTGAAACTTCTGGATTTACTCAATTGTTTAATTCAAATCTTCCAGAAACTCTTGAAGTAATGACTAAAGACCCACTAACAATAATATCAAACAAAGTTCGTGTATCTTTATCCTCAACTATTACGAATAATGAACTAGTAATAGGAAATACAATAACTCAAAATCCTACTGGATTTGCAACTGTAACAGGAAATCTTGTTGGTTATGCAGGAAGTGCATTTAACACGCTTGGAGTTGTAAACTCTGGTGTTGGATATACTCCATCATCTGGAAGTTTTACTTACACTGGAGTTGCTTTAACTAGTATTACAGGATCTGGAATAAATGCAACTGCAAATATCACTATATCTAATGGTGGAGTAGTTTCTTCAGGAGCTACTATAGTTAATGGTGGAAGCGGGTATGTAGTTGGTGATGTATTAGAACCAATATCAATTGGTAATCAAAATCTTGGAATTGGTATGAGACTAAGTGTTTCCAGTATTTTAGGTAAAAACGAACTTATTATTGATAATATTCAAGGGGAATTTAGTACTTCACCATCAGATCCTATTAAGTTCGTTAATAATTCTGGATTAACAACTGATTTTAGTAATGATGGATCTGAACTATCAATAAGTTCTTTAAATGTTAAATCAGATGGTGAACATATAAAAGTGTTTCATAGAAATCACGGAATGCACTCATCATCAAATACCGTAACCATAAGAGATATTAAATCTGATATTGATCTAATTCAATTAACATCACAATATCCAAGTGCATCTGGATCTGAAACAACTTTATTTGTTTCTAATACTACAGAGTTCTCTACTTTTGAAGGAATACAAGTCTCTGCAAGTAATCCAGGATATGTAAAGATGTTTGATGAAATTTTAAGTTATACTGGAACAACTGCAACAACTTTAACAGGAGTATCTAGGGAAATTGATGATACTAAAGGATTTAATTATTCAGTTGGTGATTTTGTTGAAAAATATGAATTAGGAGGAGTTTCTTTAAGAAGAATTAATACAAATCATAATTTGTCTGATGTTAGTAATATCATCAATGAACCAATCGGAGTTAATTACTATCACATAAAACTTAATATGTCTTCAAATGGAGTTGATAGAAGTGTGAATACTGGATTCGGTAAACTAAAAATTAATGAGACTAAAAAATCTGGAGGATCTGGAGGAAAAGCAACTTATAATATTCCATTTGAAATGATTATTCCAAATATAAGACAAACTGCACCAACTGGAACAAGTATTAAGTCTGCAGTTAGGACTATAAGTGGAACTAGTCTAGATGGAAATGAAATTTCTTTTGTAGATCAAGGATTCCAGGATATAACAAATAGTTCTATAAATTACTTTGACTCTCCTAGAATTATTGCTTCTAAAATAAATGAAACAAATTATTTAAATGATCTACCTGGAAATAAATCATTTAATGTGAATCTATTTTTAAGTACATCCGACTCTAGAATTAGTCCTACTGTTGATCTTTCAAATAATAGTGTTGTTTTAACTAGTAATCGTGTAAATAGTCCAATTTCAAATTATGCTAATGACTCAAGAGTTAACAATTTAGAAAATGATCCAAATATATTCACATACGTTTCAAACACTATTTTATTGGAAAATTCTGCTTCTTCAATTAAAGTTATACTTGATGCTTATTTACATAATGATTCTGATATTAGAGCATTATATTCAGTAGGTGAAAATAATGATAATTTTGTTTTATTCCCTGGTTATTCAAATATAGATACTAACGGATCTATTATTGACCCAAGAAATAATAATGGAAGTCCAGATTTAAAAATTGTGAAACAAGATAGATTTTTAAATGAACCTTTACCGAATGATTTTAGGGAGTATACATTTACAGTAGATAATCTATCATCTTTCAAACAATTTAGAATTAAATTAGTTGGTACGAGTAAAAATCAAGCATATGTTCCAATTATAAGAAATCTTAGAGTTATTGCTTTAGCATAAAATGAGTTTATTACCAGTAGAAGGTCAACCAGGTCTTTATAGAGACACTAAATCAAATGCAATTGTAAACAGTAATACTATGGAGTATGAAAATTATGTAAAACAAAGAAATGCTAGACAAACAAAAAATGTAAAAATTGAACAACTTGAAAGTGAAATGCATCAAATAAAAGATGATCTTTTTGAAATTAAAACACTATTAAAATCTTTTATTGAGAAATAAACATACATAATAATATAGAAGGTATTTTATACATAAAATGGCTCAACCATCAACAAGACAGGAACTAATAGATTACTGTAAAAGGAAATTAGGAGCACCTGTTCTTGAGATTAATGTCGCAGATGAGCAAATTGAAGATTTGGTAGATGATGCTGTTCAATTTTTTCAAGAAAGACATTTTGATGGAGTTGCACAAACTTACTTAAAATATCAAATTACTCAAGATGATATTGATAGAGGAAGAGCAGTTGGTTCATCTGGAGTTGGGATTGCTTCAACTAGTGCAACAACAAATATAGAGGGAACCAATACAACATTTAATTATTATGAAACAAGTAATTACTTACAAGTTCCAAATCACATAATTGGGGTCAATAAAATATACCAATTTGAAGGATCTAATAGTTTATCCAGTGGAATGTTTAGCATTAAGTATCAATTATTTTTAAATGATATTTATTACTGGGGTTCTACTGAATTATTAACATATTCAATGGTTAAGTCATATCTTGAAGATATTAATTTCTTACTTACAACACAAAAACAAATAAGATTTAATAAGAGGGAAGATAGACTGTACTTAGATATTGATTGGTCGTCTTTGAGAGTTGGAGAATATTTAATTATAGATTGCTATAGAGCACTAGATCCATCTTCATATAGTCAAGTATGGAATGATTCATTTCTTAAACTATACTTAACATCTCTTATAAAAAGGCAATGGGGTCAAAATCTAATTAAATTCCAAGGTGTTAAACTTCCTGGAGGAGTTGAATTTAATGGAAGACAAATATATGAAGATGGACAAAAGGAAATTGATGATATTATGGAAAAAATGTCTAGTACATATGAACTTCCGCCGTTAGATATGATTGGTTAAGAATATGTTAAATCCATTTTTTCTACAAGGATCTAAAGGTGAACAAAATTTAGTTCAGGATTTAATAAATGAACAAATTAAGATGTATGGTATTGATGTTCATTATATACCTAGAAGATTTGTAACTAAAAAGACAGTAATAGAAGAAGTCATACAATCAGAGTTTAATAATGCTTTTCCAATTGAAGCATATGTTTCTTCATATGATGGATATGGCGGACAAGGAACACTTCTATCTAAATTTGGAATTCAAGATGTTGATGAATTGATACTAATAATTTCAAAGGAAAGATTTGAAACATACATTGCACCATTAATTAAAAATTTATCAAATATTGAATTATCAACAAGACCAAAAGAAGGTGATTTAATCTATTTTCCTTTAGGTGATAGGATATTTGAGATTAAATATGTTGAGCACGAATCTCCATTTTATCAATTACAAAAAAATTATGTTTATGAGTTAAAATGTGAACTCTTTAGATATGAAGATGAAGAGTTTGATACTGATATTAATGAAATTGATAATAATATAGTTGATCAAGGATATACAAAAACATTTACAATGGTTGGATCTGGATCAACTGCTACTGCAATTACAAGTGTTGTAAATGGAGCAGTATCTTATATTTCAATCACTAATAGAGGAAGAGGTTATACAAGTGTTCCTAATGTTGCAATTTCAAGTTCACCATTCCCTGGTGGTAGCGCTGCGGGAATTGCAACTCTAATTACTGGAATTGTTGATTTATGTGACCCAACAGGAACTGAATATAGAGTTCAGGGTGTCCAACTCACAAATCCTGGGTATGGTTATACTATTGCACCTAGAGTTGCATTTTATGGTGGGGGTGGAGAAGGTGCAGAAGCAGTATCATACATATCAGATGGTGCAATAGGAATAATTACAGTAACAAGTGGTGGTTCGGGATATATATCACCACCTCAAGTTTCTATTGTTGGATCTTCTTCAACTTCTGCAGAGGTATATTCATCAATTACAAATGGTATAGTTACTTCAGTCACCATCGTAAACAGTGGTGCTGGATATACTGAACCACCTACAATTACTTTCAGTAATCCATATATGGTAGGTTTTGGTACATATCAATATAATGAAACAGTTATAGGTTCCGCTTCAAGTACAACCGCAAAGGTTAATTCTTGGAATGCAAATACCAATATTTTAGAATTAATGAATATATCTGGTGATTTTGAAAATGATGAACTTGTTGTTGGTCAAGAATCTCAAGCAATCTATAAAATTAGGATAATTGAAGAATTTGATATTACAGATCCATATTCAAGTAATGATGAAATAGAAGAAGAATCTGATGCAATTATAGATTTTAGTGAAGTGAATCCATTTGGTATGCCTTGATATTGATTTAATTTGCTAATAAATAGTTAATAGTGGGAGACTATCTATGTTTGAATATTTTTATCACGAAATTATAAGAAAAACTGTAATTGCTTTTGGCACTCTGTTTAATAAGATACAAATAAGAAAAACAGATAATTCTGGAAATGTTGTATCTGTTATTGAAGTTCCATTGTCTTATGGACCCACTCAAAAATTTCTAGCAAGATTAGAACAGTCTCCGGATTTAAATAAACCATTTCAAATGAACTTACCCAGAATGTCTTTTGAGATTTCTGGCATAAATTATGATTCAAGAAGAAAAACAACTGTAACACAAACTTTTTTATCTCATAATGTATCAGATAAATCTGATATTAGAAAGGCATATATGCCCGTACCATATGATATTGACTTTGAATTGTCAATAATGACGAAGCAAAATGATGATATGCTTCAAGTTATTGAGCAAATATTACCATATTTTCAACCATCATATAATTTAACTGTTGATTTAATAGAATCTATTGGAGAAAAAAGAGATATTCCAATTATATTAAATAACATAACTATGCAAGATGATTATGAAGGTGATTTTTCAACAAGAAGAGCATTAATATATACTTTAAGATTTACTGCAAAAACTTATCTATTTGGTCCTGTTTCTGCTGATAATGCAACTTCAGATATTATTAAAAAAGTTTCTATTGGTTTTGTATCTGGAGAGTCTAATAAATCCCCAACAAGAGAACTTACATATACTGTAGAACCACAAGCAACTAAAAATTATACCGGAACTGTAGTAACAAATGTAAGCAATGATGTTGAAGTTTCAGATACTACTATTGAGGTAAATAGTGCTTCTGGAATTTCTAGTAAATCATATATTACTATTAATAATGAAACTTTGTATGTTAAATCAAAAGTAAATAATAAATTAACTGTAGATAGAGGTCAATATAATACACCAATCTCACTTCACGTATCAGGTTCTGAAGTTAAGTCAATAACAGCACAGGATAATTTACTTATAGAACCTGGCGATGATTTCGGATTTAGTGATTCTTTTATTTAAGTTATGGGAAATTCAAAAAAATATAATGGTTTAAATAAAGCCTTCAATATTGAAGAAGATAGTATTGATGTAGAGGTTTTACCAAGTTCGGATAAAAATTCGTTAAATAGACCCAGCAGCAATGAAGATATAGTTAGTGATATAAAAAAAGATTATGAATACACAAGAGGGAACTTATATTCAATAATTGAAAAAGGTCAAGAAGCAATAAGTGGAATTATTGAGCTAGCTCAAGAGACTGAAGCACCAAGAGCATATGAAGTTGCTGGACAATTAATTAAAAGTGTTTCTGATGCAACGGAAAAATTAATGGACTTACAGAAAAAGTTAAAGGATATTGATGGTTCCAATACTAAAAAAGGACCGACAAATGTTACTAATGCACTTTTTGTTGGGTCCACAGCAGAACTATCAAAACTTCTAAAGCAAAATTCAAATGGTGATGATAATGTTTAATAAATAAAGAAAACTATTCAAAATGAACGAAGATCTTAGGAATTGGTTTTCAAAATCTCATCCAGAAGGAAATTGGAAGAGGTATAATACTAAAGGTGAAGTAATTGGACCTTGTGCTCGTGAACCTGGTGAACCAAAACCTAAATGTCTTTCAAATGAGAAAGCAGCAAAAATGTCTAAAAATGAAATTGCCGCTGTAGTAAGAAGAAAAAGAGAAGCAGATCCAGTCGCAGATCGTCCAGGAAAAGGAGGAGCACCTAAAATGGTATCTAATAAAATTAAGGAAGAATTGGAAGAAATTAGATACTGCCCAATGTGTAAGAAAAAAGAAAAAAGAAATGAATGTTCATATGGTCCACAAATGTGGGATGCAGTAACCGTATCTATGCCAGACTCAACAATGGATGAAGCAAAAAAGCACCCAGATCACGAACATTCTATGATTCGTTCTGAACTTGAGACAATTAGAAAAGCAGTAGATCGTCTGAAGTCAAAAATGAAAGGTGAAGGAAATGTAGAGGCTTGGGTTCAATCTAAAATCACAAAAGCAGCAGACTATATTGATTCAGCAGCAGATTATATTGATAGTGGTGAGCATAATGTTCACGGATCTATGGATGAAGCAAAAAAAGATCCTTGTTGGAAAGGATATAAGCAAGTTGGAACAAAAAAGAAAAATGGAAAAGAAGTTCCAAATTGTGTTCCAGTAAATGAAACGTCTTTTCAAATTAAGCACACATCTAAGGATGTAAGAGCAGCAGAAAGAAAGGAAAAAATTCACAATCTTGCCAATAAAGGTGTGGGTGGAGAACAAAAAAATGCTGCTCATATGTCGGGAGTTTCTTTACCATCAATAAAAAAAGAAGAAATTTCAATAGTAGATAAGATTTTACTTGAAATGGAAGCAGAAGTTCTTAATGAGAAGAATGTTCCAACAAATCCACCACTTTGGTCTAAAATGAAGGCAAGAGCAAAAGCAAAATTTGACATATGGCCTTCTGCTTATTCAAGTGGTTGGGCTGCAAAAGAATATAAGAAGGCAGGTGGTAAATGGAAATCAGTAAGTGAAGAAATTGAAATTCAAGATGCTTATGGAGAAACATTTGCAGTAATTGATGATGTAATCAAATCAGATCCAATTGTTTGTGAAAGATGTGGTCAAAATCCTTGCATTTGCGATCAACTTATGGGATATAATGAAGTCAATGAAACTATAAGAATTCCATCAAAAACTGGAAATATTCTTCTTACAACTCTCAATTGGAGAGGAAAGTATTATGCAATAAAGATGTTCTTTCCACAGGTTTCCACTCCAAATAGAAGAGATGTTCAGGATCAAATTAATAAAGTATATCCTGGAGCAAGAGTTTTAGCATATAATATTTCAGATATCAAACCAGGTGAGCAATTTTTACAAACTGAAGATTGGCAAAAGGTGAATCGTAAAGATAAGACTGATGGATTAAGTCAAAAAGCAGTTGATGCTTATCGTAGAGAAAATCCAGGTTCAAAACTACAAACTGCAGTAACTGAAAAGAAACCAAAAGGTAAAAGAGTAAAAAGACGTAAGAATTTTTGTAGTCGTATGAAAGGAATGCGTTCAAAACTTACCTCAGCAAAAACTGCAAGAGATCCGGATTCAAGAATCAATAAAGCACTTCGTCGTTGGAACTGTAACTGAAATGAAATCATTCAAACAATTTTTATCAGAAAGTATCACAATTCAAGGTGATTTTAATGGAACTCTTAATGTAGGAAGTGATTCTGTTCAGCAACAAGTTGAGGAGCAAAATCAATATATTGCTGATGTAATATGGATGGGAAGTATTTATAGAATGACATTAGAAAAGAAGGAATCAATTCGCCTTCCAACAGCACAAGAATTAGCAGAACAACTTCAAGGAGAATATCCTGGCGCAATTGTTCAAAGAATTTATCCAGTAGAACCAAAACCAGAAGTAAAGATTGCAGATGTAAAAA
>JGI11705J14877_10002017_pt1 | contig 11185 bp, 17 predicted proteins | sample Etolaghawater15m_FD_14877 | JGI IMG/M metagenome (IMG submission 14877) | reverse complement strand
GGTGGGCAAGGAGAGACTCGAACTCTCACGGGTCACCCCGCTGGTTCCTAAGACCAGTGCGTCTACCAATTCCGCCACTCGCCCACTTGGCGGTCCCTACGAGAGTCGAACTCGTCTTTCATGGATGAAAACCATGTGTCCTGACCGATAGACGAAGGGACCTTGGCTGGCCCACAAGGACTCGAACCTCAAACCTCGGTACCAAAAACCGGTGTGATACCATTTCACCATGGACCAACATTTTTACAGTGTATACTGAACCAGACCGAAAGTCAATCAGATTGTGCAACACAATAAATAAAAACATATGTTTTCCAGAACCAAACAAAGTCTAATCAGATGGTGGGTCATCGTGTGTTTACAACTGTTGACATTCGGTGTGGCAGGTTACTTTGGTGCCATTGAACAACTGTGGTCCAAGGATGCCACCAAATTGAGTTTTGTGATACTGTCTATATGGACAGCAACCACAATGTGGATAGGAGTATGGCAGGCACGCTTTGTGAGAGTACACGTGGACTATCTGATCAAGATAGGTTGGTTCTTGAGTGAGACCTGCATGGCAATAGGTATGATCGGCACTGTGGCTGGTTTCTTATTGATGTTGGGCACTGCTTTTTCAGGCATAGACGTGGCAGACACAGCCACACTTCAATTGGCATTGACTTCTATGGCAGTGGGCATGAGCACAGCACTCTACACCACATTGGTAGGCTTGGTGTGTGGATTATACATCAAATCACAATTGGTGAATCTTGAACACTTGATAGACCAGAAGAAGTTCGATGTATTCAAAGGATAGATATAAAAGTTCCATTGGATTTGTAGATTTGCTGTTCAACATATTGGTTGGATTTGTGTTTCTATTCTTGGTAGCATTCTTACTGATCAATCCTGTGGCAAAAAAATCAGACATCCTGAAGAAAGCAGAATTTGTGGTGCAGATGACTTGGCCCGACCAATCACTACACGATATAGACTTGTGGGTGATGGATTCGCAAGGCAACAAGGTTGGATTCTCCAGTAAGTCAAATGGTATTCTTCACTTGGAACGAGATGACTTAGGTGTGGCCAACGACACCTTCTATCTGGATGGTAAGGCAAAAGTGATTGCTCGCAATGAAGAAACCACATCCATCAGAGGCATCATGCCAGGCACGTACTATGTGAGTGTGCATCTGTATTCAAAAAACACAGTGAAAGATTTTGAAAAAAATGGCACACCTGTCACCGTGACAGTGCTGAAGATCAATCCATACAGACAGATCTATTCACAAACCAAAGTGATCAAATCAGAAGGTGAACAGGTTCATTTCTACAAATTCACTGTGAATGAACGTGGATCCACTTCGGACATTATGAGCACAGATGTGAGTGCTGTGGGAATGGTACCTAAATTCAATTATATAGGAGCAGGCAACTAATGGAATACATCATATCAGTCAGTTTGGTAGCAATGGTGCTCATGATGATCTACTTCATGGTTCGAGCCCAAGCCAACTTCTGGTTGATTGTGTTTGTGATTCCTTGGATGCTGTTCACCATGGGATTTGGTTGGCTGATCTATGAAGCCAACAAAGGCTATGCTTCTCAAAAACCTGTGCCCACATCACAATTTCTGTATGCCAAAGTGATTGGCAATGAAGCATTCATTTTGATCATGTCGGATGATGGTCCTAGACTGCACGTTCAGCCTGCCACAGATGAATTGATTAAACAGTTACAAAAAGGCAATCAGATGGTCAAGGGCGGAAAGACTGTGATGGTGGATGGTGATGACACTGAGGACACTCTACGATTGCATGAGTTTGATCACAAAAAACAGTTTCCAAAAGACTCCAAATAGCATTGACATTTCGTCAATAATCAGTTATATTAATAATTGCGTGATGTGGTGGAACCAATACACATCTCTACTCCAAAAGGTAGAGTGCCGGGAGACTGGCGTTGTGAGTACCCAATCTCACCATCCGTACCATTAATCCTAGTTGGGGAGGGTACTAGGCTCTCCCCGCTTAAAAATTATGAAAGATGAATGTTTTTATAAACTGACTGTTACTACGGATAAACCTGTGCGAGGCAGTTACTACTTTGAAAAGAAAGAAGATGAGTGGCACATCGGATACTTTTCTTACAAAGAAGTATTAAAGGAAGTTGAAGCATGGTACGAAAGAGGGGCAGACGCTGTGGAGATGGAGATGATCACTCAGGAACAGTTCGATGAGATAATGCGACCCTACACAGACGAAAGATATTATGAACAAAGCAAGAAATAAATTTTTGTACGACTTGGCAAACAATTCTCCTAATGCGGGTATGTTCAATAAACCCTCACTGAAAGAAATCAAAAAACAATTGAATGTAGAGTATCCAAAACTGTTGAAAGCAATTGATTCGAAAAAATTAACGCAGGAACAAAAGAAAGCAATCACACTGGAGTTCACACAACTTTTGGAAGAACTTGCAGATGCTTACACGGACAAATAGACGTAGACTTTATAATGAAAAGAAAGTATAATAACATTATGGGCCTATGGTGGAACTGGATACCACACAACTTTGCGGAAGTTGAGGCTCCAGGTTCGAGTCCTGGTAGGCCCGCCATTATTAACTATGAGATATGATATGCCACCCAGATGTTGGATTTGTGACAAACTGATTGCTGATCCAAAATATTGGATTGATCCAAAATTCTTTCCACAGTTCAACGAAATCAAATATCTTTGTGATCCTATCTGTGCTCACAAAGCCAAGGAGAAGATAGATGCCGAAGCGTAGGCTGTTCACATTTGGTTGTTCTTTTACACATTTCTTTTGGCCCACTTGGGCAGACATCTTGGGATCCACTTTTGATGAATTTCAAAATTGGGGGTGTTCGGGATTAGGCAACAGAGCCATTGTGGAACGTTTGAGTGAATGTGTCACCCACAACAACGTTTCTAAAGACGATACCATCATTGTTCAATTCACAGACTTTCATAGACACGACATACATCAACAAGGCATAGAACACAACAATATTTCAAACTGGAGACTGGGTGGCAACATCTGGGTCAAGGAAATAGAAATGGAATGGGTCAAGGACTTTTGGAGTGAATCCAGTTATGTGTACCATTCATGTAATTTTATAAATTTAGGAATCACTCTGTTAAAAACATTGCCCTGCAGATATTACATCACCAGCATGATTGATTTGCGTCCAGACATAGAAAGATTACACCCTGGCTATATGAACTTGTTCAATGATGATATTGAATGGAAACAAGACTTTCTTTCATTCAGTCAACAAGAAAACTATCAAGGTGTCAAACACAAACAGAGAGTATGGGACGCTACCATCAAAAAGTTAATCACAAAGGAAAACATTGATCGACACCCTACTCCTAAGATGTATTTGAAGTGGCTTGAACAAAATTTAGATTTCAATGAGTCTAACAGTTTCATTGTTAAAATCAAACAGATGTCAGATGACCACATTGACACAAACCCACAGGAATTTTATACCAATCTTGATTGGCATGATGCAAAATACAGAATAAAAGGCATATGAGAACACTGCTACAACGAACCATCATAGACAAAGAACCCAACCTTTATCCCATGTGGCTGATGCGTCAGGCAGGAAGATATATGCCTGAGTACATGGCAATCAAAAATGCCAGCAAAGGATTTTTAGACATGGCTCTAACTCCGGACAAAGCCGCAGACATCACCATGCAACCCATAAGAGCCTTTGACATGGATGCCGCAATAATATTTTCAGACATTCTCATAATACCGTATGCTCTTGGACAAGAATTAGATTACACACCAGGACCTGTGCTTGGTCCGTTTGATCCTAAGATATTTGATACTGACATCTCATCATTCGAACAGAAATGCGAGCCAGTGTACGAAGCCATTAGACGCACAAGACAACAATTGGATCCCAGCAAGAGTTTGATCGGCTTTGTGGGAGCACCTTGGACACTGTACAGATACATGACTGGCAACAACAAACCAAACACCATGGATCCATTTGCTTCCAGAGAACACATTGGTCATTTGGTAAAGTTCTGTGTGGAACATTTGGCAGGACAGATCGAAGCAGGTTGCGATACTGTGCAGATATTTGATTCATGGGCTGGAGATTTGGAAGAAGATTTCATCATTGATTACTGCTTTGATCCCACAGCACAGATTGTGGCCCAAATTAAAACACGTTATCCCGATGTGGGTGTGATTGCTTTTCCAAGACTGATAGGTAGAGAAATCAAAAACTTCACTGCTTGGTGCGATCCATATCTAGACTGTGTGAGTTTAAGTGGCGATGTACCTGTAAAATATCTCTACAAGCACATGGGCACTGTGGCTCTTCAGGGAGGCATAGCACCTGAATTGTTGTTGGAGTATGACAAAGAAAAAATCATGAGAGGCGTTTTGCCCATGTTAAGACAGACACAGGACATGGCTTATGTGGTTAATTTGGCACACGGTGTTATCAAAGAAACTCCTGTGGAGAGTGTGGCCTTCATGATGGAAGTCATAAAACGTTTTCGAAAACAGTCAAGGAAATAATTACTTTATATGAGAATAGAAGATCTATTAGGACAAAATCAATACGGATACATACTCGGCAAATTGGATCACCCAGGAGTAGCATGGTACTTTGCTGAAACCACTGCCAATCATTTTGATAAAAAACTGCCATTCAACAGCAGTTTCAGTCATTTGATTTTTAAGAATGATACAGGACCAATCAGTGATTTATTTGAATGCACATTTCCAATTCTGTTGACAGCCCTAGACCGACAAGGAAAGACACTGAAAGAATTAATTAGAATAAGAATGGGTTTGATTACTAGAACTCCTTATAAAGTTGTTCATGCTCCACACAAAGATGATTCTAATCCTCATCACACAGGCTTGTTCTATTTGACTGATGCTGATGGTGAAACTGTGGTGTACAATGAAACACAAGAATCAAAAGAATACACAATTAAAGAAAAACTTACACCCAAAGCCAACACATGGCACCAATTTGATGGTGATCACTATCATTCAAGTTCTGCTCCAACTCAAACTGAAAAAAGAATTACATTGACTTTTAATTTCACAACAACAGACGACAAATGAAACCAATAGAAAAACCATACTTTTGGCAATACCCAGCAGGCACAATACCTGACGAACTGATTCAACTGTCTTTCAAAATGGCTGAAAACAAACAGAGAGAAGATGGTAAAGTGATGGACAACGATGGCACAGTGAACAAAGATATTCGCAGTGTTGAAAGAACTCCTATTGATGAATTTGATCCTATATCAATCTTTCTATTTGGATTAGCAGTCAAAGCCAATCAAGCATTATTCCGCTATCAGTTAGGTGGACCAAGCCAGTTTGAAATGTTACACTATGACAAACAAGGTGATCACTATGATTGCCACGTGGACACTGTGGAATACGATAATGGATTCAGTCGAAAGTTGACAGTGATGGGTTATCTGAACGAAGGTTATCAAGGTGGAGAGTTTTACTTTCAAACTCTGCAGGGAGTCAAACACATGGTTGAAGTAGGCAAAGGCACTGTTTTAGTTTTTCCTCCTTATGTTATGCATGGAGTGGAACCTGTAAAAGAAGGAGTTAGAGAGAGTGTGGTTGGTTGGATAACTGGACCAACTTTTAAATAGAATGCAAGAAGATAAATTAACAAACTTTGAAAAAGATTCTTATGTGGTGATCAGAGGATTGATCGATCCCAGTTGGTGTACCATATTGTATGACTACTGCAGATATGTGGCTTCGAGATGTCAACTCAAACAGCACAACGACGAAGAAAAATATCGCGAAGCATGGGACGGAACTTTCTATGACAAACAATGTCCTGGCAACTATTCACAGTATGGTGATCCAATGATGGACAGTATGCTAATGGCACATGGAAAAGTGTTTGAAGAAGCCACAGGTATGGAGTTGGCTCCGTCATATACCTATTGGAGAATGTATCAGCATGGTGCTGTGTTGAATAGACATAAAGACAGACCCAGTTGTGAGATTTCAGCCACCATCTGTTTGGATTGGGACGACACCAATTGCGAAGAACACTGTAAGCCTTGGCCCATACATCTAAAAGATAAGAATGGTGTAGAGACTGCTATCGAATTAAGGCAAGGAGACGCAATGGTGTACAAAGGGTGTGAAGTAGAACATTGGCGTGAAGCCTATCATGGAATAACTGCCGCCCAAGTGTTTTATCATTATACAGATGTCAAAGGCGAATTGTTTAACCCATGGGACGGAAGACCTCATGGTGGCATTCCACACGGATTCCAAAGACCTAAACAGGAGAAGAAAAATGATCAATGATGAAAATGTGATACCTTTATTTGCTGTGCCTTTGTGTAAGACTAGCATCGAAGAGCCCAGTCAAGAAATACAGGATTATCTTAAAAATCAAATCAAGTTTGTGAGAAGACAGTATTCGGATGCAGACAATTCAGAAGAACTGCACGTGCTAAACAATGATCTTTGTAAGCCATTGAAAGATGTATTACTCAACAAGATGAACGAATATTTGGATTATTTGGATGTGGATTTGAACAAACACGAATTTTATATCACAACCAGTTGGATGAATAGATACAGCAAAGATCAATGGAGCGATCTTCACTATCATTCAAACAGTCTCGTGAGTGGTGTGTTGTATTTTGACGACTGTGATGATACATCAGACATTGTGTTCTACAAGCGTCAAGGTTTGGATAATATATTTTCAGACACAGTGAATATAGATCATAGACAGAATTTCGATACCAATAAAAAAGCATATCTTTATCATCAAAGAAAGTTAAATGTGAGTCCACAAAAATGGGACCTCATTATGTTTCCAAGCAATTTAAACCATTCGGTGAATCAAAACATACATCAAACCAAACACAGATTCAGTTTAGCATTTAACAGTTTTGCCACAGGACAATTGGGTTCGTCCAGTAGCATCATGTTCTTGGATAAAAACAAGAAATACGACTAGGGGGATTGGTGAAGTGGGATCACGCATCCATGGCATGGATGAGTCAGGAGTTCGACTCTCCTATCCTCCACCAATTTAAAACTTAGATTTTCTTATTCTTCCAGATATTGAATAACCCTGAAGTTTCTGCCCACGGTTTTTGAAACTGTGTTTCCAAATAATTCTTTCTTTCTGTGATTGAATATTGTTCCAGTTCTTGCTGTATGAATTCTTGATTGTCAAACACAGAGAGATCCAATACTCCTTTCACAAATTGAGGAGTAATCAAATCGATAGGTTCATTTTGTTGTATGCCTTTAACCACAGCATCAGCCAATATCTTATGATTGCTTTTGATCATGTGATTGTATCTACAGTCATAACCTTTCCACAGTTGATATTCATCTATGCCCTGTTTCATTTCAGGTGTTTCCACAACATTCAGTAGATCACCTTTACTGATTTTAACATATTCATACTCGGTCCAGTTGATATGATCGCTCATGTCATACTGTGTTTTGATGTAGAGAGGAAAAGCACACAGCACCTGCACAGGTTTGAGACCTAACACTCTACACTGTGCTTCCAACCATCCCAATCTGTGTGACAGCATTTGAATATCCAACGGAGGTCTCTGTATCTGTAGCATGAAACCTTTCACTGCTTCCAATTGATCTGGTGTGAGTTCTTTGTCTATGTTCACAATGTTGGGATTGGTCATCTGTGGCTTGTCGTCGAAGTACCAAAAACGTCCTGGGTGTGTCAGCACAATTAAAATCTGATCTTCGGGTGTGAGTTCTTTGATATGATGAGCCAATTTCCAAAAACACCAATCTTGACTGACTCCAATCATGCTGTGATTCTCACAGGTCATTTTCAATTGATCTGCCACCTGAATGAACCAAGGTTTGTAGTCATCGCCCACTCTGGGTGCTGAACTGAAACTGTCGCCCACCATGAATATTCTTGCCATGTCAATACTTAATCCAAACACACACCACAATACAATCTTCTTGATTGGCAGTCAGTTAAGTAATTGTACAACACACAGAAACCAAATTACAGCGTCATACATTGACACTGTAAAGATTATGTGTTACAATGTAAGAATAAAAGGACTTGTTAATGTACAGGGCTTTATGACGCAACAAAGAGCCATAAAACAGTATTTTAATATATGATAAAAGGAAATTATGAAAAAGAAAAAAGATTTCAAAGGCAAGTCCAAGCCACGATGGCAACAGAAAAAGGAACAACAGGAGCAGAAATATTCACAATTCGATCCCAAGATACACAGCATGAGTAAACAGGGCATCGGATTCGGTCTGAGAAAAGACTACAGAGCAAAACCTGGTGAAGCCTCGGGAGCCAATCTCAAGGACCTTTTCAACAAGTGGAGTTGGACAAGAAAAGAAAAAGATGAAGACAAAGGATCATCCGGCAGTTAATCACGGTAAACAGGGAGTGCTGTTGGTGAACCTTGGCACTCCTGACAGTTTGAGCCTGTGGGACATCAGACGCTATCTAAAAGAATTTCTATCAGACAGACGTGTGATAGAGTTGAATCCCATCATATGGCAACCCATCCTGAGAGGCATCATACTGAACACCAGACCTTTTAAGACTCGCAGAGCCTACAGTAAGATTTGGATGAAAGAAACTGATGAATCTCCCCTGCGTTACTACACCAGACGTCAATCGGAACTGTTGAATCAACGCATTGAAGATCCTCGTGTGATTGTGGACTGGGCCATGCGATACGGCAACCCATCCATAGAAAGCAGATTGAAAAGATTACAGCAACAAGGTTGTGAAAGCATAGTGGTGTTGCCCTTGTATCCACAATACTGTGCGGCGACCACTGCCACTGTGTGTGACGAAGTGTTCCGAGTGCTGATGCGAATGCGTTGGCAACCCCAGATCCAGATTGTGCCCAGATACTATGACCACCCTGCCTACATCCGAATGTGTGTGGATCAATTGGAACGCAGACTGGAGCGTCAGGAGACACTGCCACAGAGAATCATTCTCAGTTATCATGGTGTGCCACGTCAGTATCTCATCAAGGGCGATCCTTATCACTGTCAGTGTTTGGTGACCACCCGATTGATACGTGAAGCATGGCCCTACCGGGACATACCCATTGAAACCACATTCCAATCCAGATTCGGACCACAGGAATGGTTACAGCCCTACACAGATCAAACCCTTGCTCAGTTGCCCAAACAAAACTGCCACAGAATCATGATGATGACTCCGGGTTTTGTGAGTGACTGTGTGGAAACACTGGAAGAGATCGGCATGGAAGCAACGGAATCATTCCGTCGGGCAGGCGGTGATCACTGTGAAGTGGTGCCCTGTGCCAATGACACACCAGAACACATCAGACTGATTGAACAGTTGATCGAACCCTACTTATTCGCCAGCAAGAAATAGATTGATGGTGCTACGGCCCTGCGTGGCAGTGACACCGTGATGTCCATAGCCTTGGTGTAGATAGCCACCCGAATACATCACCAGACGATTCTGCACATATCTGCAGTCTGTGATGATCTGTTGATTCTGATCATAGATCCTGGTGCCCGCATCATAGTGGGTGTGATTGAGATAGATGATGCCTGCCAGTGGTTCACGATCCATGTGGACCCAATCCTCACAGCCCTCGCCTCTGAAGTGTACAAATGTGTTGAACCGGAGGCCCTGAAACATGGGATTGCGATGCACGTGCTGATGAATGATGTCGTTCAACGTGGGTTGAGCCTCACTCAACAGATTGGTGCGTTGCCCGGGCCAGTCCTCTGCTCGATTGAATTCTGTGTTGTAGTGATCGCAGGTGTAGAGGGTGGTGCCAAATGCCAGACTGCGAATCACTTGAATATCATCAAAGAAATTGTCCTGCTGTATCAGTATCATGTGTCAGTATTTACAGACACCTACCACACATACACACCGAACCAGAACGCAATGGCACACACCACGATGATCATGATGCCCTGTATCACATATTCCATCAATCTCTCCCCATGTAGTCGTCTTCCCATGCTTCCCAATGAGTTTTGGTTGGACGAGGTTCTGCTCGTATCTGCTCCAACAACTGATGATGCTGTTGACTGCGGTGATGTCGGTGCTTTTGGTATAACACAATACCACACCATGTCACAACAGATAGGATGATCCAAGTCATACAGTATTTAATGAAGATATCACCTCAACATGGATTTTGGTAGTCAGCCAAGAGTCAGAAGTGCCCGCAGGGCGGCGACGCCAAAAATTTTGGTATGCTGATAGACCTCTAGGTGTGCGTAGCACACGCGGTAGCGTCAGATTGCCCATTGGCGCCTTTTGAGTTGTCTAGTGTGAAGTATAGTAGTTCATGGTTGTGCCTTTTGAGTTGCTACTGTTGTTATGGTGTGGGTGAGGTTCTGATTGACTATATGATCAGCAACAGTGTCATGATGAACCAGAGTGCTATGATCCTAAGGGTGTAACCACTTCGTGTGGGCTCCTTGCCCTCCAGGATGGGTTCTGATGTGATCTCGTATGGATTGTCTGAGTGTGGCATATCATATATATCATTAGGCCTCGCTGTGAGCCACTTTAGACTGTAGGCCTCGCTGTGAGCACCTTGGCCTCGCTGTGGGGAATAGGCCTCGCTGTGGGTCTACTGTAGGCCTCGCTGTGGGGTTTTTGGTTCGGGGGGATCGGGAGTGGATTTGACATGGTGGGTGTGTGGTGTCTACAGTACAGAAAGTATTTGAACTATGCCTGTCGTCACCGCCCTGTTTCGAAATCTTTTTGATATGATTTTTACCATTTTCTACGGTTGCAGGACCGTTTTCAACGGTGAGAGCACCACTCATCACCCTGCCACCACCATTTGGAGTTCGGTTCAGAAGGTGTCATCGGTTCTGAACCGTACAGACCTTGATCCACCGTGGCACACTGTGCCCACATCACAGTGCCCACCCTGCTGTACACTTGGATGTACTGTGTGCCCGGGTCGCTTGTGTGGCTGTGTTGGTGTGTGCTCTGTGTTGGTGTGTGCTCTGCGTTGTTGTGTAGTGTGCGGGTGTTGTGTACCTGTGTGTATGTGTGTGTCCACTCCGTGGTTCGGACCCTGTTCAGACGACATTTTGGTAATCTTTTTGGCACTCTGAACCAAAAAGTCCCATTTTATGCGGGTCATTTCACCCTCCA
>JGI11705J14877_10002015_pt1 | contig 11190 bp, 11 predicted proteins | sample Etolaghawater15m_FD_14877 | JGI IMG/M metagenome (IMG submission 14877) | reverse complement strand
GTTCTGGCTTTGAATTGAACCTGCCGTGAATTAGTTTGGCCTGCTAGTTAAAGGACAGTGAACAACCCGACATTCGGAGATCAAAACAATGCAATTTACCGTTGAATCGTCAACACTTCTACACGGCCTGCAAAAGGTGGCTCGTGTCAGTCCCACACGCTCCACCATGCCCATTCTCAACCACATCCTCTTTTCAGTCAAAGGGAATGTCCTTTCCATGCGCAGTACTGACATCGAGATCACCTATACTCTGAATCTGGATGTCCTGGGCGATGAAGATGGCGCAGTAGCCCTTCCTGTCCGCCTGCTCCAGGAAATCACCAGTGAATTGCCAGACACCGAACTGACCTTCGCCTGGGCTGACGACAACCGCGTGACCCTGACCACATCCGGTGGGACCTATAAGATCGTCGGTCGGCCAGCTCAGGATTTCCCTGAGGCACCTGAACTGGGTCCGGCCAACAGCCTGGAGATCAAATCCAGTGTTTTGAAGCGTACCGTTGAAAAGACCGTCTTCGCTGTTTCCAAGGATGAGCTAAAACCGGCCCTTCTGGGTGTCTTGTTTGAATTGAAGAAAGCTGAGATCAGGGCCGTCGCCACAGATGGTCACCGCCTGGTCAAATACAGCAACCGCGATTTCAGCTCACCTGATTTTGAGGCCAATATCATTGTTCCTCCGAAATTCCTGTCCCTGATCCAATCCTTTCTGGACGATGGTGACAGCATCAATCTGGCTGTGGGAGAGAAACACATCAGCGTCTCGACTGAGAACGCCACTATTTTCAGCCGCTTGATCGATGAACAATATCCCGATTATGGAAGCGTATTGCCGGGCAACAACGAAAAAACGGTGACCATCTCGAATAAAGAATTAGTGACCACCGTGCGTCGCGTTTCCATTTTCTCCAACCGCACGACCCACCAGGTTGCCCTGAGGCTGCATCCCGGCTATCTTGAGGTCTTCACCGAAGATCCTGAGGCCAGTACCAGCGCCAAGGAGCAAGTCCTGGCTGACTATGATGGTGAGGATCTGACCATCGGGTATAACTCCATCTATCTTAAAGACATGTTAAAGAATGTTGAAACAGACAGGGTGGTTTTCAAGTTGGGCTCAGAGATTGGCCCCGGATTGATCCTGCCGGAGATCCAGGCAGACAAAGAAGAATTGGTGATGCTCCTGATGCCCATCAGGCTTCAGGGATAGACGGGAATCTTAGCAGGACAGCCAGTCGTTCAACCGATCCCAAAAATGGACAGCAACGACAAGCCCAGCTGCTTGCATAGATGAGATATTGAATAGATACAGTATGATGATTAAACGACACATTCACCCCAGCCCTCCATGTTGATCAAAGCCTTGACCATGATCAACTTCAGGAAATATGAGCAGGCCACGATGACATTTGGTGCCCACACCAACATTCTCCATGGAGAAAATGGGGCTGGCAAGACCACGATCCTGGAAGCCATCCACAGCCTGGGATACACCCGCAGCTTCAAAACCCGCCTGGATGCCGACCTCTCCCGTCACGGTCAAATGGGCTATCAGATCAAAGGGGTCTTTACCAATCATTCCGGCACGGATCATGCGGTGCGTCTCAAGGTTGAATCCAGCCGCAAAAAACTGGTCAGCGTGGATGAGAAGAATCTCACTAGCCGGGCTCAGATCATCGGCAAGTTTCCCCTGGTATCACTGACGCCTGAGGATGGTGAACTGACCTTCGGTGCCCCTGAGATCCGTCGGCTCTTCTTCAACAAGCTGATCTCCCAGGTGGACCCCGGTTATCTAGAGGATCTCCAAACCCATGCCCGAATCCTCAAACAACGCAATGCCATGCTCCAGAGCTATGCCAATGAAGGCAAGTCCGTGGATCGTATCCTGTTATCCAGTCTGGATGAGCAGCTGACCGAGGTGTCAGCTCGGATCCATCTGGGGCGGAGCAAACATATCACTGAGTTCAAGGAGCTACTTTATGAAGCCTATGCTGAACTCGAGGAAACCAAATCCCTCAAGATGGCCTTTATTTCCAATGTCCGCCACTCTGCAGGAGAATTGAAAAGCCTGTACCGCCTGGCTTATCAGGATTCACTTTCCGAGGATATGCGCAAAGGGACCACCACCCGGGGACCCCAGCGGGACATGTTCACCTTTTTTCTCGATACCAAGGATTTGCGCAAATTCGGTTCACAGGGCGAACATAAGCTGGTGCTGGTGGCCGTTAAATTTGCCGAAGGTCGTTTTCTGGAAAAACACCTGGAAGAACCTCCTGTTTTTCTCCTGGATGATCTCTTCGCCGAGCTGGATGTGAAACGCAGTCTCATGATCGTTGAAAGCCTGAAAGGCGGGCATCAGATCTTTATCACAGCCACCGATCTGGCCGACCTGCGCAACCATGGGCTGGAAGTGGATGGCGACCGACTGGAAATCATCAATACCGAAAAGATCCAGGCCAATGGCTAGGGCCCTTGGAAATGTGTTTACCCAGCTCTTCAAGGATCTGGGAATCGATAAGGCCATTCAACAGAATATGGCTGTCTCCCGCTGGTCGGAGATTGTGGGTGATCGGATCTCCCAGATCAGCAAGGCTGAGAAGATCGAACAGGGCGTGCTTTATGTGCAGGTCAATTCGCCGGTCTGGCGCAGTGAACTCGTCTTTATGAAAAGCAATCTGATTAACAGTATGAATGAAGCGTTAGCAAAAAACGTAGTTAAGGATATCAAGTTTAAATGAGTGACAATCAAACAACCCCTGCTCCAAAAGGTTATAGTGCTGAAAGCATTACCGTCCTCAAAGGCCTGGAGGCCGTCCGTAAACGTCCCGCCATGTACATTGGCGATGTGGGCAAGCGCGGATTGCATCATCTGGTCTATGAGGTAATCGATAACTCCATTGATGAGGCCCTGGGCGGCCATTGTGATACCATCACCGTGACCATCGGCGAGGGTGAGATCATCTCCGTGGAAGACAACGGCCGCGGTATCCCTGTTGGCATGCACAAGGAAGAGGGGCGGCCCGCTCTGGAAGTGGTCATGACCTCCCTCCATGCCGGTGGAAAATTTGACAAGGATTCCTATAAGGTTTCCGGTGGTCTCCATGGTGTGGGTGTTTCTGTTGTGAATGCTCTCTCCGACTGGCTGTCCGCTGAGGTCTACCTTGATGGTAAAATTCACGTGGCTGATTTCAAAAAGGGAATCCTGGACCATGGAATGAAGATCACCGGTAAGACCAAAAAGCGTGGGACCAGAGTGAGCTTCAAGAGTGATGACAGTATTTTTACCGCCCATCGTTATGATTGGGATATTCTCGAAGACCGTATCCGGGAACTGGCTTTTCTGAACAAGGGCCTGACCATACACCTGGTAGATGATCGGGAAGGCGAAACCCGCAAAGAAACCTACCTCTACAAGGGTGGACTGAAGCAATTCGTCGACTACCTTAATGAAAACAAACACCCCATACACCCTCAGGTCATCGCATTTGAAGGTGAAAAAGATGATGTGCCCATTGATATTGCCTTCCAATACAATGACAGTTATAGCGAGAACATTCTCAGCTATGTGAACAACATCAACACCATTGAGGGTGGAACCCACTTATCCGGCTTCAGAACCGCCCTGACCCGTACGCTGAACAACTATGCCACACGCAACAATCTCTTTAAAAAGACCAACACCACCCTAAGTGGCGACGATGTTCGTGAAGGCCTGACCGCCGTCATCTCCATCAAAGTGGCTGAACCTCAGTTTGAAGGACAAACCAAGACCAAATTAGGAAATGGGGATATCAAGGGAACGGTTGATTCCTTTGTCAGCGATCAATTGAACGAGTTCATGGAACAACATCCCGCCATTGCCAAGCGGGTCATTGAAAAAAGTCTCATGGCTGCTCAAGCTCGCGATGCCGCGCGAAAAGCCAGGGAGTTGACCCGTCGGAAGAGCGCGTTGGAAAGTGGCGATCTACCTGGAAAGCTGGCAGACTGCTCTACCAAGGATCCGGCCATGTGTGAGATCTACCTGGTTGAGGGTGACTCCGCCGGCGGCTCGGCCAAACAGGGTCGGGATCGACGGTATCAGGCCATCCTTCCCTTGCGTGGAAAAATCATCAATTCGGAAAAAGCCCGTATCGACAAGATTCTGGGCAACAACGAAATTCGAATGATGATCACAGCCTTCGGAACCGGTTTCAAAGAGGATTTCGATATTGAAAAACTCCGTTATCATAAAATTGTCATTATGACCGACGCCGATGTGGATGGGGCTCATATCAGAACCCTGCTGCTGACTTTCCTCTTCAGATATCTTCCTGAGCTCATCATTGGGGGCTATGTCTATATCGCCATGCCGCCGTTGTACAGGGTCAGCGTGGGTAAAAAAGAAAAGTATGCCTACGATGAAGACGAAAAGGAACTGTACATCAAGCAGATGACTGACGGCAAGGATCCATCCAAGGCCAAATTACAGCGTTACAAAGGTTTGGGTGAAATGAATCCGGACCAGCTCTGGTCCACGACCATGGATCCTGAAACCAGGACCATGATGCGCGTTAATCTGGATGATGCTGCGGCAGCTGACAGGATCTTTTCCACCCTTATGGGTGATCTGGTCGAACCGCGGCGTGATTTCATTCAATCCCATGCGAAGTACGTAACAAATATTGATGTTTAACAGAGTGTCGCACTTCGACGAGCTCAGCATGACACTCTGTGTGTCTTCCTGAGGCTCTCGAAGGGGACTCACAGTGACATATTTAAAGACTAAGAAATAAAGAGGTATTGAGTTGGAGATTCAGAGACAGAACATTCTGAACACATCGATCGAAGAGGAAATGAAAAAATCCTATATGGATTATTCCATGTCGGTCATTGTTTCGCGAGCCCTCCCTGATGTCAGGGATGGTTTGAAGCCCGTCCATCGCCGTATTCTATATGGAATGCAGGAATTGGGCGTCCAGTATAATAGAGCTTACCGTAAAAGCGCCCGTATCGTTGGAGACGTCATGGGTAAGTATCACCCCCACGGTGATTCTGCCGTTTACGATTCCATGGTCCGTATGACCCAGGAATTCTCGCTGCGCTATCCCCTTGTGGATGGCCAGGGAAACTTTGGCTCCATCGATGGTGACAGCGCTGCTGCCATGCGTTATACCGAAGCCCGCATGAAACGCATCTCCAGCGAGATGCTGAAGGACCTGGACAAAGAAACGGTTTCCTTCACGCCTAATTTTGACGATAGCCTCCAGGAGCCCTCGGTATTGGCTGCCGTGATCCCGAACCTGCTGTTAAATGGTTCCAGTGGAATCGCCGTTGGGATGGCCACCAACATTCCCCCTCATAACATGGATGAGGTGGTGGACGCCATTGTGGCTCAGATCGAAAACCCTGAGATCACGGTTCCTGAATTGATGGAACACATCAAAGGCCCCGATTTCCCTACAGGTGCTATTATCTATGGCGCTTCCGGAATCCGTGAAGCCTATGAAACGGGTCGGGGCAAGATCACCGTCCGGGCCAGGGCCAATGTGGAAGAGCATAAGAACGGCCGGTATAGCCTGGTGATCTCAGAAATACCCTACCAGGTCAACAAGACCTCTCTTATCGAAAAGATCGTCATGCTGGTCCGCACTAAAAAGGTGGAAGGTATTTCCGATATTCGTGATGAGTCTGACAAAGACGGTATCCGCCTGGTTATCGAACTCAAGCGCGACATCGTACCAGAGGTTGTTCTAAACCACCTCTACAAGCATACCCAGATGCAGGAAACCTTTGGCGTTATCATGCTTGCTCTGGTCGATGGCCTGCCTCGGGTGCTGACCTTGAAAGAGGTCATTGCCGAGTTTGTTAAATTCAGACATGAAATCATTGTCAAGCGCAGCCAGTTTGAATTGCGTGAAGCTGAAGCCAGGGCCCATATTTTGGAAGGTCTCAAGATCGCTTTGGATAATCTGGATGCCGTCATCAAGACCATTCGCGCGTCCAAGAACCCCGGTGAAGCGAAACTCGCTTTGATGAAGAGCTTTGGCCTTTCCGAAATTCAATCCCAGGCCATCCTGGACATGCGCCTGCAAAAGCTCACCGGCCTGGAACGTCAGAAGATCATTGATGAGTATACTGAGATCCTGAAGCTGATCGCCCGTTTGAACGAAATCTTGAATAATCGTGCCTTGCGGATGGAGATCATCAAGACCGAACTTCGCGAGGTCCAGGAGCGTTATGGCGATCCCCGCCGAACCGAGATCGTATTTGATGCCAAGGATTTTACCATAGAGGATATGATCGCCGAGGAGGAAATGGTCATCACCATTACCCACGCCGGATTTATCAAGCGCTATCCTGTCAGTGGCTATCGTCGTCAGAATCGCGGTGGACGCGGTTCAGCTGGCGCCAAGGCCAGAGACGAAGATTTCATTGAACACCTCTTTACGGCCTCCACCCATGATTATATCCTGTTCTTTACCGACAGGGGGAAATGTCACTGGTTACGGGTCCACGAGATCCCACAGGCTGGTAAAGCCACCCGTGGCCGCGCGTTGATCAATCTGCTTCAGGTGGATCAGGGTGAAAATGTCCAGGCCTATATTGCGGTCCGGGACTATGCTGAAGACCTGTTCATCACCATGGCCACAGCCAAGGGGTTGGTCAAGAAGACCGCCCTGACCGCTTATAGCCGGCCCATGAAAGGCGGTATCTTCGCCATCGATATCCGTGAAGATGACCACCTCATTGATGCCCAGATCACCAATGGCGAAAATGATATCATCCTTGGAACAAAGAATGGCATGTCCATTCGTTTCAGTGAGACCAATATCCGACCCACCGGCCGCAAGACCATGGGCGTCAAAGGCATTGAGCTCAGCGGCAAGGGTGACAGTGTCGTGGGTATGATCGTCGTACGCCGCGAAGGCACCGTATTAGCCGTTTCAGAACATGGATATGGCAAGCGTACTGAAGTGATCAACTACCGCGTTCAGAATCGAGCTGGAAAAGGCATTATCACCATCAAGACCACACCCAAGGTAGGACATATGGTTGCCCTCCTCGAGGTTGTAGACAATGACGATCTAATGATCATCACCAGTCGCGGTGTCCTGATTCGCCAGCCAGTGAATTCTATCCGCAGTATTGGCCGCAACACACAAGGTGTGAAACTGATCCGTCTGGATGAATCTGACTCCATTGCCGCCGTGACACGGGTCCAGGAGGAAAAAGACGCGCCGGAAGGAGATGACAGTGAACAGCCCCTGGGTGAACAGGCTGCAATCTTTGATGCAGACGGAGATACTCCAGAGGAATAACACGCCATGAGCGTCCTTGAACTTTCACAACGGCTGGACCAGATCGAAGAACGAATTGCTTCGGCGGCGGTTCGGAGTGGTCGAGCCGTTGATGAGATCACGCTGATCGGTGTTAGCAAACGCAAGCCCATTGCTGATATGCAACGCGCCTATGACGCCGGGCTGCGTCATTTTGGAGAGAATCGGGCCCAGGAGGTCCGGGATAAATTTCCGGCCTTTGCCGCAGAGGGCATCACCCGTCACTTTATTGGACATCTGCAGAGCAATAAAGTCAAATACCTGCCGGGACGCGTGGACATCATTCATACCGTAGATTCTCAAAAGATCGCAAATGCCATCGATCAGCGTTTCGGTGAGCATGATCTGGTCATTCCTGTGTTGGTTGAGGTCAACATTTCCGGTGAGGATGCCAAGGAAGGTGTTGCCCCCACTGACGCTCTGGAGCTAGCCGCCTATTGTGCCGGGAAGCAGCATCTGGATTTTCAAGGTTTGATGACCATTGGCCCTTTAACCAATGACATCGACCGCATTCGACAGGCTTTCCGGGAAATGAAATTGATATCCGATCTTATTGAGCGTCAGGTCGGGGTTTCAAATGGTCGAGCCAAACTGTCCATGGGCATGTCTGGCGATTTTGAGATCGCCATTGAAGAAGGTGCCACGCACATCCGTGTGGGGACTGCCATCTTTGGCGCAAGAGAATAAGGAGTGGCCTGTCCTTGAGGTCGCTGGCGATGAACCTTCACTATCAGGTAAGGAGCACAGAATGGGACGATTGACACCACAGGAGATCCGTGAACGCGAGTTCAAACAATCTGCCCTTGGTTTTAGCCGGGAACAGGTCCATGAATTCCTGGATCAGGTGGCTGAGGAGCTTGAAGCCCTTATCCGTGAATCCAACGAGATCCATGCTGAAAACCGCGAGGTCCGTCTGGCGCTGAAGACATATATGAATGTGGAAGACAGTCTCAAGGAGACCCTGCTGCTGGCTCAAAAGACCGGACAGGAGACCATCCGCAATGCCCAGACTGAGGCGGACACCATTTTAAGAAAAGCCAATACCGAAAAAGACGCCTTGCTCTTTTCCGCCAAGGAGGACCTCCATGAGGTCCAGACAGAGATACGTGAATTGGCGGCCCATCGGGATGAAATGCTGATAAAGTTGAGAAGCTTGTTGCGTTCCAATCTGGATGTTCTCGAAAATGCCTACACGCGCATCGAGAAGGCGGGGTCAACCCAGAGCCCTGTGATTGATCTTGGTGATGAACGTATAGTGGATTTTTCACAAACGGATCTGGCCGTGGAAGATCTGCCCAGACATGATGAGCCTGAAATACAGATCGATGATACTGAGGATTTTTCCAGGGAATGAGTCTTTCGCTTCCCCTATTCTGTGATGTCGCTTTCCAGGAAGAACTGAAGCAATATTGCCCCGCTTGTCAGATCTTTCCCTTTGTGACGGATGTCCGGGAGTGCAGCTCTCAAATTGATGCCCTGGAAGGGACAGACTCAAACCAGGTTGTTTTACTATATAAGGCCCCCCAGGGATCTGTAGAGAACCTGGCCGTGAAGGACCATATCAACCTTTCACATGAGAATCCCCTCATTGGACCGGCAGACCTGGACAAAGGCCCCCGGTTTCCTGACATGTCTTCGGTTTATGAAAAGCCGGAAGATGGTGTTATTGTGGTCATGGGTGAAGATTCTCAGTTAAATAGTTTTACAGAGCCCTGGGTCGCAGTTAATTATGGCGTGTGGGAAGCCATCGCGCTTAAACACCGTGGGGTTAAAATACATGCATGGTTGATCGCTGACCTTCAAAAATGGGTCCGCGAACAGTCCATCCTACATTAGATTAACGTACATTTTTTTAAAGCCCCCAGGGGTAAATTGGAGGAACAATGCAAAAGAATAGTGTCAATAAAGCCATCTTGGTCGGACGTATCGGGCAAAAGCCTGAACTGAAATATACCCCAGCTCAAACAGCTGTGACCAATATTACCGTTGCAACCAACGAGACCCGCAAAGACGCCAGCGGCAACAATATTGATTCCACAGAGTGGCATCGGGTGGTGGTCTTTGGTAAAACGGCTGAATTCGTAGCCAATTATCTGGACAAAGGCTCTCTGATCTATGTTGATGGTCGCTTACAGACCCGTTCATGGGAAGACCGTGATGGTGTCAAGAAATACACCACTGAAATCGTGGCGCTTACCGTAACACCTCTGGGCGGTGGTGGTCAAGGTGGTGGCGCACCCCGCCAGGATAGCGGCTATGGTGGCGGTACCCCCTCTGGTGGCTCGGCACCATCAGGCAACCCCTTTGGTGGCGAGGATGATGAGCCCTTACCATTCTGATCCACACAGCTTCAACATACTATACAACCAGGCGGGGATCTTTATCCCCGCTTGGTGTTTAAGGGGTCCCCTGTGACCTGTCCTCTGTGCGCCAGTCAAACGACGACTCACTTCCACCGGGACCGGTGGCGTGATTATTATCGCTGCCAGGTGTGCGCTTTGATCTTCGCAGACCCTGGAACCTATTTAAGTGCCGAAGAAGAGCACAAACGCTATGACTTTCACCAGAATGACCTGAACGATCTACGCTACCGCGACTTTTTGATGAGGCTGGCAGACCCCCTGCTTCAATTGCTCTCCCCCCAGAAGCAGGGTTTGGATTTTGGCTCTGGCCCAGGTCCTCTTTTGAAGCTGCTTTTTGAGGAACAGGGTCATGAGATGGATCTCTATGATGTCTTTTATGCTCCCGATGATTCCGTCTTTCAAAAAGGCTATGACTTTATATCAGCCTCAGAGGTCGCTGAGCACCTTCATCATCCACTGAAGGACCTGGATCGCCTATGGGCTTGCTTGCTGTCAGGCGGCTTTCTGGGTATCATGACAGGTCTTTTTCATGACCAGATTGATTTTGGCACATGGCATTATATTCGAGATGATACCCATGTCGTGTTTTATTCAATGAAAACCATGAGGTGGTTGGCAGCTTATTGGGGGGCTGAGATCGTATACCAGAATCAGGATGTAGTCATCTTTCGAAAATCATCTGAGCCAGGCGAAATGTCATGAACGAAGCAATCTATATTGATGTCTTTCCCTTTGCGCAGACGCCTGACGGCCTCCGCTATCTCCTGTTAAGGCGAGCACCCCATAACAGCTATCCAGGTATCTGGCAGCCCGTTGCCGGAAAGATCAAGGCGGGTGAAAAGGCCTGGGAGGCAGGCCTGCGGGAACTGAAAGAAGAGACCGGGTTTGAACCGCTTCATTTCTATGCCCTGGATCATGTATCCAGTTATTATCTGCATCACAGTGATGAGATCATCCATGTTCCGGCTTTCATGGCAGAGGTCGTCTGTAACGACCCCAAACTCAATCACGAACATGATCGTTTTCAATGGGGAGATCTTGAGCACGCATTGGCAACGGCTTCCTGGGAGCCCTATCGACAAAGCCTGGCCTGCATCCCCAAATTACTGTCCTCACCAGCAGCTTTGAAACTCGAACAACTCTTCTAAGCCGTTTCCAATAAGACAGGGATTACTCTATTGCAATCAATCAAAACGAACTGCCGGCTTGTTCAGGAGAATCATCAAAGCCTCAGACCAAACACAATCAACGGTTTAGGTGTTTTAAATCCTTACCCGACAGTGGTCCACACTTCCATCACTGCCTCACAATGGTAATTTTGAGCCAGATTTTGAGCCTGCGTCGCCTGCCCTCGCCTTGATAAATTTTTGCATATAAAAGTGAGTTATTTCCATAAACCCTTGATTTATTTGTTCAGAAGGTCTGTTTTTGGGTGATTTTTTCCACAAGATACAGAATCATTGGAATCTGAAACCACAAGATATAGTATCACTTAAAGCATTTTGTTAAGTGGTTCC
>JGI11705J14877_10002014_pt1 | contig 11191 bp, 9 predicted proteins | sample Etolaghawater15m_FD_14877 | JGI IMG/M metagenome (IMG submission 14877) | reverse complement strand
CGTGAGTTCCACGGTGTCAGCCTGTGGAGAGGAAGGCGCTGGCCGGAGTCGTAAGACTGCGGTGAAACCGGCCTCTGCGAAGCAGGAAGTTAACACCATACCTACCTATGAGTAGGTTTGGGTAAGTTTAACGGAACGGTGTTGATAGCGCCTCAACTGCCACTGGCGGGGGCGCTCCCTAATCCTACTCGGTCAGGAGTGGTACGATGCCGCAACGCCATACTGCGCCCATCCTATTTGGTGAGGTGCTATTCGATCAGTTTGAGGATGGTAGTTCGGTACTTGGGGGGGCGCCATTTAATGTCGCTTGGCATCTCGCCGGTTTCGGTGCCGATCCGCTACTCATCAGCCGCGTCGGTGAAGATGCAGCCGCCCAGCAGTTACGCCAACAGATGGCGCGTTGGGGATTGTCGGCAGCAGCACTCCAATCCGATCCTCACCACCCGACCGGCACGGTGACGGTGGCGCTACAGCAGGGTCAACCGCACTTCACTATTAACCCAGAACAGGCCTACGACTATATCGATAGCAGCGCGGCACTCACCGCTGCCGCCACTCGTCCCGCTACCCTCCTCTACCACGGAACCCTCGCCGCCCGCGGCGACTCCGCTGCCGCATTGATGGCGCTACGCCAACGCTACGCCACTTTTGTCGATGTCAATATCCGCCCCCCTTGGTGGCAACCTGAGGCGATGATTCCGCTCCTGCAGGGGAGCGCATGGGTGAAGCTCAATGATATGGAGCTGCTAGAGATCGATGCGGCGCTCACGAGTGGCCATGATCGCGATCGTGCGGCAAATAGCCCCCTGCCCGATAGCGTGCAGTTAGTAGCGATTGCCGAATCGCTACAGCAGCGGTTGGCGATCGAACAGTTGATTATCACCCGTGGCGCGCGCGGCGCGATTCTGCTGACCGCCGCCGGTGTGAGTAGCAGCGCCCCCCCAGTCGTCAACCACCTGCGCGATACGGTCGGCGCGGGCGATGCCTTCAGTGCGGTGATGCTGCTCGGCGAGTTGCGGCAGTGGCCGCAGCAGCAGTCGCTACAGCGCGCGCTTGAGTTTGCTGCGGCAATCTGCACTCAGCGCGGCGCAACGCCGCAGCAGCGCTCCTTCTACACCCCCTTTATCGATGCATGGCAGCTCGATTGAGATGAGTACACCCGCCCGCTGTAGTGAACAGAGTGGCCTCTATCTGGTCCTCATCAGCGTCCATGGTCTGATCCGTGGTGAGCAGATGGAGTTAGGTCGTGATGCCGATACCGGTGGTCAGATTAAGTATGTGGTGGAGTTGGCGCGGGCACTCGCCGCCCGACCCGAGGTGTGTCGGGTCGATCTCCTCACCCGACAGGTGATCGATACGAAGGTGAGTGATGACTATTCGGTCGCTCAAGAGCCCCTAGCGGATGGGGCGTTTCTGATTCGACTCCCATTTGGACCAAAGCGCTATCTACGTAAGGAGACGCTCTGGCCCCACCTCGACTCAATGGCCGATCAGGCGCTCAAACATATCCGCGCTGTTGGCCGGGTTCCCGATATTCTCCATAGCCACTACGCCGATGCCGGTTATGTGGGCGCCCGCCTCGCCGGCCTTCTCGGTATCCCGCTGATCCATACCGGCCACTCACTCGGCCGCGAGAAGCTGCGGCGGCTGCGCGATCAGGGGGTCAATGATCTGGTGATTGAGCGCCAATATCAGATCCGGCGCCGCATTGAGGCGGAGGAGATGGCGATGGATAGCGCCTCGCTGGTGATCGCCAGCACCCGCCAAGAGGTTGAGCAGCAGTATAGCTGCTACGACAACTACCAGCCGCAACGGATGGAGGTGATCCCGCCTGGGACTGATCTACAGCGCTTTCAGCCCCCGACCGGCAGCTTTGCCGACAATCCGGCACTCCCCCTGATCACGCCATTTCTCCGACAGCCGCGCAAACCGCTCATTCTTGCCCTATCGCGCGCTGATGAGCGCAAAAATATTCCGACCCTCGTCCACGCATTTGGTGCCGATCCACAGCTGCGCGAGCAGGCTAATCTGCTCATTGTCGCCGGTAATCGCGATCGTATCGCCGATCTCGATAAGGGGGCGCGGCGGGTGATGAAAGAGCTGTTACTGCTGTTTGATGCCTATGATCTCTACGGCCATGTCGCCTATCCGAAGCAGCACCACCCCGATCAGGTACCAGCGCTCTACCAACTAGCAGCAAAGAGTCGCGGTCTGTTTGTCAATCCGGCGCTCACCGAGCCGTTTGGGTTAACCCTGTTAGAAGCGGCGGCCTGCGGGCTGCCGGTGATCGCAACCCATGATGGTGGCCCCCGCGACATCCTCGATCGCTGCAAAAATGGGATTCTGTTCGACCCCCTTGATCGCGAAGCGCTCACCGAAGCGCTGCGCTTTGCACTCTCCGATCGACAGCGCTGGAGCCTCTGGGCACGCAATGGTGTGCGGGGTACACAGCGCCACTACGGCTGGAATAGCCACGCCAACCACTACATTAAAGCGGTGAAGCGACTACTCGGTGGGCGGCGCGGGGCGCGGCTGGTGCGCGCCGGTAAGAGTCGGCTACCGACCCTAGAGCGGCTCGTGGTGTGTAATATCGATGGCACGCTGATCGGTGATCGAGCGGCGTTAGGGCGGCTACTTGCGCAACTGCAACAGGCGCAGGGGCGGGTCGGCTTTGGAGTCGCTACCGGTCGCACTTTAGCGAGTACGCTGCGGGTACTTAAAGAGTGGCGCATTCCGCCCCCCGATCTCTATATCACCGGTGTCGGCAGTGAGATCTACTATGGACGGCAGCTCACCCCCGATCGCGCTTGGTGTGACCATATCGGCTACCGCTGGGAGCGGCAGCGGCTAGCAGAGGCGCTAGCAGAGGTGCCAGGGGTGACGCTGCAGCCAGAGGCGCTCCAGCTGCCACACAAGTTGAGCTACTTAGTTGATCGTGATAAGGCTCCCCCAATCCGTGAGATCCGCCGATATCTACGCAGCCTACATCTACACGCCAACGTCATCTACTCCTATCAGGCCTACCTCGATCTGCTGCCGATCCGCGCCTCTAAAGGGCAGGCGCTGCGCTACTTCGGGATCCGTTGGGGCATCACCCCAGAGCAGATGTTGGTCGCTGGGAACTCCGGCAACGATATTGAGATGCTGCGGGGCGACACCTACGGCGTGGTGGTTGGTAACTATAGCCGTGAGTTGCAGTCGCTACATGATGAGCCGCGTATCCACTTTGCTAGCGCTTGCTACGCTGATGGCATTTTAGAGGGGATCGATCACTACCGATTCCTCGATCTTAACGCCGTCATGGAGTCGACTGATGATCGATAATTTGAGTGACTATCTACGTGAACAGCAGGATGGGGTCTATAGTCTGCTGCGCCACTATCTACAGCTGCAGCGCCCATTTCTGCTCGGCGCTGAGCTTCGCAGTGAGTTTCAGCGCTTCTGTCAGCAGGCGGCGGTCGCGCACCTCTGCCACTCCACCCTTGCTCAGCTCATTAGCCGCACCCAAGAGGCGGTACTGCACTCACCCTGGATCTATCTGGCGATTCGGCAGCGCATTGGGTGCTGGGACTATCTGCGCTTCCATCTCGATACGCTCCAGCATGAGATGATCGCAGTCAACGACTACCTCGCCTTCAAGGAGCAGGTACATGGTCGGCGCGATGGTGAGTGGGTGCTGGAGATCGATCTTGGCCCCTTCACGCGCGATGCGCCGCGTCTCCATGAGTCGCGCTCGATTGGCCGCGGGGTCGCGTTTCTCAATCGCCACCTCTCCAACCAGCTATTTCACGATATTGAACGCGGCGGTCGTGATCTACTGCAGTTCCTACAGCTCCACCACTATCAGGGAGCGCAGTTGATGCTCAACGATCGCATTCAGAGCGTCTCCTCACTACGATCGGCGCTGCGCTGGGCCGATGAGTTTGTCAGTGAACACCCTCCTGAAACCTGTTGGGCAACACTTCAACACACCCTGCAGCAGCACGGTTTTGAGCCGGGCTGGGGGCGGCAGCGCGATCAGATTCTGGCGACCCTGCGGCGGCTCAGTGACATCCTAGAGGCACCGGCACCGGAGCCGATCGCTGAGCTTCTGAGTCAGATGCCGATGCTGTTCAATCTGGTGATTGTCTCACCCCACGGCTTCTTCGGTCAGGCAAATGTGCTTGGGCGTCCCGACACCGGCGGTCAGGTGGTCTACATTCTCGATCAGGTGCGGGCGCTAGAGCGGGCGATGCGCCAGCGCATCTATGATCAGGGGCTCGATATCGTACCGCAGATTTTAGTGCTCACCCGTCTCATCCCAGAGGCGGAGGGTAGTAGTTGTGATCAGCGGCTAGAGGCGATTATCGGTACCGAGCAGGCGCGTATCTTGCGGGTACCCTTTCGTAACGATCGCGGTGAGGTGATCACGCCGTGGATCTCACGCTTTGAGGTGTGGCCCTATCTGGAGCGCTTTAGCGACGATGCGCAGCGGGAGATTCTAGCCGAGTTGGGGCGGCGTCCCGATCTCATCATCGGTAACTACTCTGATGGCAATCTGGTCGCTACCCTGCTAGCACAGCGCCTCCAGGTGACACAGTGCAACATCGCCCATGCGCTTGAGAAGAGTAAATATCTGTATGCCGATCTGTTCTGGCAGGAGAATGAGCCTAACTACCACTTCTCCTGCCAATTTACCGCCGATCTGATCGCGATGAATGCTGCCGACTTTATCATCACTAGCACCTATCAGGAGATCGCCGGTACCGTTAACAGCGTCGGTCAATATGAGTGCCACAGCAGCTTTACCATGCCGGGGCTCTATCGGGTGGTGAATGGGATCGATGTGTTTGACCCAAAATTCAATATCGTCTCACCGGGTGCCGATGCGGCAATCTACTTTCCGTGGCTAGCGCAGGAGCGGCGGCTACAGTCGCTGCATGGCGATATTGAGCAGCTACTCTTTGGTGCCGCCGACGGGTCGAGTCGTGGCGAGCTGCACGACCGCGACAAGCCGATCCTGTTTAGTATGGCGCGGCTCGATCGGATCAAAAATATCAGCGGCCTGTTGCAGTGGTATGCTGAGTCACCCGAGCTGCGGCAGCGTGCTAATCTACTGCTGATTGCCGGTTATACCGATGCGACACAGAGTCGCGATCAGGAGGAGCGGCAGCAGATTGCACAGATGCACCAACTCTTTGATCACTATCAGCTCGATGGTGAGGTGCGCTGGATTGGGCGTCATCTCGATAAGCGGCTTGCCGGTGAGCTCTACCGCTGCATCGCCGATCGGCGCGGTCTATTTGTGCAGCCAGCGCTATTTGAGGCGTTTGGATTGACCGTGATTGAGGCGATGGCCTCCGGACTCCCCACCTTTGCAACCCAGTATGGGGGACCGCTGGAGATCATTGAGCATGGCTACTCCGGCTACCACATCGATCCAAATGATGGCGCCGCAACCGCCGCACTGCTGGTCACCTTTTTACGACAGTGTGAGCAGGATCCGCACCATTGGCAGCGCATCGCCGAAGCGGCCATTGCTCGGGTAGAGAGCCACTACACGTGGGCACGCTACGCCGATCAGCTCCTCTCACTCTCCTGCATCTACGGCTTCTGGAAGCATGTCACCAACTTAGAGCGGCATCAGTTGCGGCGCTATCTGGAGCTGCTCTACGGGTTGGCGTTTCGGCGCCGCGCTGAATTACTCACTTAGAGCGCCACCTCGACCCGATTGCGACCGGCCGCCTTAGCCCGATAGAGCGCCTCATCGGCCCACTGCAAGATCTGTTCACGGCTACTGATAGCGACCGAGGCTTGTGCTAGACCGATGCTACAGGTGACCTGAAACTGCTCCTCTCCATCGTAGTAGCGCTGTTCGGCGAACCGCTCACGGATCCGTTCGGCTAGACGGCGCGCTTTTAGCAGGCCGGTTTCAGGTAGCACCACACAAAACTCTTCGCCGCCGTAACGCCCAACGAGATCGGTACCGCGCACCACCTCTCGCAGCATCCGAGCACTCGTCACAAGCACCTCATCCCCTTTCAGATGACCATAGCTATCGTTAACCCGTTTGAAGAGATCAAGATCGATCAGCAGCAGACAGAAAGGGCGGAGATAGCGCCGCACACGGGCAAGCTCCTCATCGAGTCGTGCCATCAAGTAGCGGCGGTTGTAGAGTCCGGTCAACTCATCGGTGTGCGCTAACCGCCGAAGTTCAAGCGCGAGACGCTTCTCCTCGGTGATGTCGCGGTGGGTAGCGATATACCCCTCATGCTCCCCCTGCTCACTATGTACGGGTGCAATCGTCACTGCTGAATCGAATAGTGAGCCATCTTTACGGCGGTTGATCAGCTCGCCGCGCCACACTTGGCCGTTGCTGATCACCTGCCACAAATCGTGGTAGAAGTCACGGCTCTGGCGACCACTCTTGAGCAGGTTGGGGGTGTGCCGCAGCGCCTCATTTGCGTGGTAACCGGTGAGCAGTGAGAAGGCGGGATTGACATACTCAATGATGCCACCGCGGTCGGTGATCATCACGCTCTCAGCTGCGTGATTGATAGCGTGTGCCATGTGACGCAGAGCGCGCTCACGCTCTAGGAGCTGCTGCTGAACCGTGTCGCGCTGCTGATCGCTCTGGCGGAGCCGATCGACCAGATGGAGTGAACGCCAGAGGCGCTGGCGGTTGAGTGCCAACTTTGGGAGGTAGTCGACCGCGCCGGCTTGGAGTGCCGCCACCGCTAACAGCTCATCACCATGGCCGGTGAGCATCACCACCGGGGTGGTGATCTGCTGCTGCTGGAGCTGCTGGAGTAGTGCGATGCCATCGATATCGGGGAGTCGATAGTCAATTAACGCACAGGCGAAGGGGTGCTGCTGGAGCTGGGCGAGCGCGCTAGCACCATCCTCGGCCTCGGCTATCTGTAGCGTTGGATCAATCGCCTGTAGTGTCCGCTGCAGCGCCATCCGATCCACCTCATCATCATCGACAATCAGAACCTCGGCACCCGCTTCCATGTCGCGACTCCTCCACACCCTGTGGTGGTGATGCCCACTGCCAGCGTGGTCGCTGGCAGTGGGTGAGTACTCAGCGCCGCAGTGGTGCACTCTCCGGCACTGCGTTACCGAGCTCTAAACAGCGCCGTGCGAGCGGTACCGGTGGCACAACTGTTAGCGGTGGGGTGGCCAACTGCGCCAGCGCCGTGGCTATCCGGTCAGCGCCACGGCGCGCACTATCTGGCGGATCGATACTCGCTTGCGGTGGCGCACTATCGTGGCGGGCCGGATTCCAATCGCTCGCCTTCAGTAGCGCCAACAGTTGCGGCTGCGGTTCGGTAAAACTGAGTCCCATTGCCTCCGATCGCCACCAGCGAACCCACGCACCACAGCTGATTGTGCGGGGCCATTGACCCGCTTGGCGCAGCTGCAGATAGAGCTTTACATAGCTATCAGTTGGTATCCGGATCACCCCAGATACCGCCTGCATACCCTCAATCGAAACATCGGTCACGCGACAGCTCAGTAGTCCGAGTCGGCGGTAGCGTATCACCGCACATAGCGTGGTTGTCTGCCGGTTCGATTCACGACGCTCCATACTCCTCTCCTTTTATCGTAGTCTACAGGGGATGCAGCCACTGCAATTGACGCAGCAGCGGCTGCGCGGTGCTATTGCACCCTACGCAAAGGGTCGTGTAAATCCGCACTATTACCATCCGTAAAACTACGCATAACGCGCTAATATCACCAACTCAGCGAGACTACCGGCGCCACTCTTCTCCATCACCCGCGCCCGATAGGTCTCAACTGTACGGCAACTGATACCGAGTTCAGCGGCGAGCTGTTTGTTCGATTGACCGGCAGCTAAGCCCGCTAACACCTGCCGCTCGCGTGGGGTAAGCAGCGCTAGCCGCTGCTGCGCCTGCGCCGCGACGGCACTGTCGATGCAGCGGCGACACCGACTACTGAGCGCGACGCTTAGCACCTGCTGGAGCTGATCTGGGGTGAGTGAGGATTTGGGCAGATAGTCGCAAGCGCCGCTCTGTAGCGCCTTAACTGCCAGTCGCTCATCACCGTGACCGGTTAGCATCACCACCGGCAGCGCAATCCCCCGCCCGCGGATCTGTTGCAGTAGCGTTAAACCATCCCCATCGGGGAGCTGATAGTCGAGCAACAGGAGATCAGGCGGTGGGGCGCGCTCTAGCTGCCGCAGGAACGCCGCGCAGTCGCTAACGGTGGTGAGTCTCGCCTGCGGCGCAATCGGCTGGAGCGCCCGGGCAACAGCGAGCTGATCGACCGTATCATCCTCCAGCAGCAGCAGTTGTAGTGGTCGCTCAGCGAGTGGCCGCTCCACCATTATCGCCACCTCACGGTAGTTGGCTCAACATCCAGTAGCGGGCAATGGTACCGAATAGCTCCTGCTGCGCCTCGTAGGAGACCGGTTTGACGAAGTAGCCGGCGACATGGTGGCGAAACAGTGTCAATCGATCCCGCTCCTGATTCGAGGAGGTGATCGCGACCGCGACAATCGACTGCAGTAGTGGATCGGCGCGCAACCGCTGGAGGAAGGTGATGCCATCCATTCGCGGCATGTTGAGGTCGAACAGCACCAGACGCGGTAGGTTCCGCTGCTGTTCCGGATCGTGGAGTAGCTGCAGCGCCTCATCGCCGGAGGCGGCCACCAGTAACGGGTTGGTGACAGCATGGCGGGTAAAGGCACGCTGTACCATCATCACATCCACCTCATCATCCTCGACTAGCAGAATCGGTGGTTTCGGTTTTGGCATCGGCATCACCTCCTACAGCAGTGCATCAGCTCAGATAGCGCAGATGATCGGTGCGCGGCGGGAGCGGTTGATTCAACTCTACCCAGTAGTTGAGTAACTGCTCTAGTACCGAGCTAAAGTGCTGAAACTCAACCGGTTTAAAAATATAGCTATTGGCACCGAGATCGTAGGCAGTGACCACATCGGTGCGGTCGGTCGATGAGGTAAAGACGACCACCGGTGTCAACCGTGTGGCCGGTTCGAGCCGTAGCGCCTGTAGCAGCTCCAGCCCACCGAGGCGCGGTAGCTGGAGATCGAGTAGGATCAGCTGCGGTGGTGATGGCGCCTGCGCTAGATAGGCGAGTGCATCGCGCCCATTGCGCGCGACATGGTAGGTGAGCGCCGGCTGTCGCCGCGCCAAAACCCGCACCATCAGCGCCTCATCATCAACATCATCTTCAACTAGCAGCAGGGTGACTGCCCTCATCCAGAGACTCTCCAACCGCATCATGACGGTTATCCAACGTGAAACAGAAGCAGGCACCCCGTCCCGGTGTTCCTTCGGCCCACACGGATCCGCGGTGCTGCTGCACAATACGACGCACGGTCGCTAACCCAATACCGTTACCATGAAACTCCTGTTCGGTATGGAGTCGACTAAACGCACGAAATAGCTTCTCTTGGTAACAGGGATCAAAACCGACCCCATTATCGCAGAGACAGAAGCCATCGCCAGCAGCGCGCTGTAGCCGAATCTGCGCTAGCGGCTGATGGTAGGTGAATTTCCACGCATTCCCAATCAGATTATCCAGTAGCAGTCGCAACAGATCGGGGTCACCGTAGGTCTGTAGATCGCCGGTTAGCGCCAACTCAACGCGGCGGTGCGGCTCTGCTGCCTGCAACTCAGCTAACGTCTCGGTCGCTAACGCGGCCAGATCGACCGACTGCCACTGCGGCTCATTTTGCATCACCTGCGATAGCTGCAGCATGCTGTCGATCAACCCATTCATCCGCAGTGTGGCGCAGCGGATACGCTCTAAGTGGCGAATCGCTATCGGATCGAGATGCTCGCCACAATCCTCCAGCAGTACCGACGCAAAACCGTTGATAGCGCGTAGTGGCGAACGCATATCGTGCGCGACCGAGTAGCTAAAACTCTCCAACTCCTGGTTGGTGTGCTGTAGCTCCCGGGTGCGTTCGGCCACCCGCTGCTCTAACTCATTGCGGTAGCGCAGCAGCGCCTCCTGCGCTTGACGCGTCTCGGTAATATCGTGACTCACCTCCAGCACCGCCCCCGGTATTCCGCTAGCGGTGAGCGGTGTCAGGGTGATCTGGCGGCACTGCTGCCGTGCCGGCAGCGACAGCTCCAACACCTTCGGTAACTCACCATCGGTGATCGCGCGACAGACTGGGCAGTCGTGACTACTGATCGCCGCGTCGTGAAATAGCCGATGTACAGGGACGCCAATCAGCTGATCTTCGGTCGCGCCAGCGAGTCTCATCGCCGCTCCATTACAGTGCCGAATCACCCCCTGCTGATCGAGCAGGAGGGTCGGCACCGGCACCGCATCGTAGCTATGTAGGCCACGGGTCAGGGTGCGAAAGGGGAGTACCAGCGAGTGGCGGATCAGCGTTAGCGTGAGTATGGCACTCGCTCCCACCTTCAGCAGCAGCAGGGGCGGTGGGATCACGGGCTGTTCCAGCAGCAGCAGCAGCAGTTGTACCAGCGCGGTAGTGCCATAAGCCAACAGCAGCAGCGGCAGCATCGAGTGCTCAAACCAGTCGCGCCGTTGCCACAACTGCCAGAGCGCCAGCAGGAGCAGTAGCAGCAGGAGCGACTCTGCAACCCACATCGTGGTAACAGCACCCCCCCCCTGAAATGGCCAGTAACCATGACCGATTGCAAACCAGAGCAGTAGCGTCGCCGCGGCAAACTGGAGAAACCAGCGCTGTCGACAAAACCAGGGGGAGGTGGGTACCCCGACCATCCATGCCGCAGCAAACAGCATGAGCGCCTCTAGAAGTCTTGCTGCTAACCCGTAGTGATAGGTCGTAGCAGCAGCCACTACCGGTACAATCTCCAGCTCGGCTACTACATGCAGCAGATACCAGACGCCGACCCAGAAGGAGCCTGCGGCTAACAGTACCAGAAAGCGGTTACGTGCCACACCACTGCTATACCACACCACTACCGATAGCTGCAGCGCCAACAGCGCTAAGATAAGGTCGGCGATGATAGGGAAACCATCCGCATTGAACTGCATCAAAAGTAGCAGCAGCGTTAGGAGCGCTAAGAGCGGTAACCACGCCCCCTCATGTCGTAGATCGTGCCATAACCGTTGCCACAAAATACACCTCCGTTCCGTTAAACTTACCCAAACCTACTCATAGGTAGTTATGGTGTTAACTTCCTGCTTCGCAGAGGCCGGTTTCACCGCACTCTTACGACNGCC
>JGI11705J14877_10002011_pt1 | contig 11200 bp, 7 predicted proteins | sample Etolaghawater15m_FD_14877 | JGI IMG/M metagenome (IMG submission 14877) | reverse complement strand
CCCAACCGGGGAGAGGGATATTTGAGCTAGGCCTCATCTTTGGTGGCGTGGCGCGCAATCTGGTACAAGCCGATTGGCGACGCGTGGTGTAGTACAGCGTTGGCCATAGGTGGATCAGTTTTCGTGGCCATTGACAGATTGATTAGTGCCATCCATTTTCTCTATGGTCACGGGCTCAATATGGTCTGGTCGCTGCAAACGGTTTGCGAGGAGTCTGTCGGCCGTTGATTTTGGGTTATTACAACTATGATCCGGAGGATTTTTACCGGGTAATATCTGTTCGCGTAAAAACTCCGGGGCAAAATCGGCGCCGTTCTGCCATGAGAGGGTATGCCCCTCTATCTGAAACGATTTAAAAAACTCAATATCCTTCAGCGGCTCAAAAATCTCGCCATATAACTCCGCTGCCAGATCAATTTCGCCCGCTGTACCATCATTAAAGGCCAGCCATATACGATAATCGTTAAGGTAGTGCGCCTGCTCGACATGAAGAAACATGGTAATTACTCCAAAGGTTCAATTTTCGAAAGGGGTTTTCTCTCCATCGCTGCCTGCCAATTGGCCATAAGCTCTTGTTGATGGAGTTGATGGCTATTCAGATGAAAATGACCGCTGATTCCGACAGGGGCGGAAAAACGGTCATTTTCAATCGGAATCGGCGGTCACGTTAGCTCGGAATACGCAGTAGCGCCTTGTTAGCCCACATTTGCAGTGTTTTGTATTTCATTTTGTTGATAAGTGGCATCGAAGATGGTGTCTCCAATCCATTTCTTGAAGGATGGGTTGTCACTGAACTGTTTGAACAACTCGGTATGGTCAGCAATCAATTCCACCATGACACGACTAAGGGCTTTATCATGTTCGATACGAGCGTTCTGCTTGTCGGAATTTTTCATAGCATTCTGATAGGCAGAATCAGCAGCAACTTTATCGGGTATTTCCTCAGCAATGACTTTTCGAATTTTGTCGGCATCTTTCCAGTCGATGTTGCCGAAGAGGTCATTGAAGGTTTTAATGATGTTGCTGAGCTGATCCAGTTCCGGTTCCGGTTTTCTACCGCCACCAGCTATTGGCACAGCACCAAGCTCCGCATCTTCATCAGCAAGGGTGATATTCATGCTTGCCTGAACTTCAGCCCGGTAGCTGTCCATGTCGATCGTTTCAAGAATCCCTTTGGAGAGATCCTCTTCTTTGGGCGCGGGCAGCTTGGGAATGAGAAAATTCAGGAATATCGAGAGCTTTTCCCAGTCAGCATTGGTGTATGGCAAAATTGACGCAAGAAAGCCGTATGTCCTGACGAACGCCTTGGACTTGCCCTTGAAGTCAACCTGATCGTCCTCATTAAGGTCGCTGTTATCGCTGTTATAGATCGCAACACAGGCATCAAGAATCGGATCGAGTGTTTCCCGTTCCGCGCCATTTAAATAGAGTTTCACCAAGCCATCGATCTGCTCTGGCGAATAGACCTGATAGCCATCCAAATCGGACTTCAGGTCATGAAGCTTATTGGGATCAGTCTCTTCACTGAGTATGGTCGTGCGGTAATAATTAGAAAATGCCTTCTGGATCACATCAACGTTATTAAAAAAATCTAGAATAAAGGTATCGTGTTTCTTTGGATGAGCCCGATTAAGACGCGAAAGAGTCTGGACAGCTTTAATACCGGCAAGCGGCTTATCCACATACATTGTGTGCATCAACGGCTCGTCATATCCGGTAAGGAACTTGTCCGCCACAATCAGAAAGCGGTATGGGTCCTCGGCAATTTTGTCTTCGATTTTATTGCTGGGGAAGCCATTCAATGTTGCCTCAGTAACCTTTTGACCGCCGTATTCATGATCACCAGAGAAAGCCACGATGGTTTTGTATGAGAGTTTTTTTTCGTCCAGATATTTGTTGATGGCGTGGAAATATTCAATGGCGCTCATAATGGCGTTGGTGATGACCATAACACGCGCCTGCCCACCGATTTTTCGATGCCGCATAACCTGTGCGTGGAAATGGTCAACCATGATTTCCGCTTTTTCACGGATCGCATGAGAGTTGGATTCCACATATTTGCGCAGCTTTTTCTGAGCCTTCTTGGTGTCGAAAAGCGGGTCGTCTTCCACTGTTTTCATCAACCGATAAAAACTCTCCACCGGAGTGTAGTTTTTCAGCACATCATGGATAAAGCCTTCTTGAACGGCCTGCTTCATAGTGTAGCTATGGAAGGGATGATGCTTCACCTTGCCGTCCGGTTGTGGATCAGGCTGACCAAAGATTTCCAGTGTTTTGTTTTTGGGAGTAGCCGTGAACGCAAAATAGCTGGCATTGGTTAGCATTTTGCGGCCCTCCATCAGCTCGTTGATTTTGTCTTCGGTGCTCTCTTCTTCCTCTGAAACCAGATACACTGCTTGTACTTCAGCAGCCATCGGAATTTCCTCATATTCCTTCTTTGACGCCAATGCCATATTCATTTTCGAGGCAGTGCGGCCGCCTTGGCTGGAGTGTGCTTCATCGATGATGATGGCAAATTTATTCTGCCTGTGGTCGTCGCCAATCTCCGCCAGAATGAAAGGGAACTTCTGCACGGTTGTGATGATGATCTGCTTTCCTTCGTTGATGAAGCGGCGCAGGTCACCGGATCGCTCCGCATGACCCACCACGTTACCAACCTGAGCAAAAGATTTGATGGTGTCCCGGATCTGCTTATCCAAAATACGCCGGTCGGTAACAACAATGATGGAGCCAAAGACCGCTTTCTTCGCCTTTTCCAACCCCACCAGTTGATGAGCCAGCCACGCAATCGAGTTGGACTTGCCGCTGCCAGCCGAATGTTGGATCAGGTAGCGCTTCCCGGCACCCGTTTGTTGGGCGTCTGCCAGAAGTTTACGCACCACCGTCAATTGGTGGTAACGAGGAAATATCTGCTTCTGTTTCTTCTTGCCGGTTTTCTCGTCTTTCTCTTCAACCACCTGCGCGTAGTTTTCTAAGATGTCGGTGAGACGATCCTTGGTCAGAATCTCTTTCCAGAGGTAGTCTGTTGCCAGTCCGTTAGGGTTTGGCGGGTTGCCAGCACCGTCGTTATAGCCTTTGTTGAAAGGTAGAAACCACGTATCCTTGCCTTTCAGGTGGGTACACATGCGTACTTCATGATCATCGACGGCAAAGTGAACCACACAGCGGCCAAACTGGAACAGAAGCTCTTTCGGATCACGGTCATTCTTATACTGCTGAACAGCGTCCTCGACGGTCTGCTTGGTCAGCTTGTTTTTCAGCTCAAAGGTGGCGATGGGCAAGCCGTTAATAAAAACGCCCATATCCAGTGCCAACTGAGTCTCGCTGCCGCTGTAACGTAACTGGCGCGTTACACTGAAAATATTCTGTTCGAATAGCTCCTTGGCCTTGTCATTATTTGCCGTCGGGCTGCCGTAAAAGAGCGTGACGGTATCGGGGCCGTGTTTAACCCCTTTGCGCAACACATCAATAATGCCCCGTTTGGCAATTTCACCCTGTAGCCGATGCAGGAACTGTGTTCTTCTAGGAGTATCGACCTCAAGGCTGAGACGCTCTGCAACCTCCGGTTGAGTCTCCTGAATAAATGCCGTCAGCTTGACGAGATCAACCGCATGGGCACGATCATAGTCCTGAGGATTACCTGCCTGATAACCGGCTTCTTCAATCAACGACTTGACGATGGTGGCTTCAAGTCCTGCTTCGCTTGTATCGGTGGTTTTCACTTTGTGTATCCCAGTTCTGGCTGTTCTTCAACCACACGCCCTTCTTTCCAAACTATAACGCCTATACCGGCCTGTTTAGCCCGTTGTCTGGCTTTAATGGCTGCTCGTTTCATAGCGATTTCAGCAGCAACCAGATCGGGGTCTCGTGCATCGAGGGGCTTTTCAGTAGGTAGCGTATTTTTATTCATTGATTGACTCCTTCTGCGATCAGTGCGGGTTCACTGTCTGAGTTATCATAGAGTGCCCACTCATTCACGATGGCTTGATAAAGGTGGTTAAAATTAAATAGTCCAGCAGAAAAACGGCGGCGAATCACAGCTTCCGGTATCGAGTGTCCACCTTGGCGAACCCGTTGCCGAACTCTGGCAATCGCCAACTCGGGTGAAGGCAACTGCAAAAAGAAGAGTTTGACTACATAACCTTGCGTCTTCCAGATAGGAATGAGTTGCGCATATCCTTTACCGCTGAGTGTGGTTTCAAAGGCAAAGTTACGCCCTTTGCGAGCATGATTGCTAATCTCTTCCAACATCAATCGTCCGGCACGAAAAGCAGCTTGTTCTGGGGCAAAAGGAGCAATTCCTGCGGCAATGAGATCGGCATTGACAAAAGTGGCACAGTCGGCCTCTTTGGGCAGAAATTCTTCAGCAAAAGTGGTTTTACCTGCGCCATTAGGACCGGCGATGATAATAATCTTCTTTTGTGAAATGAGGGGGTTAGTCAAATGCCTCCTCCTCAGTCAACAAATCTTCTTCAAAAACGTCACCTTCTTGAGATTCCAAATCAGCCTCAATCGGTTCAAAGTCTGGAATTTCTACGGAGCGCACATCCACTTTTCCGGTTACGACATCAGAAACAAGACGGGTGCGGTATTCCTGTATGAGTTCGATTTCTCGTTCAGTGCGTGCAATGGTTTTGTCGATGAGGGCGGTTTCCTGGTTGATATAGTCGACTAATGATTGCTGCTCGGAAAGGGGCGGAAGAAGTAAGAATATTGTTTTCATTCTTCCTAACCCGAGATCTTGATTAGTAGCACCACGAGTCAATAGTTGAGACTGCTCATAACAAATTGGAGAGTTTAGGCAGATTGCAAGATAGTTTGGATGAATTAACTCCTTCTTGACTTTTAAAACTGCGATATGAACCCATACTTGAAATTCAAAATCCAAATCAACAGCACGTGCAACTCCTGTTGTTCCTCCTTTGGTATATAGGACATCGCCAATACAAGGCTTTACTCGTTTACAAAATGCTTCATAATCATCAGACGAAATGTATTTTGCATCTTCTAATGACCATCGATCTACTTTTACATTCCTAGCGGATAAAAACGGAATACCTGAATCATAATAATTAGGAGAGAAATGAGGACCATCTACCGCCGAATTAATTACACGCCCTAAAGTAACCAAATTCCATTTTACTGGTATTTGAGTGTACCAGCGATTTTCTATGTCTTTCATTTCAACATCGGGGTTAATGCCTTTGGTCACCGCCTCATTGATGATGTTCTGCTTCTGCTCTTTCAGCAGGGCAATGAGCTTCTTCTTGGCCTTGATGAATTTATTGATTTTTGAGGTCTGCCAATCGAGGTAACGGGAGATTTGCTGTTGCTCATCCAAAGACGGGATCAGCGATTCGATACGACCCAATTTGTCAGAATACAATCTCAAACGACTGTCAACTACACCGGTGGAGTACGTTTTGAATGTCGATTTATAGAGGTCAGTTTTGAAAAGATAGTGATAGAATTTGGGTAAAACCTCTGATGAAAAGCGATAAATACAATAAGCAGGACTAACAATACCTGAGTAAGGAGAAACGCCTAAACTACCATTCCAGGCAAGCATGATATTCACAACTAGATCACCATGTTGAACCACCTTATAACCTACGAGAGAGCTTGCTCGTGAATCAACGATATCTGAGTTATCTTTCTTTTTTCTTGGTGTTACTCCTGTGTATTGTGAAACAGACAGCAATTCCTCTGTGCCATCACTTGAGCGTTTATCTATTTCCTTAAGGATATATTTAGTCCTTCTGATTCCCCAATGCTCCGGCACATCCCCCAACCAAGGAACGCCAGAGTCCTTATAACTCGGGTAGGCTTTCATTATTCCGCCTCTCCATTGCCTAATTGCGTTTCAAGTGCCTGTCGGGCAAGGCTCACTGCATAACTTACAGCTGATTCATTATCTAGAATAAATTCCACATTACCGTTACCCCAGTGTCCAATATCGGTGACATCACGACAAAGACGTTGCGGATCTTGAATCTGTCCGAAATCGATATTCAGAGTTAGTTTAAGACTGTTCTTTTGTGGGGCTACATCTACAAAGATTGTTTCGGCTTTAAAGGCGATATAGAGTTTGCGAATTTCCATCTCCACACAGTCATCAAGAACCATAATCTCTTTCTGGAAGGCTTCAAAGAGCTTTAGCGTTTCACCTTTGAGTTGTGGATGATCTGAAAGCGAGAAGTCACCCTTGGTCTCTTTTGACTTATATACTGCAAGAATGTCTTTTGGCAATTCGGGGATATTCCATACCTGAAGAGCCACTTCAGCTAATCGTTCAGTCCGTTTTTTAATCGCCTCTTCGTCCCAGATTTTAACTTGACCTAGGCCTGCATTGAGCTTAAGAGGGCTTTGGGCAAAGCCACCATCCATATCCCGTTTTTCAGAAAACGACTTATCCTGATATTCTGAGTTATAACCTGTAAGAGTCAGATTGCCGAGAGTATGTAGATATTTCTCTTGTACTTCTTTCCAGTTCTGTCCAAGGTCGTTCTGCCACTGCGCAGAGAGAGCCGGATTTTGCGGAAGGATATGTTCGATAGTGTACTGTTCAACCGGAACGCGCTCTTTGCGATCGAAGTTCTCCATTCTTCGCAACCAGAAACTGCGATTACGGAAGTTGTAGAGGTCGCGAAGCTGAATATCCCGTTTAAACTCTTCGTTATGGGGAAATCGGCGGTATGAAGGCAGGTTAAGAAAATGTGCCTGTATGCTCTCCAGATAACGGTCTTTCTTAAGTGACTTACCAAAAGTGGCAAATGTCTTGTTCATTGAATTGGTTGGAATAGAACAGACTGTTCTGCGGAATACATAACTTTCCACCATACGAACAGCCTGAAGCAGTTCTTCCTTTGTAAGAACTTTCTCAACATAATCACTATAGATTTCAAGAAGAAAAGGATAGACAACTTCAACTTTGAGTTCGCGAAGATCATGAAAAGCTTCTTTAAGTTTTTTGTCTTCTTCTTTGCCCAAAGCAACATTACAATAATAGTCTGCAAAATTCTTAAGGTCAGAAATAAGTGATTCCATATCGCCGGAGCGATTGATGGAAAATGCTTTGAACGACTCATACACCTTATTGATGTTTGGAATATCACCAGTTTTCACAATCAGGTAATGACGCATAAATTTATCGAATTCTGCACGATATGCCTCCTGACCGAATTTAATCTCCATTTCACGCCAGTAGTCATTATAGAGTCGTGTTTGTTCTTTGGGTTTTAGCCCCATCAGTACATAATTTCGAATCAGATCTGCTTGACTCAGCGCAAGACCTGTCGAATTCATACTTTCAAAAATCAGCTGAGGGTTGTCATAAGTCCGATCGAGCGATACATCAACTACTTGTAGCTTACGAATTCCACGACAAATTGCCTCAAGCTTTTTTTCTGATTCATTCAACAATCGCTGAAAATGCTCATAGTTTTGGTGAATTCTATAAGAGAATTCTTTGGGCTTTGGGTGATCTCCAATTATTGAAAGGAGAGAGTCCTTATCGGTCTTGGTTAATAATAGCTTGTACTGCTGTTCATTGGACTCTTCTGGATTAAGTAGATAATAGTTTTTGATTTTTGCTGCCGTAAATCCTTCAATGTCATTGCTTTCTAGTTTGTTAGCTAACGCAGCAAGAAGAAGTATCGTTGTAGTCAAACGCTGTTGGCCATCAATAACCAGAACCGGAGTAAAACCAGAAATCTGGTATTGACCATCTTCTATGTAAACTACTGATCCGATAAAGTGGGAATCGATTTTATCAGAAGTACCGGCTCGGATAATATCCTGCCATAACTGAAGGCACTGCGTTTCAGTCCAGCTATATGATCTCTGATAAATTGGGATAATAAACTGCTCTGAGTTCTTAATTAGATTCAGTAGTGGAGTTGCTTTTGCAATCATTTTTCCGCCTCCCCAACAATCTCTTCCAACAATCCTTCCGTTTCTTTTTCAATAGCAAAAATATCCGCCTTGATTTCAGCCAGTGTCCGCATGGGAATGGGCTTGTAGAAATGCTTGGTAAAGGAAATCTCATAACCGATCTGCGTTTTGGAGTCGTCAACCCAGGCGTCGGGTGTGTAAGGAAGAACCTCCCGTTTAATGAAGGCGGCAATACCTCCATCCTCCAGAAGCGCTACCTGCTCCGAATCTCGCAGGTTAGTGTCCGGCTCGTATTCAACAACCACCTTTTTGCCGTCTATCGTCGTCTCGTATAAACCGTAGAGCGGGTTAAATTCAACTTTCCCTGCCTTATGAATTTTCTTGATGACCGGTTCGGCTGATTCATCAATAACCGCCAGATTGGCTCTCATAAAGTTCTTGGATTTAGCTGGAAGTTTCACCGCCATCTCTTTGGCCTTGGCTTCAACGGCATCCAAAAGGCTATTGTAGTTCAGATGCGGCCCCTCTCCAATATCACTGGCTACGGCCTCAACAACTGAATAGAGCGTTTTTTCTTTGGCTTCGGTACAAAGCCGCTCGAATCGGCGCAGGATTTTTTCGGTTAGGTTTACAGATAAGCGTAGTGGACGCTCGACAATGACCTTTTGGTAACCAAATGATTCATTAGTGAAAATCTTGGACTGTTCGGTATCGATCGGCCCAGTGATCAGGTGACAGATATCTTGAATATGGGTTTCATTCAACGCACAGTTTTTCTTACCCATATTCTTGCGCAGGGACTGGTACCAATCTGTTGCATCGATCAGTTGAACTTTACCTTTGCGTTCATCTGCCTTGCGGTTGGTCAGCACCCAGATATAGGTTGAAATACCGGTGTTGTAAAAAATGTTCTCCGGTAAAGCGATAATCGCTTCAAGCCAGTCGTTTTCAATAATCCAGCGGCGGATATTACTTTCACCTTGACCGGCATCACCTGTGAAAAGCGAAGAGCCATTGTGAACATGGGCTATACGGCTGCCAAGCTTGCTCTTTTCCTTCATCTTCATCAACTTATTGACCAGAAACATCAGCTGGCCGTCGCTGGAGCGAGTGATCATTTTGTATTCAGGTTCATCCCCATATTCCAGAATGAAGCGCGGGTCTTTCAGGTCGCTTTTGCCACCCATGCGTTCAAGGTCGGTTTTCCAACTTTTGCCATAAGGGGGATTGGAAAGCATGAAGTCAAACTGATCAGAGATGAAGCCGTCATCCGACAAGGTGGAGCCATATTTGATATTTTCGGCTTCAGCTCCCTCACCTTTCAAAAGCAGATCTGCCTTGGCGATCGCATAGGTTTCCGGCTGGACTTCTTGTCCGTAGAGGTGGATGGAAACTGCTTTCCCTGCGTCTTTAGCCAGTTTCTGCAACCGTTCTTCAGCTACCGTCAACATACCACCTGTACCGCAGGCGCCGTCATAAACTAGATAGGTTCCTGATTCGATCTGATCTGCAATTGGCAAGAAGATCAGATCCGCCATCAGCTTCACCACATCACGAGGAGTAAAGTGCTCTCCGGCTTCTTCGTTATTTTCTTCATTGAAGCGACGAATAAGCTCTTCAAAGACTGTTCCCATGCTGTGATTGTCCAGCCCGGGAAGTTTTTCATTAGCATCGGCATCCAGCACCGGTTTGGGGCTCAGATTAATGCTTGGGTTTAGATATTTCTCAATCATCGCACCAAGGATATCAGCATCTACAAGTGTCGGGATCTGGTTGCGGAATTTGAACTTGTCCAGAATCTCCTGAACGTTGGGCGAGAAGCCATCGAGGTAGGCTTCAAAATCAGCTCTCAGCTGCTGAACCTTGGCTCTGTTTTTCAGGTCTCTGAGTGTAAATGGGGAGCTATTGAAGAAAGCCTCGCCAGATGCCTGACATAAGACCGCGTTCTGATTGACAATCCCGGCCAAGTCGAGCTGCTTTTTCATATTTAGGACAGCTTCTTTGGTCGGCTCAAGAAGTGCATCAAGACGGCGAATAACGGTCATCGGCAGAATAACATCTCGGTATTTACCTCGGACATAAATATCTCTCAGGACATCATCTGCAATGTTCCAGATGAAATTTGTTATCGTGTTATGTACTGTATGATTCATGTTGATCCTAGTCTTGGTGTTCGCCGTAATCAATATCTATCCAGCATGTACCCGTAATAATATATTGCGAGTTGCTTGTTATTTTTTTAATTCACGCTTGAACTCAGTGCGCTTTTTTTCAATATTTTGAGGCGACACAGTTTTAAGCGCGCATCAAATTTAATGTACCCATTTTCAAATGACGATTTATGGAATTCACGCATGATGTTTATTTTTCAGATAACAAGTTATTAAACAGATCCGTATAACTCCGATCCATAACCAATCATTCCCTCTGTCTGACAGCCAAAACCGCAACTTTCTAACGATATAACTCCCGATTTTGCAGGATCACCAGAAACCGCTGATCATTCACGGCCAACCTAAAATATCATATCAACTCCGCAATCCATGTCCAAACTAAATCTACCCAGATTCCATGACTTCAAATCCCAAAAAACCGCCGCAAAGCCTGTAACCACGGTACCTGTAGCGGTAAAATAGATGCTGTTTTGCATTCACCCAGGCAGTGACTTTTTACCAAACAAATCCGAACAATTCCGCTCCAGACCCGCCTGTTTCCTCTAGCTGACAGCCAAAACCGCGATTTTCTGTCGACCGCACAATCTGACGTTTGTGTGTGGCAATAATCTACCCCTAATTTGTCAAACCATGCAATAGGGTGCTGTAGGGTCGGATACCCGTTTTTCCATAAGACAAAATTTTATTTTTCATATCTTTCATTGTGTTACAAATACCTGACTAAAGTGATGTAGTAATATTCCTACAGAAAAATCAGACTTATCTGACACGATGTTTGCCCCCTACCCCCTATGTCAGGATACCCGTCGCCTCAGTAGCTAACCCAACGTGTGGGGTAGAGGCTTGTTTCAAAGCGCTGATCGTCGCTTGGCGGCTATCTCAAGCTGTCGTATATCCCATCAAACATGCGGCGGCGGAAGGTGGCATCAGCAGTCGGTGGCTTCTCCGCTGGGCGATTGCAGTATTCGTCGTAACGCTGCTGCAGGTAGGGGGCGATATGCGGATGCTTCGATAGCTCTCGCTTAAGCGCCCTGCCTAGCTTCTGGCCGGTTTTGTCGGCGGCGCACTCGGCGACGATCTCTCTCAGGATGAACTGGGCGTCTCTATCCCAGTGAGCGGCCTCATTGCGTTCG
>JGI11705J14877_10002008_pt1 | contig 11216 bp, 10 predicted proteins | sample Etolaghawater15m_FD_14877 | JGI IMG/M metagenome (IMG submission 14877) | reverse complement strand
CCGGGCGGGGCCGGCCACGGCGGCTACGCGGGTTTCTCGGCCCGCCTCGGACGCAACGTCCGCAAAGGCGTCTTCCTCAACAGCGAGGGCGCCACTGGCCAGAAGAACACGCACGGCAAGACGGCGAGATGGATGGACTACAGCGGCGAAGACGGTGGCATCGCGATCTTGGATCACCCGGAGAACCCCCGGCATCCGGCGCCATGGTATGTCGCAGAGGGAATGCCGTATTTCAGTCCGGCGTTCCTGTTCCGCGAGTCGATGACACTGGCTCCTGCGCAGGAGCTTACACTGCGCTACCGCGTGGTCGTGCACGAAAAGTCGGTCGACGCGGACCGGCTGAATAATGAATGGAAGCAGTTCGCTGAAGAGTAGGAGAGGCACATGAAGATCGGATGTTTTGCACTTGTCGAACCGTTCACGCCGATGGAGCGTCAGTTCGAGGCGATCGCCGAGATGGGGATCGAATACGCGGACGTGACGGATAGCCACGACGGCGCGTCGCTGGGCGTTGAGTTCGGGTTTGCCGCGTCGGTGAGCCTGGACAGCAATCCACGCAAGATCAGAGCGATGGCCGATCGACACAAGATCACGCTGAGCACAGTGTGTGCACATGCCAATCTACTGGACCCGACCAGCCCGGACGTGTATGGCACGGCCCAGATCATCAAGGCCATCCGTCTCGCGAACCTGCTGGGGATCAAAGACGTCATCACCACCGAAGGTGATCCCAAGACCGAGTTCGGTCACAGCTTGACCGAGGCGGAGCAGATGTTCTCGATACGCGAGAAACTCCAGTCGCCGATCGAGTGGGCCGAGGAACTCGGAATTCACCTGCTCCTGGAAACGCACGGCGTCGTGACCGATTCGGTCCAGAGGATGGGCGACCTGCTCGATGCGTTGGGGCATGAAGAAACCGTTGGGCTCTGCCTCGACACGGGCAACAGTTGGCTCGGAGGCGCGGAGCCAATCGAGTACGTGAGGACGTTCGGGAGTCGCATCAAGCACGTGCACTGGAAAGACATGGCGGCCGACTGGGAGGAGAAACGCGGCACGCTGTACGGGTGCGGCATGGCCGTGATCCCGTTGGGCGATGGCGTCATCGACCTTCCCCCGATCGTCAGGGAACTGCAGGGGATCGGGTTCGACGGAGCAACAACCTTGGAGATCGCCGGCCCCGATAACGTCAAACTGTCGGTAGAACGACTCAACCAATGGTGCAACGCATGAATGTCAATCAACAGTCCAGGCGAGGGTTCCTGAAACAGGCAACGTCCGTGGGAGCGGCAATGGCCGTACCGACGATCATCCCTTCGAAGGTCCTCGGCGCAGACGCTCCGAGCAACCAGGTGGCGATGGCGCATATCGGCGTCGGCGGTCGTGGCGGCGGGTTGTGTCGCAGTTTCGCGCACCTCGACCATTGCCGCGTCGTGGGCGTCTGTGACACATTCAAGAGCCGCCGTGATAGCCACACGAACTGGGTGAACCAGCAGTATGGCGGCCAGTTCTGCACGGCATACCGCGACCTGCGCGAGATGCTCGCCCGCGACGACATCGACGGCGTGGTCATCGCCACGCCAGATCACTGGCATGTCCTGGCGGCGTTCATGGCTGTGCAGAGCGGCAAGGACGTGTACGTGGAAAAGCCGCTCAGCGTGAGCATGCAGCAGAACCTGGCGCTGCGTGATGCCTGCCACCGCTATGGTGCCGTGTTCCAATACGGCACGCAGCAACGTTCGTCGAACCACATCCGGTTTGCCTGCGAGCTGGTCCGCAACGGACGCATCGGCAAGCTGCAATCCGTCGAGGTGCACAGCCCCGCCAGCGGACAAGGCGGCTCGACGACGCCCATTGCCGTGCCGGACGGTTTCGACTACGATCTGTGGCTCGGTCCGGCACCCGAAGCTCCCTACACCAAAGACAGGTGCACCAGCAACGGCTCGTGGTTCGTATCCGACTATGCTCTCGGATTCATCGCCGGCTGGGGCGCGCATCCGCTCGATGTCGCGGTGTGGGGCATGGGGGATACATGGGATGCCGTACCGGTCGAGTACGAGGGCGACGGCGTGTTCCCCACGGAGGGACTCTACGACACGGCCACGTCCTGGACCGTCCGAGGCAAGTACGCCGGCGGCGCCGACTTCCTGTTCAAGGGACCGGGCGGCAATCTGACCATCTTCACCGGTGACAAAGGGAAGGTCTCCGTCAGCCGCGGGTCGCTGGAGACGGAACCCGCATCTTTGAAGCAGGAAGCGATCGGCCCGGGCGAGCTGCACCTGTACCAAAGCCGACATCACTACCAGAACTTCGTTGACTGCATCCGCACACGTCAACCGACCGTGAACCCGGTCGACGTCGCCGTCTATTCGGACGCCATCAGTCACCTGAGCGACATCGCGATCCGGACCGGTCGGAAAATCCAGTGGGATCCCGGGGCGGAGACCATCGTCGGCGACGGTCAGGCCAAGCGTATGCTGACGCGCGCTCTGCGCGGCCCCTGGCAGGTGGCGTGAAGGCTCTGCGAGCGAACACGGCTCGCCACGCGCACGACAAGGGCAGGCGCGACGACGAACGCCCTGACAGGAGAAACGATGAAGATCACCAGACTTGAGCTGTTCAAGGTCCCGCCGCGTTGGCTGTTCCTGCGCGTGGACACGGATGCGGGGCTCTGCGGCTGGGGTGAGCCGGTCGTGGAGGGGCGTGCGGATACGGTGGCGACAGCCGTCGAGGAGATGAGCGAGTACGTGATCGGGCGTTCGCCGGGCGACATCGAGGACATCTGGCAAACGCTCTATCGCGGGGGGTTCTACCGAGGTGGGGCGGTGCTGACCAGCGCCATCTCAGGGATCGAGCAAGCGCTGTGGGACATCAAGGGCAAAGCGCTCGGCGTACCTGTATACGAACTGCTGGGCGGCGCGGCGCGGCAGAAGATGCGGGTGTATGTCTGGGTCGGCGGAGACCGCCCGGAAAATGTGGCCGCGGATGCCCGAGAGCGGATGTCCCAAGGCTACACGGCGGTCAAGATGAATGCCACCGAGGAGATGGCGTGGATCGACTCGAATGCCAAGATCGACGCGGCTGTCGCACGCATCGCCGCGGTTCGCGATGAGTTGGGCATGGACATCGATATCGCCGTGGATTTCCACGGACGCGTGCACAAGGCCATGGCCCGATACCTCATGAAAGAGCTCGATCCCTACCGCCTCATGTTTGTGGAGGAACCGGTTCTGTTCGAAAACCTGGAGGCGTTTATCGAGCTGCGCCGTCACGCATCCATGCCGATTGCCACGGGCGAACGGGCGTTTACGCGTTGGGACTTCAAGCGCATCTTCGAATCGGGTGCAGTGGACATTGTGCAGCCCGACCTCAGCCACGCCGGCGGCATCTGGGAAGTGCGCAAGATCGCAGCCATGGCCGAAGCCTACGACGTCGCCCTGGCCCCCCACTGTCCCTTGGGACCGATCGCCCTGGCGGCGTCACTGCAGGTGGATTTCTGCTCCCCGAACGCGGTTATCCAGGAACAGAGCCTCGGAATTCACTACAACCAGGGCTCGGACCTGCTCGACTACCTGGCCGATCCCCACGTGTTCGCCTATGATGGCGGTTACGTTCCCAAGCTCACCGGCCCGGGTCTGGGAATCGAGATCGCAGAGGACAAGGTCCGCGAGGCGGCGACCAAGGGGCACAATTGGCGCAACCCGCTGTGGCGACTGGAAGACGGGTCCGTGGCCGAGTGGTGATGCTCGCGCACACTCAGTCGCCGAACGCGGCGCAGCGTATGCACGTGCTGCTCTCGGGCATGGCCATGATACGGGCGGGTTGTATGGGGTCGCCGCAGAACTCGCAGTGACCAAACCCGGGGGTGTCGATCTGGTGGAGCACGACCTCGAGTTTGGCCAGGCGCTCTCTGGCGCGCTCCAAGGTTGCTTTGTTGACTTCCCTGTCGTACATGGCGCCCATTCGGCTGATGCGGCCGATGGCGTTATCCGGCGCGATGCCCCCGCTGTCGCCTTCGTGGGCGGCGATGGCCTGGCGCGTCTCCCCGATTTTGGCAGTCACAACAGTCTTGATCCTCGCGAGTTGATCGGCGTCCATGGAGGCGTCTCTCTCAGTAGTTGAACAGCTCTTCCCGCGTGTACTGCTGTCCGGCGGCACGGTTGAGCGCGGACAACACCTTGGCCTGCACGTTCGGTGTCAGGCGTCGTCCCTTGCAGGCGCGCGTCACCATCTTGTGCGTGAGCTGTTCCGTGGACGCGGCAACGATGTCGTGCGTTCTCAGGCCGTGCTCGGCAATGAGTCGCGCCACCGGTTGCTCACCAAGATTACGCTCGATGTCGGGCTGCATGTCCTACCTGTCTCCGTGCCGTCTACGCCGGTTCGATCGGTGACGCGAGCCGTCAGGCACCGTCGCTGCACCGTTCCCGCCTTGGGCGTATACATTAGGGGAGCCTTGACCGAATACGAATCGAGCAGCGAGGAAAGCATGGTTCCCTGGAAACTCCTGGAGTGTGCACCGGTGCCCGGCGGCAACGCAACTGCCGAGCTGTGGCAACGCGGCCACGAATTCTCGATTCGGTTCGGCAAGGAGGAGGTGATGAACAGCCGTCTCCACGGTTCCGAAGACTCTCTTGCCGAGATCGCCTGCACCCGGATTGCGGGTCGCAAGCATCCTCACGTGCTCATCGGGGGGCTCGGGCTGGGTTTCACGCTGGCCTCGGCTCTCCGCCATCTTGGCCCCGGTGCCAAAGTGGTGGTGGCCGAGCTCTTGCCTGCCGTGATCGAGTGGAACCGTGGCGTCCTGGCCGACGTTGCCGGGCGCCCGTTGAAAGACAAGCGGAGCAGTGTCCGCGAAGGCGATGTGGGCGAGATCATCCGGTCTGCTCCAGACGCGTTTGACGCCATCCTCCTCGACGTTGACAACGGCCCCGACGGGCTACTGCGCGAGGGGAACTACGGCCTGTACACGGAGGCCGGCCTCGCGGCAGTGTTCAGAGCGCTGCGATCGAAAGGCATCTTCGGCGTCTGGTCGGTGGGGCCATGCCGAGCGTTCACCAGGCGACTCAGGCACACGGGTTTCACGGTCGAGGAAATGCGCGTTCGTGTTCGCGACGGCCAAGGAGGGCGCCGTCACATGCTCTGGATCGCCACACGTCCTGGCCGTCCGGAAGACAGCTACACCGGGAGCAGCCGTCACGCTCAGAGGAATCCACTGTCGGCATCCGTGGAACAACCCCTCACTTCGCCAGTTCGATCCGGACGCCGTTGACGAGTCCCGCGTAGCTGTTCTCGGTCTCGTAACGCCCCACGAGCCCGGCTTCGTCGCGACCGACTTCAAGGCCATCGAGCGGCATGCTCGGAAGGGCACCCGGCCCGTCACCGGTCGCTACTTCCTTGCCGTTTACGCTCAAGCTGATCGCCCCCCTCTTCGCGAGAACGGCTGCGATTTCGGCACGCCCTGGAGGAAGCACTGCGGAATCCGCGACGGTCGTCAGCGTCCCCTTGTGACGCATGGCCACTTCGAGCCTTCCATCCTTCACGTACAACGCGTACCCGAGACTCGACCCGCCCTGGGCGACGATGACACCATCGCCGCCCTTGTGTTCGATAGTCGCCGCGATCCGGACTGTCCTGCCGGTCACCTTCGGACACTTCTCACGCGGCAACGATTCGTCCGGCTTCAGCACGAACTGCGTCGCGTTGCTTCCCACGTTTCCGTCTTCCTTCTTCTTGCCCTTGTCCCAAGGCCAGGGCAGAACGTGCGCACGTTCGGCCCATGCGTTCCATTTGGCTGCCATGTCGACAACGCGCTCAGGCTGTTCGTCGGCCAGGTCGTGCAGCTCGGTGCGGTCCTGGTCCATGTCGTAGAGTTCCCACTTGCCGTGGGCGCCCTTGGCAACAAGCTTCCACTTGCCTGCGCGCACGGCCCGGTTGCCCTCGTGCTCCCAGAACAACGCGTCGCGCTGGATGACATTGCCGTGGAACGCGGGCACCAGACTACGCCCCTCCAACGGATGGATCGGGTTGTCGGCATGCTCCACAGGATACGCAGCCCCGGACACGTCTACGCATGTCGCCATGATGTCGATGAGATGGGCCGGGTCGTGCACAAGCGCGTTCTTGCGCCGGACACCGGTCGGCCAATGGACGACGAGAGGCGTCGAAATGCCGCCTTCGTGGACCCAGTGTTTGTACTCCCGAAAGGGGGTATTGGAGGCGTTGGCCCAGCCCCTGCCGTAGGCGATATAGGTGTCTGCCGGGCCGGGCATGATGCCGGGGCCCTGGACCACGGGATATCCGTCCCGAGTCTGTTTGGGGATCATGTCGGGCTGCAGGTACTCGGCAGCCAACGGTTCGAAAGGGGGTTTCTCCGGCCGTTCCCGGTACTTGCCTCTTGCTCCGCGTCCGAGCCCTTCGGCACAGCCGCCGTTGTCCTGCAGATAGAAGATGAGTGTGTTGTCGAGCTTCCCTTGGCGCTTGAGTTCGGCCACGATTCTGCCGATTCCCCGGTCCATCGAATCGACCATGGCAGCGTACACTTCCATGCAGCGCGCTTCCCAGTCCTTGTTCTCGACGCGATCCCAGTCGCCGGCCTGAACCGAAAGCTCCCACTGGTCCTTGATCAGGCCGAGTTTCCTGGCCTTCTCATACCGGGCCGCTCGCACAGGTCCATAGCCGGCGTTGTACCTGCCGCGGTACTTCGCGATGTCCTTCGCCAACGCGTGCATGGGCCAGTGTGCCGCGGTGTAGGCCACGTAGACGAAGAACGGGCTGTCCCCCGTGTGTTCCCGGATGAACGTGGCGGCGTTATCGCTGATGGCGTCGGTGTAGTAGAACGTCTCCGGGGCATACCCGGGGTCGGCGTGAGGAGAAATGTGCGTGTTGTCTCGCATCAGCGAGTTGGGATCGTAGAAACTACCGGCGCCGTGGATCGTACCGTAGAACCGGTCGAACCCCCGCTGGCACGGCCAGTTATCGCGCGGCCCGTCGGGTTTGGTGTGCTTGGTCACGTGCCACTTGCCTGCCATGTAAGTACCGTACCCGGCTGTCTTGAGCACTTCGGCAATGGTCCTGCAGCGGTTGTTGAGGTCGCCTCGGTAGCCTTCCAGATTGCGATCGCCCATCATGTGCCCGATCCCTGCCTGGTGCTGGTACAGACCGGTGAGCAGACTGGCACGCGTGGGACAGCATCGTGCGGTGTTGTAGAACTGCGTGAACCGCAGACCTTCCGCCGCGAGGCCGTCCAGGTTGGGAGTGTCGATCTCGCCGCCGTAACACCCGATGTCCGAGAACCCCATGTCATCGGCCATAATGAGGATGATGTTCGGGGCTCGCCGTTCCTGCGCGTGCGAGTTCCGCAAGCCGGACCACAGCGCGCCCGCCGTGCCCAGTCCGATGGTCTGCATGAAGGATCTGCGGGGAATCGAGAGACTGTCGTTGTGTGCCATGGTTGTCCGTCCTGTGAGACTCACGAAGTCATCAGAATACCTCCAAGGGAGTTCAATGCAAGACCACCGGAGGCCCGGTACTCGGCGGGACAGACTGTATATTCCCGTCCATTCGCGCGGCGGTCTCCGCGGAACGGCAACGGCGAAAGGCGGCTACATGGGACAAGACGAGACACCGACTCCACGGAGCGGCTACCAATTTGGGACGTTCGGAGGCGTGTTCACACCGTCGATCCTCACGATCTTCGGTCTGATCATGTTCATGCGCGCCAACTACGTGGTTGGCAACGCGGGCGTGTTCCAGGCCCTGCTCATCCTTACACTGAGCTGCGGCATCACGGCGCTGACCGGCCTGTCCCTCTCGGCCATCTCGACGAACACGCCAGTGGCCGGCGGCGGCGCCTATTTCCTCATCTCTCGCGTACTCGGACCAGGCTTCGGCACAGCCATCGGCATCGCGTTGTTCGCGGCCCAGGCTTTGTCCGTGCCGTTCTACGTGCTCGGTTTCACAGAGGCACTCACCCAGACGTGGAATGTGCCGCCGCAGTACTTCCGGCTGATCTGTCTCGTGACACTGGCAGCGCTCTTTGCCATGACATGGGTTGGCGCGGACCTCGCGATCAAGTGCCAGTACTTCATCCTGGCGGTGCTCACGGGAGCGATCGTCATTTTTTTGGTAGGCGCCGGTGCGTGTTTCGAGCTTGACTCGTTCCGTGAGAACTTGGCGTCGCACTACACCGAAGGGCACAACTTCTGGTCGATGTTCGCCATCTACTTCCCCGCCGTCACCGGCATCATGGCGGGGGTAAACATGTCCGGCGACCTGAAAGACCCTGCCCGCTCGATTCCGCTCGGGTCGCTTCTTGCCGTGGCGCTGAGCTATCTCGTTTACGGGGTGCAGATCACGGTCGCAGGCGGCATGGCGACTCCCGAAGGGCTTCGGGCCGAGCCGTTTCAGTTGCTGGTGCAGAACGCGTGGCTGGGAATGGGGTTCCTCGTGGTCGCCGGCGTGTTCTCCGCCACGTTGTCCAGCGCCATCGGTTCTTACCTGGGTNCCCCGCGCGTGCTGCAGGCTGTGGCGCGTGACAAGGTGATGACGTCGCTGAATCCGTTTGCCACGGGCACAGGCAAGGGCGATGACCCTCGACGGGCGCTCATCCTCACATTCGGCATCGCGGTCGTGACCATCATCGTTGCGGGCGATCCGGAAGGCGGGAAGGGGTTGAACCTGGTTGCCGCGATCGTCAGTATGGTCTTCCTTTATACGTATGGGATGACCAACCTGGCGGCCTTTGTGGAGTCATTCGGGGCCAACCCCTCGTTCCGGCCCCGTTTCCGTTGCTTCCACTGGGGGACCGCCTTGATCGGTGCGCTGGGATGTGTGTGGGCTGCCGTGCAAATCAACGTGGGGGCCGCCGTCCTGGCCGGGGCAATTCTGGGCGTGCTGTTCCTCGTGGCACGTAAGCGCGAGATGTCCGAGGCATATGGGGACGCTCGTCGCGGGTTCGTGTACCAGCGCACCCGGAACAACCTGTGCCTGTTGGCCACTATGCCGATGCACCCGAAGAACTGGCGTCCCACGATTCTCGTCTTCTCGGGCAACCCGAACGCACGCATGGCCCTCGTGTCGTACGCGCGATGGCTCGGGGCCAACTGCGGAATCATCTCCATGGTCAGCGTGCTCATCGGCAAGCTCGAGGACCTGCGCGAGGAACGGGCGGACGAACTGGCGCGCCTGAACCGGTTCGTGTCCGACAACGATCTGGAGGTGTTCCCCGAGGTGGTCGTGATGCAGGACTTCGATCGCGAACTGAACATCTTCCTCCAATCCCACGCCATTGGGCCGGTCAAACCGAACATTGTCTTGTTCGGCTGGCCGCGCGAAGAGGAGCGCCTGCAACCGTATTTCCAACACCTCCGGACAGTGCGTGAATTGGGCAAGAGCATCGTAATCGTCATCCATCGCGGTCTGGTCATGCCGCGCAGCCAGAAGCGCATCGATTGTTGGTGGCGCGGCCACGAAAACGGGTCGCTGATGATCATCCTGGCGCATCTGCTGATGCAGAACCACGAGTGGAAAAACACCCGCCTGCGTTTGCTGCGGCTGACACGGAAGGATGAGGAGATCGATCCGGCCCGGAAGGACTTGGAGAGCGTCTGCCGTGCAGCCCGCATCAACGCGGAGATAGCAACGCCGGTCAGCGACAAGCCTTTCCCGGACGCGCTGAGGGAGTTCTCCGAGGACGCATCGCTCATCCTCCTCGGCTTCGTGCCGCCCGGGGAAGACAAAGAGTCGGTGTTCCACCAGGCTACCGAGACCATGCTCAGAAACATGCCCAGCGTCGTACTCGTTCACTCAAGCGGTGAAGCCGACTTGCTGGCGTGAACTGAGGAGCCTGGTTCTGCTGACTAGTACCGCGCGGCACTGTGAGCACGCCCATGACTGACCGGGTCTACAACGGACCGTACACTGGCAATCAACTGGAGCGTGTTGCTTTCCCCCTTGGTGGCATGGGAGCGGGCATGGCCTGCCTGGAGGGCGCCGGGGTGGGTGGTTCGATTCCTTGACCATGGTGTGGCGCTCGGTCTCGACCGGAGCCATGCCCGATCGTCCCGGCCACCCCGACGGCGGGGCCAGCCCGGGTGGGAGTCTGTACGTGCCACTTCACCTCGACGCAGGTGAGACGCAGACCATTCGGCTGCGCCTGGCCTGGTACGTTCCCGTGACCACACTGAGGACCGGCGAACCGAAGCGGGAAGAAACGTGTTGCCGCGGACACCAGAACTTCCGCACCTGGCTGCCCATCCAGCCGTGCGATCACAACTTCCGCGCGGCATCCGACGGGCAGTTGGGGGGCGTGATGAAGGTCTATCGCGAGCTCCATGAGAAGAGGCGTCGGAGGCTGGAATCAGACCTATTCGACGGCGAGTACTTCATCCAGCGGGTGGACGGCGATTGGCGCGCGTTCCTCGCCACGGCAACAGGCTACGGCACAGTGGGCATGCGGGACGGGGAACCGTTCCTCGACGTGATACGCGGCGAGGTCCCCGTTGACAGAATCGAACGCGCGAATCCCCGGTTGCCGTGCAATGTGCTCTGAACCTACCGCTTGCTCAGCACGTCGCCTTCGTAGGCTTTTACCTCATTGAGCCATGCGGCGCCGGGAGGCACGCCCTGGCTGAGGCAGTAGTGCTCCCAAACAGCGCCGACAGGGAGTGTCTTCAGCTCTTCGAGAAGCGCCAGGCGACTGGTCAGGTCACCTGCCAGTTCGAGCTCGCGAAGCATGTCCGTGGGTTCGAGAAGACCGAGCAGGAGCGCTTTGAGCGAACTCCGCACACCGATCACCCACGCAGCTACACGGTTGATGCTGGCATCGAAAAAGTCGAGCGCGATGCAGGTCCGATCCAGGAACTTGCCGCGCACCAGTTCGGCCATGAGCGCGCGCAACTCGTCCTTCAGGATCACGACATGGTCGCTGTCCCAACGGACGCCGCGGCTGACGTGCAGCAACACTTCGTTCGTGAAAAGGAAGATGGACGACAGCTTGTCCGCCACTTCTTCCGTCGGATGGAAATGGCCCATATCGAGGCAAAGCATCTTGCCGTTGGCAATCGCGTAGGCCAGGTAGAACTCGTGTGACCCAACGACATACGACTCGGAGCCAATGCCGAAGAGCTTGCACTCGACGGCGTCTTTGAGGCAGGTCGAGTCGAGTTGCTCGGCGAATATCGCGTCCAGTGACTCGCGAAGACGGGCGCGTGGTCCGAGCC
>JGI11705J14877_10002007_pt1 | contig 11219 bp, 6 predicted proteins | sample Etolaghawater15m_FD_14877 | JGI IMG/M metagenome (IMG submission 14877) | reverse complement strand
AGGGGGGGGGGGCGGTTTAGACGGGGTCTTTTTGATCTGCTCCAACAAGGCTTCAGCCTGAAAACGGAATTTTCCATCCGGATAAACCTTCAGATAATCTTCAACCACGGGTTTGGCCTCTTCCAATCGGTCCATCTCGAATAGAAGGAGTCCTTCCCTGTATCGACCGATTTCCGCCGCTTGTGGGTAGTCCCGCGAAACCTTCCGATAGACCTCAAGGGCTTTTTCAGGAGCATCCAGGAAAGCGGACAAGAGAGTGGCTTTGGAAAGCATTGCATCGATTCTGGTTTTGGGAATAACGGATAATTCAAGGGCACTCTGGTAATTTTCTAGTGCCTCCATGTATTTGCCTACTTCAATGAGGTAGGCGGCTTCATTGATATCGTATCGGGCTTCGTGCTCCTGTGCCGGATCGGGTTCTGCGCCCATGGCCAAACCAGAGGCCATCAATAACCAGAGGGTTGCAAAAATCGAAAACATTTTTCCAAAAACGGTCATTATTCCTTGTGCCCTTCCATTTCACTTTTAAGAAAATCCTCAAGCATCTGCAGTTGAAGGTCATTCGGATGTTTTTGAAGACCTTTCTTGGCCTGAGTGAGAGCCTCCTCGATTTTTCCCTTATCAGCCAGGTGTTTTGCATGCAAGCGGTAAAACCGTACTTCTTCTGGAAAGTCCTCAATACCTTTTTGAAGGGTCGTTGTGAGAGGCCCTTCTCTTCCCAGGCGCGTTTGGGCATAAATCAGATACAGGTATGCTTCACGGTCCGGTTTCACGTCAAGCGAACCGGAAAGAAGTTTTTCCGCCTCAGCGTATTGTGCCGATTTAAACGCGTCGATGCCCTGGGATTTCAAAGCTTCGGCATTAGCGGGCTCATTTTTTTGAGGGGGTGCTTTTTTTGAAGGCGTTGGTTTTGGGCGCTCGCTCTTTTCAGGTGGTGGCGCACCTGTTAGATCTCTTTTGATTAATTTTAGTGTGGGGTCATCCGGGGTCATTCGAAGGGCTCTATCGACCAGTTTCAAAGCCTTTTCCTTTTCGCCCTTTGCCGCAAGTTGCCGTGCGTATACCTGATAAAGCCGTACTTCATAGGGAAAGGCGTTAATGCCCTTTTCGAGCGTTTTTTCTGAAGCTGCCGCATCTTCCATAATCATCTGAGTATAGGCCAGATAGAGATAGACCTCTCGGTCTTCCTTGAGGGACAGGGCTTTTTCAAGTGCCTGATAGGCATCACCAAATTTCCTGTTTTTGAAAGCTTCAATGCCTGCGGTTTTCTTATTTAGAAAGCGTTCTGCCATCACCTTCGGTGTGACGTCTTCTTTATCCACCAGAACCACACTGGTTCCTTTGGGGTAGGGCCCGTTTAAAAGACTGGCGACCAGGATATCCCCTTTCAATTTTAAGGCGTTGATGTTGTCACCGCCGAGATAGTTGCCATCCAAAACCAGCTTTTGGCCCGAATTGATTTCCAGTTCACGGTTTTCAAAAATATTGTTATTGACAATTTCCGCACTCCCTCCGAGGAACGTCAGCCCCACGAGGTTTTCCGTAATGCTGGATTTGTCAATGCGCCCTTTAGCGCCTTTGATCGTAATGCCTTCATTGAACCCGGAAACGCTCAACTCACTTAATTCGAAAGGGCTGCCGTTTTCAAGCAGAATGCCGATTCCCGAGGTTCCTCTTAAAGAAACGGCTGTCGCTTCCAGCAGCCCGCCTTCGGCATACAGGCATTGTGAACATCCCGATAAAGCGGCATTTGAAATTGACACTCGACCGCCCTCCGGGATTTCAATGCCTTTCCATCCTTCACCTTCCATAAACACCCGGTTTTTGGCATCCCCCTGGATGGTAAGAGATCCGTTGGCAACCAGCATTGCGCCGGGCGAAAAACTAAACCGCGTCCCGGGTCTTACGGTGGCAGTTTCCCCTTCCGGAACGATGCAGGTGCCTTCCACTGAGTAGGTCCCTGGTACCAGGGGACCCTTAAATTGAGACGGCAGTTTCACGGTGTCAAAATAGGGCATGGTGAGGCTTTTTATGGGTGTAGCGTCGGAAAGATTCCCAAGACGATCCACGCTTCTAATGCGGTAATGGTAGCGTTTCCCCTGGGTCACCTGAGCATCCAGGTATTTTAAATTCTTGGTTTTTCCAACCGCATCAAAATCACCAACCGCTTTTTCACTTCGTTCAATCGCAAATTCACTCAAATCTTCACTTTTAGGAGCAGACCAGGAAAGGGAAACCCCCCCTTTTCCGGATTGGGCGGTCAGGTTGGCCGGCGGAGGCGGCGCAACAGCGTCGATGGTCAATAAACCTGTTTCAGCCCAAGTTCTTTCATTTCCGTTGGGTTTTACCAGGTGAACGGTAATGGGAAGAGACGCCGCCTGTTCTCCTTCACGCACCACGTAAGCGCCTTTATAAGTGCTACCGGCAGTATAGTGCATGGGTATGCCCTGTTTAAAATTACCCAGATCAAAAAAACAGGTCAGGCCCTTTTCAGCATTCAACTCCACTTCAATCTGTTCGCCGGCACCAAAAACCCCCTTGTCCACATTGGTATTGACGAAGAGGATTTCGGGAAGCTCACTGCCATGGGGATTGTCGGGGATGAATTGAGAAATTTTCCAGCCCCAGTCATAGATGACAAGCCGCATGTGTTTCTTTGCCGGTTCATCCATGGCGGCTACCGCAATGGTGGCGAGTGCACCGATAGCGCTGGTGGGAATGGCGATCTTTTTCTTGGATGCGGATTCCGTCCAGGACCCTAGATTTTCACCTTTGCTGTTATAAAGCGATATGCGAACCTCTATGGAATATTCATCATAGGCCACGGTTTTGAGCATGGTGGCGGTGATGATTTCAGGGAAAATTAGGCCGTTAGTTCCCAGAAGCTGGCACAGTTTTTTAGGGGGTGTCTTTTGCCAGTCTTTGCTTTCAGGGGAAGCGGCCAGTTTGCTGTCGATCCGGGCCAGGGGAACAGTATGATACCCTTTACCGGCCAATTGGTTATTAATTACGCCTCTGACCAGCTTGTCAACAAAGGCCTCATCTTCAGTCCCGGGTTTAATTTGAAACCCGGTTTCACCCTTTCCTTCGGGCAGCAACCTGGCCGGCATGACGGCGATGGTCCGCGGGATGTCTTTGTCCGGGACATAGGATATTTCCTGAGGCTTTTTTTTTGCGCCGCAAGCGGAGAGCAGGATCAACATAAAAAGGAGAACTAGGGGTATGAAACGATTCGGCTGCATATACTTCATCTAGGTCTTCCTTTTTTTGAAAACGCGGTCAATCACTAAATCATTGGTGATCCCAAGGGTTGACTGAACTTGGCCTGCCAGTTTCAGCTGCTTATTTTTCAATAGAAATTCACCTTTTCCCCATACATCCAGAAGTGGGCCGGTCAGGGAGAACCGGTCCAGAACGACCCGGCCTTTTTTGATTTCGGCTTTTGCCAACCCTTTTTGAAAATTGATGGTATCATCCTTTAGGGATGTGATTCCGGCAGCATTTAACATGTCGACCAGGAAATCGAGCCGATAGTCCAGATTTGAAACCTTGCGGACTTTGCATTGTCTGAGGGTCACCATCAACTCTCCCTGAGCGGAATCCAAAAGGGTTTTGGTATTTTGACCCTGAACAAAAAGGGAGGACATGAGGGACACTTTTCCGGAAAGAAACAGAGGGAGTTCTCTTGAAAAACAGGCCATAAAAGAGGTCAGGTTCACGTTGGCGCTTTTGCCTTCAATCTGAGCGACAACCTGGTTGGGTGCCATGAACACAGCGTTCACAAAAAGATCCACCTGACAAATCCCCATGGAGCCCCGCACAACAGCCCGGTTGTTCGCACACGTCAGTGCCAGATGCACGTCATTTAATTGAGGCATGTCGTTATATTGAAATATTTTGACGGAAGCCTCGCCTGAAAGCGTCCTGTCCTTTAGGGCACTAAAATCGAAATCCTGATTGGCGACAGGGTCTTCGGAATTTCCGGCAGTGGTTTGGCTTTGTGGTCCATCAATAGCTTTTCCGCCTGAAGATCCCCTTGATATTCGGCATTCCGTCATTCGGATCCAGAAATCCGTTTTTTCCCTTCCGGGTGTCTGCAACTGGCCCTTGGCCAAAACAGTCAAAGAAGGACCGCTTACATCCATGTCAAAGATCAATCTTTCTCCGGAGTTTTTGACGGCCTTCAGGTTTACCGCCGTATCGAAAACCTGGAAAGAATCGAGCGTCGCTTCGAAGCGGGCCTTTTTCAGTTTCACCGGAATTTCCAGCATGCCTTTCAAAAGGCCGGTTCCGCCGCGGGAGGAGGCCAGTTGAAGGCTGCTGATCTGTAATGAGGGTTTGCCTTCTTCAAGGGTGACCCTCGTTTCCAACTGGCTGATGGTAAAGTTCTGTTCTTTGCCGTTTTCCGCAACCAGATGGATCTTAAGCCCCTCGGTTTTGAGATTCATGGCACCGCTGATTTTAGACCCGCCCATGCCGCCGCCTTTGAGATCGATGGAAGAGAGCTCAATCTTACCGGAGGCCTGCAAATCTTTGAGTTTGGCTTTGACAAACAGTTCTGCAAGCGCTTCTTTTCCTTTTGGGTTTTCATTGACCCACCCCTGGACGGTGCCCACTTCCATGGAAACCTTGGCGCATTTCAATAAATAGCCTTTTTCTTTGGAAAGATTCACCGAAACTTTCTGTAGCTGGTTTTGGCCAAAGCTGAGGGATTCGGAAACCAGATCCATTTCTCCGGAAACAGGATCGATGGTAAGCTGAAGACCTCCGGCAGCGACCTGTTCTATTTTGGGGATCTGGGTGCCGAGGGCCGGGTCTAGAAAATCGAATTTGATAAGGAAATCCTTGAGCGCCGCGGGATTGATGGCTGCCTTTGAAGCGTTTATTTTAAGCCCCAGGGGGGAAAAAGAAGTGATGGCCACATCACCGGCAAAATTGAGTCCGATTTCGTCTATGGTGAAATCTTTGACCTGTACCGAGATGGTCTGTTCCTTTTTCTCAATATTGTCAACCGCAACAGCAAAAGAAACCGACGGCATTTTTTGGCTTTCAGAATTCAAGACCAGTTTTCCACCACGGATCATGATTTCATTGATCATCCCAACGGGTATGGCGGCTGTTGTAAGCGGTTGAGGCGGGGATATTGGTGCTTGGGAGCGAGCTTTCTTTTCTTCAGTGCTCAGTTGGGCGGTTTTTTCTGAAAGGATCAAAGGCTCTTCCACCACAGCCTTTCTCATGACCACATCCCCCTTCATGAGGGCCCAGAGGTCCGGGTACAGCACCAATGAGGGGATGGTGATTCTGTTTTTGCCCTTTTGGATCTTCAGCCGAGAAAAGGTAACGGCGGGCAAAGGTGTGAAGCTAAATTCCACATCCTCAAACTGAATTCCGGCGCCCAAGTGCTGGCGTGTGATGTCTTCAAGGTTCGCGTTAAGGTAAATGCCCGAGGCAGCCACCAGGGCGGCGAAAAACAATAAGCAAATGGACGAAACGATGAGAACTTTTTTTTTCATAGTGATGGCCCCATGGAGAAAAGACGAATCTGCCCGCCTATATGTGTTCCGGCGGGCAGATCCTTAACGTTGTTTCGCCATTTTTAAGGTTATTTCAGAAGGAAAACCACCTTGGCGTTTGCCAGCAGGTTGCTCTTCTGATCGCTAAGGTAAATGGCGGCGGCATCATCAGAGGTGACTTTGGCGTTGGTCATTTTTACGACGCCAACTCCTTTGATGATCATGGGTTTTTTGCTGCCCCAGCTTTCAAGCAGTGCTTTCGCCTTGCCGGGATCGGTAGTGAACCCGCCGCAACCCCGTTCCACCAGAATGGGGCTCAAAATTTTCGAAGGATCAAAAACCACCTTGTCCCCATCGGTAACCACCGTGTTGACCAGAGCGGGCCTGAATTTGAAATCCCTTACATCCACGATAAGACCGTCGAAGATAACGGCTGGCGGCGGTGGCGGGACTTTTTCCACCACCGCGGCGGTTTCCTTGATCGTTTCAGTGACAGTGACCGGTTTGTCCCCGATTCCCGGGATTTTTTTCTGCACCGTTTCCTCAACAACCTCGGCGCCGATCACTTTGGGAATCAATTTGGGCTTGTAGACATTGGTGGGTAGATCAGGAGTCACCCGCTGGATCTTCTTTTCTCTGATCAACGGCAGAATGACATCGTAAAGCCCGCCTTTTCCACGAATGTGAAGTTTCATGCAGACTTCGGCATACTGCCGGTCATTATGGTATTTTTCACCGCACTTGACGGCACCCCGCAAAAACCCGTTGATGCTGGTGCGGATGTCGTCGGACTGCAGCATGCCATCCCTGACCGTGGTCTCTCCGGAGAGGCGAAGCCCTTCCATGATTTCCAACAGATCTCGCTGGGCGACCACTGTGGCGGCCCGAACGGCTTTATAGCGACTTTGCCCTTCCTCGCTTATGCCGATGACCTGGATATAGCCTTCCTCAAAAATCTGCGCGGGACTGGTTACGCTCTGCCAGGTATTTTCAGCCCAAACACCTGGTAAAAAAGTGAACATTGCCAAAAACAACAATATGGATCCGAATAGCTTTTTCATGGTAAATCTCCTTTCCTAATGTATATTCATAACATTTCTTAACCGCAGGACGGATTGAAGCAGTTCCGCCCCGTCCGTATCTTCGTCCGGCCTGAAGGCCCCTGACAGATCAGGCGCCATGAGGCCTCGGGTTACAGAATTGGTGACGGCATTGTAATAGGAAGACGTGGGAGGCACATCGGGGTAGGGTGAATTGGTTTGACCATAATACTTGCTGGCCAGTGATTCATCACCGGTGATCTTGATCAGGATATCTTCCAGAACAAATGCCAATTGTTTTCGGCTGATGGGATTATTGGGGTAGAAGAGGTACGCCCTGGATGTGCTGTCATACATGGGTTCAAGACCTCGCAATCCCCACTTGACGACGATGAGAATCTCAGGCTTGAAAAGATTTTCCCGAACATCCGCGGGAACAAATGCCGCCGGGTCTTTTTTCTGAGGCGCTGCAATCCGTCCGGCCAGAAAACGGTCCAGATGGATTTCATCCACCAGCAGGGCGGCCACATCCGCCCTTGAAACACGATCTTTCACGGCGATGCGTTTGGCCACATTGGTAAGGGTATAACCGGAGGATGCACGCACAATTTTGTGCACTCTTCTAAACAGTATTTCAGCAGGTTCGTGCCAGCGACCGGGTGTTCCGGACATGACTTTTGAAAGCATATCCTCGGACTTCCGGAACTGATAGTCCGCAAAATAGGCTTTGCCCATAAAGTAAGGTGCAGCGGACTTGCTTCGGTAGTAAGGCAGTTCGCCCACATTTACTTCATCCAAATCCATGCTGTCCTCGTAGCAGTCCAAAGCGTCATCGATCCAGCCTTTGGGCTTCGCACGGGTATAGACGCGAATGCCGGTGACTTCAACGAGAAATTTTTGAGAATCTCCTTTTGCTTCATCCTGAGCATCATCCAGCAGGTCGAGTGCTCGTTTGAGTTCCACCGACTTGTGTTCCCCATCGGTTTCAGCCTTTGTGCGGCAGGCAGCGGCAAGGGCCCGACCCGCCAGAGCGGGGGGATAATCCGGTTCCAGTTTCAGGGCCCGCTGAAAACGGGCATCTGCCTCGTTGATATCTCCCTTGTCAATCAATTCCATTCCCGTCAGGTAATGGTGTGCCGGGTTGTCTTCATCCGAGATGGGGGTCAGTTTTTTGGTGGCGCAACCGCTCGCCAGCCAGACTAAACTCAAGATAAAAAACAGAAAAAAATGTCTACGCATTGCTCTACCTCCCTAATATTAAAAAATTGTCAAAAGAAATCGCTTATTGATTCTTCAGTTTTTCCTCCATAGCGGCCACCGCTTCGAGATAGCCGCTGTATTCGCTCACCAAAGACTTCTGGCTCATGGCATAGCCCAGAATCGAAGCATAGTTGACGGGCAGGTTTGCCAAGCGTTGGGTCATGAGCCTGGCCCGCTCTGGCGGCATGGGTTGCGAAGCGACTCCTTTATTGGTCAGGGAGACGCTGTCGTTGTTAAACTGTACGGAGCCCAACTGTGAAAAAACAATCATATCGTCGGTCATTTTGACCGTCAAGGCAAACATGGCCGTTGAAATTTCATCGAAACCTTCGCTGATAAACTGGGTAATTCCCAGAAGTTTTTTAGCCTTTATGATCTTCTCAGACGTTGGTTCGAGGGTCGAAAGGGCGGTTTCGTACAACTTTTTTTGAACGGTGATGAGTTCTTCAACTGCTGCTTCAAGAGCTTCTTCCTCTTTTTCAAGCCGGTTCTCTTCAGCGGAAGGCAAGTCTTTTTCTTTAAGCCTCGCCTGGATGCTTTTGAGTTCTGTTTCTGTCGCCTCCAGATCCGCATCCACCTTCGCCGCCTCGTCGCGGATGTGATCGGGGAAAAGGGTATAATAAACCGTTTTGAAGGAGCCTATGGTTTCACCCGCCACAACACGAAGGCAGTCTGGCTCTATTTTCAGATCTTCCCATGCATCCAGCCCACCCTTTTGAAGCAGGTATTCATAAAGCATCTCTTCAGTGGGTCGGCTGAAGAACGAGCATTCATTTCGATCACGGATCTGCCGACACTGGGCGGAATTTGCAGCGAGGTGCTCAAATCTCTGGCTGTAGAAAGGGCATTTGCAACTGAATGGGTAATAGCTGATCACCCATTTGCCATGCTCAAACTTTCGNCCCATCTCTTCGGCCCCAGACATAATCAGTTTGTTGCGGGCGGCAATCAGGCCCTGGGCCAGCAACGCCTGAACGCCGGTACTGCTGCCGGTCAAAACATTGAAGTATGCGGTTGGGTTGTAAATGCTGTAAAACATGAAGTCTTTCTTTAAAAGTCGTGTCAGACAGTCTTTATAGGCCTCATAGCGTGGGACTTCCCCTTCGCGGGGCTTTGCGGAATAGTCATTCAGGAGACTGGGCCAGGGGTCCTCCAAAGAGATGGGAACGCGCTCCAGAATAATTTGGTTCAGTTTGGTCAGCGCGGCCAGTTCGTCCAGGAATACCAGGTCCATTTCCAGTTCCATGACCGGATTGGTATTTTGGGTGATCTGAATTCCGGTGGCGCTTTCGATGGCCTTCATGCACCCTGAAAGCGCAAATAGGATCAACAGCAGCCAATACACTTTTTTCATTTGAAGCAGCCTTTTCTGCTAACGCCAGCAGCGTTTAATTGGGCCTTTTGCATCATCTTTGAAAATGGTTCAGTAACCCTTAGGCGCTTGATATCGGTCCTTCTCCCGGCGTGTGTCATTCTGAGCGCCGCTGGAAACAAAAAAAGCTTCCACCTCATATGAAACTTCACGGCTGGCCCTTTGCACATCGCCATCTTCCGGAGCAAGGCTCGCTGCCCTCCTGTAGTATTTTTCCGCTTCCTGAAGGTAACGTGCCTGTGTTTCCTGTTTGATGGCCCTTTTCCATGCCATGCATTCAACGGCTACCCCGGCATTGTATAGTAAATCGGCATTTTTGCAGTCAGGGCTTTTGGCTATGGGCTTAATCGCCTCGTAAGCCCCGCGGCAGTTACCGCCGTCAATCATCTGGGCCGATTTCCCAACCAGTTCGTCACCTCCGGTTTTGACGGGACGTAACACGGTGCGTTTCACCGGCACAAACTGCCGGACTGATTTACGCACCGCCTCCTGAATCATTTTACCTTTTAACTCTCTAGGGGATATAAGGGTTTCCGGTTTGTAGCTTGGCGCTTCGTATTGTTTGACGATTGAAATGGGTTCCGTGGTGGCGCAGTCAATAAGACCCATCTGCCGAATGTTGATGTTGGCCTCGAAAACGCCTTTTCGGGTGATTCGATTCCGGGTTTTCTGGTCTGTCACGGACAGTTCAAGGACGTCAATGGAAAGATTGGGGTATTCCCCTTCCATGGGGGGAATACCGATGGGGTTGATAACCCGGGTCTCACTCAGCACTGAACGGGCGAACTGGGTAATCAGTTTTTTTTCTTTCAGCCCGGCTTGTCCTGAAATGGTTTCCGGGCCCACGTACATGTAGGAGATGCCTTTGCCCTCTGGCGTGGAACAGGCCAGAGATGCCGTTTCCACATTGGGCCGGTAAACCTTGACCAGCGCCCCCGTTTTAGAGGGCCCTGTGGATACGCAGGACAAACAAAGCAAAGGAAAAATGAAAAACGTTGCTGCAAGCAGGTAACGTTTCATTTTAGTACCCCCCTGTTGCTTCTCCGTTAAAGGTAATCCTGGCCCCGGCTTTTTCGCCGGACTTCAGGGGAAGTCCCGCTTTTTGGATCTCTCTGCGCACGATTTTTCTGACGGANGTGGGGTCTGCTTCACCGATGATCTCAAATTCAATATAAGTTCCCGTTTGCCGGGCAACGCGAGCTCTCCAGCCCAGTNCTTCCAGAATGTCCTCCATTTTGTTCTGGTTTTCCCTGGAGATATTTTTGAAAATAAGGGTNACATATTTCGGGCCGCTGAAGCGTTTCACGATTTTTTTGACCAGGTTGTCAACGGCCCGGGGCCCGATTTTGATGGCTGCCCGGGAGATGCCGTCCTGAATGGCATAATCCCCCCCCCGGCTGACCGTCTTGTCTCGGTCCTGCACATTGGCAAAAAGCGCGCCTGTTGTGGTATCAAAGGCTCTCAGATTCAATGTGCACATCAGCAGAAAAAAGCCGTCGTTGGTGGGTCTTCTGGCGCCGTCCAGGCTGACAATCACGACGCAGTCGCCGGTTTCCTGCCTGCCGATTTCAATGGCGGTCTCCTCGTCCACCACCATTTCAGCGCTTTTACCTTTAACCCGCTGAATCTGTTCCGGCAGAAACACTCTGAAACCATTCGCTGCCAGCTTGTCCTGAACCAGCCCCATGATGGTCTGAACCCCTTTGGAATTGTAAGGCAGATCAAATCCGGTCTGGGGTTGATAGACCACAATGACTTTTCGTTCATCAAACTTGGTTTGCTGAAAAATCTGCTGTTGCTTGGGGTCATTTTTGAAATCATCCAAAGCGCCTTTCAGTTTGTAGTCGTCCACATCCACGGCCAGTTTTACTTTGTAGACATCCGTGACAGGGTCTTTCCCTTCCGCCAGGACATTGTAGTTCTTGACGTATCCGGCACTGGCCGAGGCAATGCGGTCCCAGATCAGTTTTCCGTTGGTTACCTGGGTGTCGGATTTGACCATTGTTCCCAGGGCCTGTTCCACAGCAACCCGTA
>JGI11705J14877_10002001_pt1 | contig 11246 bp, 10 predicted proteins | sample Etolaghawater15m_FD_14877 | JGI IMG/M metagenome (IMG submission 14877) | reverse complement strand
CATGGGTGCTTTTTCAGATTATCTTGAAAACGAAATACTAGATCACGTTTTGAACAATGGACGGTCTTTGACGTTCACGCCTCCGACAACGCTTTATATCGCGCTTTTTACTTCGTCTGGAGGTCTGGAAGATAACACGGAAGGGAGCCAGACGGAAGTCTCTGGAGGGGCTTACGCTCGGCAGGCGCTGGACGGATCTTCCAATTATTTCACGGTAGCGTCCGGTGGGGCTACGTCCAACCATGCCGACATTGCATTCCCGGTTGCCACGGCCGATTGGGGGACCATTACCCATATGGCGATCATGGATGCGTTGACAAGCGGAAATGTTTTGATTTGGGGTCAGTTAAAAAATGCGGCGGGGTCTACAACGACCAAACTCATTGAAGAAGGAGACCAATTCAAATTTACGGCTGGGAATCTGGACGTATCCCTTGATTAACAGCGAGTCTGCTTGATATGCCAATTGGAAACGCCATCAATAGTCTTCCCGTCGCCTATACTCCGTTAAATGGGTCTGGGCGTAAGATTGCATACGCCCTATCCTTTCAGACAGTGGAGGGTGGTCTTGTGGCTGTGCCTTCCGTGATTTCGCATGCTATCGTTCCACTGGAAGCATCGGTGGATATAGTATCGACTTCTATGTTGATTTACTCTCCTATGATTGATGAGACTGCCCAATCCAGCGTAAACCCTGAGTTTTTCGCGCTCCTGGCGGGCTTTATGGGGCTTGAAGGCGAGGCTGTTTTGGCAGACGCATATGGCGTATTGACGGCGGCAGGGTTGGCGGCCTTCGATATCGATGGAAACCTTTCCCCGGTTCCAAGCCAAATTCATTCACCCCATTGCGATTTCCGGAGCCTGTACCTTGTCCCTGGTGAATCAATTTATGGCAATGTCGTAAATTCAAATGCATTGGGGATGTCGGCCCTTAACTCACGGGTCGGAGGGGTGTTGCGAACATTCATTTCAATTTGTAACCCCACTGCGAATGCCCGTTTTGTCGGAGGTGTAACGGCTGGAGCCGAATCTGAAGCTGAGGCCCAGGGGAACGCCTTGTTCGACCCGATAGCGCCCGTTTCTGCTGATGCTGTATTGTCCGACCTTGGAAATGCCATTTTTTCACCCTGTACGGTAATCGAAGTTGCCCAGGACGCGGCGCCGTTTGGCAGCGCAGTATTGGCCGCTGGTAGCGAAATGGGCCAGGACATCGCGCAAGCGACTGGCTATGGTGTGTTGGTTTTGGGCGGGCAGGCATCTCCTGAAATGACCGCTGAAATGATAGCGCGGTGTTCCATTCTGGTCGAGCTTGGATCTAACGCAAACGCCGAAGGCGTAATATTCCCGCTGTGTCTTCATATCGCGTCCGGGTTTACCGCAAGCGAGGCAGCCGCTTATGCATCCGGTCAATCTCAGCGCATCTGCCATGGAATGACCGATCTGGAAGCCGTCGCCTATATGACCGGACTCCCACGGGACCCAATTGCTGTTGCGGTTTCCATCGTGTACGCGATTGGATGGGACGAATTACGAACGGTAGATGTTATTGAATCAATTGTGAACCGTGTATCCCCTGAGTCAATTGTTTATCGAGTGGCCCCTGAATCAATCGTTTACGGTGAAGTATCGTAAGGAGCAAATATGGACATTCTTTTTGTAAATAATGCCAAAACCCTCTTGGACGGGCAAATCCTCAACACTGATTTGTCGGCGGAGGTGGATGACGGGTCTCTTTTTCCGAGCCCTACGGGCGGGCAATATTTTTATGCAACCCTGCAAAATCCGGCCGACGACACGGATTATGAAATTATAAAGGCAACCGCGCGTTCGTCAAACACCATCACCATTGAAAGGGCGCAAGAGGGCACATCGGCGCAAACATGGGCTGACGGCACTCTGTTTGAGTTACGGCTCACCGCCGGCGGAATAGATGCCCTCAAGGCGCATGAGGCCGATCATTTATCAGGGGGTTCCGCGGAGATAGATGGCGACGCGCTGGATATTGATTTTTCCCCGTCTTACTATACCCCGTCGATATCGCCCACCGAAGTAACCAGTGTGTCTGAGCTGACAGCTCACCTATACGGCATTGACCAGGCGGTTAAACCTGCAACACAGGATGCCCGTGGGACCATAGAATTAGCAACCCACACGGAAGCAAAGGCCGGGTCAGAGACGGGCATGGCGATCACGCCAAGCTCTCTGACCGCCGTCTTAAAACAACAATCATGGTCTCAGGATGGTGGTTACTTTATTGGGACCGACACAATCAGGGCCAGGGATTCTGACGGCCTGAACGTACACGATGACGGTGGGTATGGGTTGCATATTGCAGATGGAGGCGTCTTCTCCTTTAATTCCGGACAGCGGCTTAACCGTGTCGCAGTGAACGATGCTGACAGAATTGGCATGGGGGGTCTGACAAAAGATTTTCTCATCGCTTTTACAGCGTTGACAGCCAGTAGAACTTATCAAATTTCCAGTGAAGACATTGCCCAGGAAGGCCGGCGCTTTATCGTGAAAGATGAGTCCGGCGCCGCAGGGACATATCCGATCATCATCACAACCGAAGGCGACGAAACCATTGACGGCAATCCGGATTATGCGCTCGATACGGACCATGAGTCCGTCGAGCTCTATTCGGACGGCAGTAACTTGCATATCTTTTGACAAAGGAGTGTCATATGGACCCTATTATTTACCCTGAATCCTGCTTGCTTCCGGGATATATCAATAATTACGTGTTGACGGCCGATTCCAATAAAGCCGTATCAGTTCCGACTGACGCGGTATATGCGGTATTTGCGGCCACTGCTGACGTATGGGTCAATGTCGGCGGTGTTGCAGCGATACCGACAACGGACATAACGGACGGTACGGGTAGTGAGTTGAATCCTGTTGCCAGGATTGTTGAGGGAGAATCGACAATCGGCATCATTAGCGCGTATGCGGCAAAGGTTTCCGTCGCGTTTTACGTCCGCTAGGGAGGGGTTAGAGATGAAAACACCATCGCCATACAATTCCCCTGGGCTGTCTGAAGTAAACGCGGAAGCGGTTAACGCTGAGACGTTTGAAGTGTCAGGGGAAATGGATTGCCAGGGCCAACAACGTGTTAACGTCACGGAGGTCGATGCTGCAAATTATAGCCTGCTGCAGGATGATTATATCCTGCATGTCACATACACATCGACTGGAGCGGTAGCCATTCTTGTTCCTGAAGCGCAATGCATTGCGCGACGCGTTTTTTATATCAAGGATGCCGGTCGTAATGCCGCAACCAACCATATAACAGTCACGGTCGAGGGCGGCAGGACGATAGATGGTAAAACACAATACATATTGGACACCGACAACGAATTGGCTGGATTTTATTGCGACGGGGTAAACCTGAATCTGCTGTAAGGAGGATCGAAGCATGGCATATGTAAATAAGGAATATACGATTGGCGCGGGTGAAAACCTGATCGGCATTGCCGGACGGCAGGGCTTCGGCGTTGGCGTTTGCCCGGCTAGGCTTTTGCCGGACGGTATGACAGGTCTGTTTGGGTACACCAACCCTGCATCCGACAATTATGGCAACTACCAGTACGCAGATGGCTCCGTCATGGTCTGGATACCCCGATTTTATTACAAGATCACGGCGGGGACCAATGATATTGATATCAAAGGCATCGACACATACGCAAATGAAACACTGGCAAATGCCGACGATTACGCACTCCACCGATCGTTCTACGATGGCGGCATTGAGCAGCAAGGGTTTTTTATTGACAAATACATGGCGAGTAAAAACGCCTGGGGTGCCGGGTACATCGCCAGTTCGATCAAAAACGGATTGCCCCTATCAACCCATGCGGACCACAACCCGATTGCCGATCTGACGGCAGTTACGGCAAACGCATATTATGAGTGCATCAATGCCGCTCACGCACGGGATGGGGTAGATGGTGCGGTGAACGCTTCGAGCATCTTTCATTGCGGGTCTAGGTTCCAGGTTGGGGCACTCGCTCTGTTGTCACTGGCCCATGCTCAGGCATCCACATCCACAACTTATTGTGCATGGTACGATGCAACGTACAACTATCCCAAGGGCTGTAATAACAACGCCTTGAAAGATTATGACGAGGTGAGCAACGGCGCAGGGTCCGGTGATGACTTGCTTTACACAACGGACGGGTACAGCAATTGCGGACTAACTGGCTCAGGGGTTCCATTCGCAAAATCAACTCACAACGGTCAAAGTTGCGGTGTCGCGGACCTTAACGGGCTGATGTATGAGGTTAACCTTGGAATGACCTGTATCGCGTCCACGATGTCGGCAACGGGCGCAAGCCAGGCCGACCCCTGTGTAATTACCGTTGCCAGCACGGCATCGTTAACCACTGGCGACTGGATCATGATTACATCCGTGGTCGGCATGACCGAGTTGAACGGCAAAATGTATCAAATTACGGTCATCGACGGAACTACATTTAGCCTGGATGGAATCGACTCAACAGGCTTTACGGCTTATGCGTCTGCCGGAACGATCACGTATGGCACATGGTATGCGGCTGATACTGATATCGCCATGAAGGATTTTACTAGCGGCAATTCGCTGGCAACGGATCATTGGGGCGCGACGGGTGTTGCCGCGATGATGACAGCCATGACCATGAGCGCAATGCCGTTTGAGGCTGGCGGAGCGTTTGCCCAGCGATTTGGTAGCGGATCAAATCAGGTGCTCGATGAGGCTGTGTCCGGGGATGGTTGGATTTTGACTGGATTGGGATTGCCACAAGATGCTGATGGAATTGACACGACAGGGACAAACCAGTTCGGAAAAGACTATTTTTATCAGTATGTGCGGAACGAGCTGTGCCTTCTCTCCGGTGGGTATTGGGCCGACACTTCGGGTGCCGGGGTTTGGCATGTCCTTTTGTACCTCGGCCGGGCGAACTCGGACAACACTGTCGGGTTCCGCTGCGCCTGTTACCCTGAATAGTGGCGCGATAGCGCCGCGGGTTAATAATGAGCATTCATAGTGAAGCGCACTTAAATCGAAAATTTGCTGAATTTGCAAAGTTGATGAATGTTTACCTTAACCATTTCCCAAGACATGAAAAGTATGCTTTGGCAAACAGGATCAGGAATACGGCTTATGAAATGTATGATTATATCACAGAAGGACAGAAGCGGTATTTTAAGAAAACCTCCCTGACAGGGCTGGATATTATACACGAAAAGCTGCGGATGCAACTCTATCTGGCCTATGAACTTGGGTATTTCAGCTTTAAGGACGGTAAAGAGGCAGATCAGGCACCCGGCGAACTGGCCGAGCATCGGTTTTCAGCTCTTAACGCGCTGGTCGATGAGCTTGGGAAAATGATCGGTGGGTGGATCAAAAAAGTTAAAGAAGACCAGAAATGGTAAATGAAATGGGCAACACATTAACATGCCTTCAATCCGGTGGGAATTGGAACAACACTTCGAATGCCGGAGTTTGGAATGTCAATTTGAACAACAACCGGTTTGTCGGTTATCGCACATGGCAATCAAAGCGGTTTATCAGGAAACACAGTCTTTATAAGTTCTTTAAGATGGCCAAAAAGAACAAAGTGGAGAGCATGGTTTCGATAGCCGGACATGCCAAAGAAACGTATTCACTGAAACATATGATGCGGCGATTGCGCCGTGAACAACCGGAAACGCTGAATTTATTGCCGAATTATTGCCGTCTGGCGGCAATCCATTGATGAGACGGAGGAACAGCAAATGATTTACAGATATCAAAAAATACAAGATGAACATACGACATATACTCTGGTTGAGCCCGATATGCAAGACGATGCCGCAAGGCCGACCGAGCTTGTGACCCTGGACGGGTGGACGTATGTGTTGGTGCCGGACGGTGTTGATCTTCCGCGGCAGTCGACGCAGGTGGCGGATACACTGGAGGCCGTAGGCGAGGAAATGCATGAATCGATTCGGTTGGCATCGCCAATCATTACAGACCGGACGGCAAAGATCAGCCGTGCCGTCAACGCCTACATTAACGCCCATTACGATCAGGGGACCCAGGCAAGCTTCCAGGCGCTATATGTTCTGCCGAGCACGAGTGACGAGGACAAGCTGGCTCTGTTGCCGGTGTGGGATTGGATCGCAGCCGTCATGGCGTATTATTACGATCGTAAGCGCGAAATTATGGAGAGCGATAATCCGCTGAGTGTCACATGGGATTTTTCACAATTCGACTCGGAAGACCCGGGAGTCTCACTATCTGATTTTATGGGGCAATAAGATGACCCACAGGAAGCTGAACTATCTCCTGATATTCGTTATATCGGCTTTGATTTACATCCTGGTCCTGTCGCACGCGGTGAGGGCCGATGACTGGTCCTGGATGGCGCAGGGTGGGTTTAAGATTAACTCGGCCAGGTCAAAAGGCTACTCTCCCGGTATCGGGATACAGGCCGAAGCAGGGCTGCGGTGGAAATTCTTTGAAGGCCGGGTCTATGCTGATTACATGAGCGAGCATAAAAACGTAGCTGAGTGGGGAAGGCATTATCAAGTGGCTCCAGAAATCAGGGGCTATGTGTACGGACCTTTTTATCTCAGTGGCAATGCAAAATGGGCCGGGTACTGGTCTGATTTCACTGATGGAACGAGATGGGAAAAACACGGAACGAATTACGGGTTCGGCGCAGGATATAACGATGGCTCAACAGAGGTTCAGATTGTTTATTATCTGACCGAATATGACAGCCCAAATTGTGTTCAATCCACGGTTCTCAAATGTCAACAGAGGTTGTGTCAAGGGCTATTTCTAACGGTTGGTGGTTCGTATGAGACATGGGATCAGGGTGGGGAGAGGTGGTCCGGGCCTACATTCAATCTTGGTATGGCCTGGAGGTTTGAGTAGGTTTATATGGCGAATCCGATCATTCAGAATACGTTCAAAGGCAGTATCCCTAGGGTCTCACCGAAACTGTTGCCAGATACGTTTTCTCAGGTAGCGCTTAATTGCGACCTCAGACGGGGCAAGCTTCAGCCATTAAAGGGTCTTGGTGCATCAGTGGGAACCGGTGGAGCAACCTTGTTTAAAATGGGAAGCACGTGGGCATCCTGGGGGACCGGTGTAAATGCCGTAAAAGCTCAGATCGCCAATAGCGGAAACCGAACCTATCTGACCGGGAGGGGCGCCACGCCAGAGCAAACCAATGAATCTCTCTATGCGTCTGGCGTTTATAAGCGTCTCGGAATCGATGCTCCCAATACAGCACTCAGTATCGCCACGCATGGGAATCCACAGTACGGAACAATTGAAGTTGGTACGCTAACCGGCTGCACCATTACTGCCGGAGAAAGCCATATCATGGTTCCGGACGGGCACATGCTAACGCTGACGATTGGAGATTTTGTTGAGATAACGGCGTCATCGTCAGAATCTCATATTGGGACATATACCGTCACGGGGTTTAACGAGGATGGGACCGAACCAAATTCATGGATTGGTGTGAATGTTGCGTTTTCAGAAGCTGGAACGGGCGTTGCGTTATCAATCACCAGACAGCAGGCCGCAGGCGTGCAAGCGTCAGTATCATATGTTTATACTAAGGTGCAGGCATGGCCCGATGGGTCTGTTGAGGAATCAGCTCCGTCTCCACCAACAACCGTCTATGATGTCTCAAAAGGGCAAGGCCTTGTATTGTCCGGGTTTGAGTCCTGGGAGGCAGACGCATATCTCACCAGGACGCGTCGAATATACCGGCTTGCCTCAGGGACTTCCGGCGCGGAATATATGTATTTAGCGGAAATCGCGTTGGGCGAAACCACTTATAACGACTATGTTCAAACGTCTGGAGAGGATGAAGAAGACCCTATCTACGCAATCTTAAGTGTAAGCTCGGAAGTCCTTGAAACAACAGACTGGATACCCCCGCCGAGTAATCTGAAAGGCCTGACGCAATGTGGGAACGGGATGCTGATTGGGTATGTCGGAAATAAGCTTTACGTATCTGAGCCGTGGGTGGGGTATGCCTGGCCGGATGCGTATACCCTGACGTTTGATTACGATATCGTGGCGCTTGGAGTCTACAACGAATCAATCGTTGTGCTGACTGAGGCCTATCCCTACATTGTGACAGGTTTGGACCCACAAAGCCTATCCCAAATAATTCTCCCGTATGAGCAGGCCTGCGTCTCTGCAAGAGGTGTCGTGGAAACCAATGTCGGAATCATTTACCCGTGTCCTGATGGGTTATTCCTGATCAACGGAACGCAGGGGAAACTCCTGACCAAAAATATTTACACCAAAGAGCAGTGGGCGGCCCTTGGACCATCTAGCCTCATCTCGTTCTTTTACGATGATATGTATCTCGGGCTTTTCTCTGGAACCGGAACGGGCATTGCCTTTAATTTCAAGGAAGATCAATATGTTGTCGATATCAATGTTGGCGGTGCCTCTTTTGCCGGCGGATTCCTTCACGCGGAAGATGACGCATTGTATCTGGTGGATGGCGTAAGCATTCGGCAATGGGCGGAAGGCGAATATTTGGAGTGCACATGGAAAAGCAAGCTGTTCAGAACGGGTGAATTGCACAATTTCGCATGCGCGGCGGTTGTGGCTGATGGCGAAGTGACTTTTAAGCTGTATGCCGATGGAGCGTTGAAACACACCCAATCTGTTGTGGATGAAGAAATGTTCAGGCTCCCAGGCGGCTATAGAAGTCGAGAATGGGAGTTTGAGTTGGCCGGGATATCAGGCGTGGACTCTGTTGCAATCGGGCAGCAGTCCGGGGAGCTGTTTTAATGTCTACAGCTGATACATCATATAAGAATACAGGTGGCAGGCAGACCAAGTTTGCCTCTATCCCGGACCCTCCATCCGATGCGTCACCCGAGCTTAAAAAGTGGATGGCTGCCATCAAGGAAACTGTTGAAGTACGAGAAGGAAAGCGCGGGAACAGTCTCGATAGAAGCATTATTGTACGGGATCTGTTTGACCCTGCGTTTACAGCGAAATACTGGCCGGATGGTCAAAGCAGCGATAATCCGAATGCAAGTTCCGGAGCGGCGCAACAGGATACGGTTCCGCCTGGGCCGGTCGGCAACTTCACTCTCGACTCAACCGGAACCGATAACAACATTTTATCGTGGACAAACCCGACTGACGCAGATCTTGACTACATAGAAATCAGAGGCGTGTATGTAAACGGAATTGTTATTTGGTCGACCGATGGGTCTTACGCCCTTAACGATCTAGTGCGTTACCAGCACGATAATCGTAATTACATCTACAAGGTGATCGATACAAACCCAACCGGTTCAGGGTCAAACCGACTGACCGGCATATCCCCGGAAGACCCCCAATATGGTAACAGTGGGTCTGTAAAATCCTGTTGGATGCGGCAGGGATACCCATACAAAACCGTTGCGAGCGCCAAAGCGGCGTTGGCTGTACTTCCGCATACTACGGTGACGTGGACGCACACTCTGGTGGGAGAAAGCTTGGCGAAGGATTGGTATTACTACGCCAGGGCTGTCGACACAACAGGCAATGTGTCTAGCTGGAATCCAGACGGCGGCGAGGGCCTGCTTGCTATTGCTAAAACGAATGTTGGCCCTGTCCCGAAGCCTGAGAATCTCATCATCTGCAATACCGGCAGCCGGACCGAATTTAACAGCCTGGACATACCGCTGTGTTGGTCCCCATCCACAAAATACAACGTCAAGGACTACATCATAGATGTCATCCCGACCAGCACTATAACGGGTGGGTCTCCGAATGGCGTTAGGGTCAGGCATGTTGAAAATATTCGCGGGTGTATGTGGGTCTACACCTATACCGACAATAAGTCAGACAACGGTGGAACGGCTATTGACGAGCTGACATTTCGTCTATGGGCCGTGGATTCAAACGGGCAGATATCCGAAGAGTACGACGAGATAAGTGTTTACAACCCACCTCCTGCCGATATCACGGGGATGCAACACGAATCATGGTTTCGCTCGGTCCGGTTCATGTGGACACCAAACACTGAACCTGACATTGACGGGTATGTCTATTGTGTCTTTGTTGGTGACGGGAATCCCGCAACCGGATCTGCTTATACCTCATGGCAAACGTCCCTATGGGGAGAATCATACGACCATGAGGTCGAGATTGCCATGATCTCCCATGCGGTCACTGACGCGCAGATAGACGCGACATACAATTATGGTGGCCCCTACGTTTATGTCCTGGTGAAAGCGCGGGACACCTGGGGGAATGTTTCTCCAAACGGGGTGTTTGATTCGTATTTTCCCGGGCGACCCGTTAAGCCGAAAGAAATCACCGATTTTGCCATGGACGCTTCCAAGATGTTTTGGCGCATACCGGTCCTTGAAAGCGATGTCTGGTACTCCAACAGTCCATCATCTGGTTATGTCCGGTGGTCCCTGCACAACCTTTACTATAACGGAAAGTGTTACCAGATCCCAGGCGGCAGCACAAACAAGAAATATATTTACTGGATCAAGCCTTCCTCCGCCTCAGGCAGCGGAACGAAGGAAGACCCGTATATTTCAGGCTACACATCGGCTGACGAGCACCCTGCGGATGCCGGCATGCTTGGCGACGACGGATTTATTATTGCGGTAAACAATGATGGAATCTACGACCTGGCCTGGAACGCGATTGCAAATCAGGTGATCGGGTCCGCTTACATTATGGACGCGGCCATAACCAATGCAAAGATTGATTCCCTTGACGCCAACAAAATCACGGCAGGGACACTACAATCAAGGTTGTGGGACAGTGGCGGCGGCGGAATGATGTTCGACATCGATTCCGGAGACTTGAAAATAGGTGATTCTCCGAGCGATATTTCATTGTTTTGGGACAACACGGCGAAAAAGCTGACGTTAAAGGGCGTTATCACTCAAACCCCTGACGGGCAGGAATACCCTCTTACCGTTTATCGCGGGGAATGGTCCAGTTATGCCAATGGCACTGTGTTTTATGAGGCGGATCTGATCACATATGGCGGTAGCAGTTGGGTGTGCATCTTGCAGCACACAAAAAACACCACTAATTACCCCGATGTCGTTGCGCCGGGGGCTACATATTGGGATTTATGGTCAAAAAGTGGCGACAAGGGCGACAAGGGAGATGATGGCGACAAGGGCGACAAGGGAGATGATGGCGACAAGGGCGACAAGGGAGATGATGGCGACAAGGGCGACAAGGGAGATGATGGCGATCCCGGCGACCGTGGTCCGGGCGT
>JGI11705J14877_10002000_pt1 | contig 11255 bp, 9 predicted proteins | sample Etolaghawater15m_FD_14877 | JGI IMG/M metagenome (IMG submission 14877) | reverse complement strand
TGGATGGTTTCCTTGTGTTCCTGTCCCGGTTCTCGAAAGTGCACATGCATATCCATCCAGCCCGGGCTTACGAAGTGCCCTCCCGCATCGTGAACGAGCTCATCGGGCGCCGGGGCAAGGCCGGAACCAACTTCTGCAATCTTTCCATCCCGGATTCGCAGGTCGGACTGTTCATTTCCCGTGTATATCCCTCCGATGGGTTTGCAGTTTTTGAGTATCAGTGAGGGGGTTTTTCGCGGCTCTGTCTTCAAAGTCATTTTTTTCATGTTCGGGTTGATGGAACGACATTGCTGGCCCGTGTAAAAATAAAGAAAAATGAGGAAATATGAGGTGAGAAATGAAGTTAGAAATAGGCGAAGATTGTGTTGAAATCTGTCCTGAAATAACTGATTTTCAGTGATTGGATTTTATGTGCGGAAGCGATGCGAATCCTATCAACCCGTATACGAAAACAGTACTTTTTTTGCCTACATAAAATTTTTACACAATGAACTATTAAGTCCATGAATACAATACAGACGGTTTCTGAGTTTACAAAAGAGATCAAAAGTTTGATTGAGGGGCATTTTGGGAGGGTTTCGGTGATGGGAGAGATTAGTAATATGAAACGGAGCTCGAATGGACATCTGTATGTGACCGTGAAGGATGCGGGAGCACAGTTGCCGGCAGTGATGTGGCGAGGAAGTGCTGTTTCGTTGAATTTTGAGCCCGAGGATGGGATGCAGGTGATTGTGCATGGAGCGCTTCAGGTGTATCCGCCGCATGGAAAGTATCAGTTTGTGATTTCCCGGATGGAGCCGGTGGGTGTGGGTGAGTTGCAGGCTGCGTTTGAGCGGTTGAAGCGGACGCTGTTTGAGGAGGGGTTGTTTGATGTGGCGCATAAGAAGCCGTTGCCTCGGTTTCCGGAGCGAATCGGCGTGATTACGTCGGCAACCGGTGCGGCCTTTCAGGATATCCGATCGACGCTGGAGAAGCGGTGGCCGGTAGCGGAGCTTGTGTTGCTGCCCGCGGCGGTGCAGGGAGCGGGAGCAGCGGAGCAGATTGCGAAGGGGATCGATTTTTTTTCGGAGGCGACGGGTCGGGTGGATGTGCTGATTGTGGGGCGCGGTGGAGGGTCGCTGGAGGATCTTTGGCCGTTTAATGAAGAGGTGGTGGCCCGGGCGATTTTCCGTTGTACGGTTCCGGTGATTAGCGCCGTAGGGCATGAGATTGATGTAAGTATCTCCGATTTTGTGGCGGATGCGAAGGCGTCCACTCCTACGCAGGCAGCCGTGATGGCGACACCGGACATACAGGAGTTACGGTATCTGATTGAGGATTTGTCGCGGTCAGCACAGGAGCGTGTTCGAAGGCGGGTAGAGCAGTTGGGGCAGCGGGTGGTTCGGCTTGCCGGATCGCATGCTTTGCTGCGGGTTCGGGAGGTTTTGCAGATTCGCCGGTCCGCACTGGATCGTCTAATGGTTACAATGAACCAGCATCGGGCAGATCGATTGACTGCCGGAGAAGTACGACTGAAGGAGCTGTTGCACAAGCTGGAAATGCTGGACCCGAAGGAGCCGCTTCGAAGAGGGTTCAGCAGGGTACTGCAGCAGGGTATTTGGGTTCGTTCAAGCGATACCTTCAGGGAGGGGGAAGCGATCGAACTTGAGTGGGCAGATGGCCGGAAAGAGATTGAGCCTGTAAAATCGGCTTAGTTCGGATTCGCTTGCCCCGAATCTGCTTCCAGGAGCGCCATATAGGCCGGGGCGATGGATGTTTCACGAAATTCTGTGATGAGGTCCGATTGTGCAAACCGATAGCGTACAAACTGATGGTAAATGCCATCGTCCGTTTTGTAGACGGATGTCTCTTCGGATCGTTTACGAAGCGGTAGGTTGTCGGTTATGGTTCTTAACTGGATCATAAAATTTGGTTCGTCAAGTTGCTGCGGGGCTTCTTCCGACTCGCGAAGGTGTTCTGTGTAAAGATGAACTGCCGTCCGAAGTCTGCTAAGAGCTGTTTCCCGGGCCAGTTGCAAGGCTTGAAGAGAATCTCTGGAGACCGCGTACCCGGCTCCCATTGTACCTGAAGGTGTCCATTGAGCGGTTTTTGACGGCTGATACCAGGCAGGCGCACGGTTTGCACCCTCCTCTTTGACAAGACTCTCCGTAGTACAAGATTGTGCGAAGGCGGCAATCAGTACGGTGAGGAGTATGGAAATGGTTACGAAACTTGCGGATCGGGATTGGATATTGAGGTATTGGATATAGCTGGATTGGATATAGTGGGATCGGATATATTGAATAATGGATTTTCGCATAGAAGACTGGGTCGTTAAAGGGGTGTGTAAGATATTTGAAGGTTTTAAGGATCGGATGTCGAATCTTGCTGCAGTTCGTCACTATTGAACTCTTTCAGACGAACCGATTTTTCCACTTCACCGCCATCTCTCCACAGTGTAAGTGTGAGCTCTTCCCCTGGCCGGTACAGTGCAACTTCTACCTGGAGATCGTTGGTTTGATGCACCCGCTTTTGATTGACCTTCAAAATAATATCAGATTCTTTTACCCCGCCCTCTTCCGCAGCACTTTTCCGCGCTACATTAGTGATCAGAACACCACTTACCCGGCTCAGGCCTTCACGCTCTGCAAGCCGGCTGTCCACAGACTGAATGGTTACACCCAATAAACCTCGTTGCACCGTCCCGAACTCCATCAAATCCCGCGCAACTTTCAGCGCCAAGTTGCTCGGCACGGCAAATCCGTAGCCTTGATAATTTCCCCGTTCGGCGGCTATAGCCGTGTTGATTCCAATCAGCTCTCCGCTAGTGTTGACAAGTGCTCCGCCACTGTTTCCACGATTGATTGCCGCATCGGTCTGGATAAAACTTTCGATTCGATAAGGATGATCGATTACCTGAACATCCCTGCTTAATGCGCTTACTATACCAGCGGTTACGGTAGATCGAAGCCGAAATGGGTTACCAATAGCCATCACCCAGTCCCCGACATGAAGCTGATCGGAATTTCCCATCGTAACAGGCTGAAGATCTGCTGCATCGATTTTGATGATGGCGACATCCGTGCTTGGATCAGTTCCAATAACTACTGCCCGGTACGTTTTGCGATTATGAAGCGTCACGCTAATCCCATCATCCAGAGCATTTTCAATGACATGCTGATTGGTAAGAATGTATCCGTCTTCGGAGATGATGACGCCGGAACCAAGAGATTGTTCATGGTAAGGAAGAATCCGCGTCCAGATTGAGGAATCGTCCTGGTCGGAGCTTTCTGAGATCACTTCGATGTAAACAACGGAGGGCACAACTTCTTCTGCTACGGCACGGAAGAGAAACCGATCGTCGATCTTTTCCAAATCTGACTGAGACAGGAATGGCTGCTCGCTTCGCTTTACTTCTGTAATTTGGACATCCGCGAGATCGCGGTTAGTAGAGTGTGCTGACAAGAGCATATACGCTACGCCCCCGGTTGCCCCGATCAGTAACATTAAAAAAAGAGTTAATATGTAGTCTCGTAGTTTCAAGATCTGTACAGTAGTTGCTCGAAAATGGCATCCGACTTGCGTGGCCGGATCCCATCGACGTGGAATGCAAAGTAGCGGTCAATATAGTGAATGAGTTGGGAACATTCAGCCTCAGATAGCGGAACCGTAAGGGCGGAGCTTCCGGCAGGTAGCAGGGAGTACAGCACAAAGCGTAGCTGGCCGGGGGTGAGACGGACTGCTGCGGGATCCGATGCGAGATCTGTTACGGAGTATAACCCCACTGTGCCCGTTGGGATGCTGAGAAAACCGGGCAAGAACCGATCGCCCGTCGTGTCTGCATCGGCCTGCAGCCCAAATCCAATTTTGTCGGCAATTCGGATCTGCATGTAGGGAAATAGGGACGGTGAGATATCTTCCTGTCGTTCGATCCAGACAATGGTCGTTTTTAGATAGTTGAAAAGTGATTCGTTAGGATCGTTCTCATGGAGGAGTTGCAAAAGCAACTCACAAAGGGTTGTGACTATGGCCAGTTTTTGAACATCGGTGCGGAGTGAACCCAGCGGTACCAGATAGTCGGCTTCAGTGAGGGTCTGTACCGATCTTGTTTCCTTATGATGAAACACTGTTTCAATCATCTGCCCGGGTGTGAGCATGGCAGCAAAACGGCTTTTCGGCTTTCGGGCACCTCTTGCGATCACAGAAACACGACCCAGCTGCTCCGTGAAAAGCGTAGAGATCAGGCTGGATTCCTGATATTTCACGCTTCGGAGCACAATCGCTTCTGTTTTTTCAATCACGGGAGAATCTCCGTATGCGATCTCCGACCGGCTATTTTCTCCAAAATCTGTAACACGGATGGCAAAAGAACAAGGGCGGAAAGAAGGGTCATTCCAATACCCAGCACTGCCATCACCCCGATTGACTGAAGACCGGGATGTTGTGTAAAGAGCAAACCGGCAAATCCAAGCATCGTTGTGAGCGACCCGATGCTGATATGTTGTCCTGTGCTTTTCAGGACCTCACGGGATGCCTGAACCCCCTCCTCCCGAAACCGGTGGGCAAGATGGACCCCGTTATCACACCCAATTCCCAAAATTGCAGGTATCACCACCAGGTTGTAGAAATTGAATTTGAGGCCGAAGAGGAGCATCAGGCCAAACAACCAGGAGAAACCAATCAGCAACGGAATCAGCGAGATGAGGGACCATTTGGGAGAGCGGAAAGAGTAGAAAATAAAGAGCATAATCATCACAAACGTCGCGAGTACCATCCAGGGACTCTCATCGTGCATTAGCTCGAGCATGGAGGCTGCAACAATGGAGGTACTTCCGGCAAAGTAGGTTCGGTCTCCCACTTGCAGATCGGATAGCTCATTTTTGAATGCGATCGACTTTAGGCCGTCCGACAGACCGCTCTCTGGATAGATGATCACAAACTTCCCGATTTCGCCCTCATTGGTTAGGAACGGGTTCTTCAGAAAGCCGGGAATTTGATCCTCACGAAGCATGGTTCTCGTCTGGGAGGACTCCCTGAGCAGATTCAGATTCTCATCATCCCGCTCCCGAAGAAAATCGGATGCAAGCAATGTGCGGATCCGGTCAATTTTCTGCAATTTCTCCTGGGCAAGCACTTCGGTGGGTGGAAAACGCTCCTGCAGCGCTTCCACATCCATGATCATGGTTTCGGGGTTATTCGCTTTCCGCTTGCGAATCTCCTCCACCAGCGCAAATACATCCTCATCACTCTGGGCCACTATAAATGCAGGATTTCGCCGGGATGACTGCCCGATATCGGAGATAAACGCCTGATACGCCTCATACTCCTCGAACACCGGCTCCAGTTTGCTGAAATTGTATTCAAACGACAGGCGGCCCGAGAAAAGGAGTACCGTAACGGTCGTTACGATTCCAAAGACAGCAAGCGTGGATGCAACGGGAATTTTATTAAAAATACTGGTGGATGGGGCTGCTCCCTGGCTGGCATCCGATGATGGGGCAATACCGGGCACCAGAATGATCCAACGCCAGCGCTCCAGAATGACCAGGATCGAAGGAAGGGTAAATAGCATGCTGATGAGGGCGAAAAGAATACCCATGCCTGCGATGAGTCCAAACTCCGAAAATCCCCGAAAATCGGCAAATACAAGGACGAACAGAGCAACCGATGTGGTGATGGCACTCACCATGATCGCTGTGCCGGTCTGGCGATAGGATTCCAGAATGCTGTTAGCGGGATTCATGTGGTAGAGTGTCCGGAATTCGATGTAACGCGCGTAGAGATGAATTCCATAGTCAATGCCGAGGCCAAAAAGAATGACAAACAGGACAGAGGTCATCGTGTTGAGGCTCCCCAGAAACAGCGAAGTTAGCCCGAACGTCCACATTAAACTCATAACAAGCGGTACCCCGATGATGACGGCTGGCACAGGGAAACGCAACAGATGGGAAAACAGAGGAAAGCGTTGTAGACGGCGGTCTGTACGCCGATAATGGAACATCTTTTTTGCACTAAAGTAAAGTAGCACGAGTAGAATGACACTCCCAATGCCCGTGGAAAAACTGTTAAACACGTCGTTCATAATCGATTCCAGCTCGGAGAGATGGCGTTTGAGTCTGCCGCCAAAACGAATTTCCATATCGGGGTGATAGGATGCAGGATCAAGTTCGGCGATCTGTCGCTCGAAGGAGGCAAAGAGATCCTCCAGAAAACGTATATCACTTCGGGAGCCGGTAGGAAACATCTTGAACATGAGCAGCGTGCTGTCCGGACTAACAGTGTACTCCTCGGGAATCAACTCGTTGTAAATTCGCTTGAAATCCTCTGGTGCGAACTCCGCCAGGTCGTCCTCCTTGTTGTCATCAATGTCACTATTTACCCCACCATTTACACCGCCATCAACCCCACCATCAACATCATCTTCAAAGTCATCTTCAAAGTCATCAAAAAAATCGATGAAAAACGGGTTGGCCTCCTCCCTTGCACGGTCTACCTCCTCCTGTAGATATTCTGCTATGGCATCCAGTTCTAGCCCAGTAGCCAGATAAAGTGCATTTTTTTTCAAAAACGCGTTATCTCGCCGCAGCTCCGCACCGTGAAAAAAGGGCTGTTGGCGTACCGGGTCGATCTCTTCCAGTGCCCTTTGGATCAGATCACGAGAAAAACGCAGATTCGCCTCAAAATCGGGGGATTTCACAGCCACTGCCATTTCTGTTTCCGCGCCGGAGATCGCCTGCAACTCCTCAAGCGCCTGCACACTGGGGTGAGAAGAGGGCAATAAATTTGCAATATCGGTATCAACCCGAAGCTTTGATGCCTGATATCCCCCAGCCATTGCCAGTACCAGCCCCACTGCCAAAATCCTCCACGGATAACGGATATTGAGTCTCACAATCGGCTCCAGCCACTTAATAATTCGTTCCATGGGGTGTTATTGGGTTGATCATGTTTAGTATGTAAACAATCGGCGGATGGTTGATGTTACGACCCGGCTTCCTGTACTAATTCACTGTAAAATGTAAAAAGTTTCTCGAAATGCTCCTCCACGGTGGAGATTTGCGAAGCAGCAAACTTCAACGCTGCATTGCTTCGTTTGGATCGATTCTCCTGATCAGCAAGAGTTTCCTGAGACTCAAGAGTTTCCTGAGACTCAAGTGCCTCCAGAATCGATTCCGACAACCGGCCAGAGTCTCCAGCCGGATAGACGTTGGCGAATGCAGGAGATGCGAAATCAACGGCTCCTCCCCTGTCGGGCACCACGATCGGAAGCCCGCTGCACAGTGCTTCGGCAACCACAAGTCCAAACGTTTCCGACGCTGAGCCATGAACAAAAAGGTCGCTGCTTGCCATCAGTCGCGCAAGTTCCTCACGGGATTCAGTTTTTGAGATCAAACGAACATTGGGAATCCTTACAGCTTTTCGCTTCACCCATGATTCAATGGGGCCGTTTCCAACCAGAATCAGACCCATCCGGCGAACGTTGGAGGCTTCCGCAAACCCATCTAAAATGGTTCCGATCCGTTTCTCCGGGTGGTGACGGCTTACACTGAGCAGCAACGATGCCTGTTCGTCCAACCCCATCCGTTCCAACCATTGTTTTCGGAGTTGTTCATCCCTGTTCCGGGCCGAAAAGAAGGTCTTGTCGATACCAAACGGGATCGCAACCGGACGGCGAATACCCTGTTCCGCAAGCCGCTGTCGCAGCCATTCGCCGCTGGTGATGGTCGCATCAAACCGCTCACTAAGCCTTCGAATGTAACTCCATATCGGTTTGGACAGGCGGTTTACTTGGTCGTATCCTACAGAAGCCGCAAAGAATGTTTCCGGGTAGACAGCCACCGGATCCTGATGGTAGATCATCGTTTTTACTGCGTTTCCGGGCCAGCTGCCTACAAAATGACCCCCGGTCCAGAGTGAGGATCCTTCCACAAGATCGGGTTGTAGCTGAAACAAGCGGCGATGCACCTCTTTTTTGTTCCAGAGTACACGGTACCGAGGATCGGGAGGAAGTGGCGGGCTCTTGATCCACTCAATGGTGCCTCCATGGCGTTTTTCTGTCCAATTCTCTTTTCCTGGCGCAAGGATGATTACTTCGTGGCCGGCCTGCGATCCCAGCTCCAGTTTTTGGTTGATATAGGTCTTTACCCCACCTCCCTGGTCGGTATAAAATTCAGCGACATCTGCCAGTTTCATGAGCGTTCGGCTTTCGTATGCAGTGGATGGGTTGGTGCAGTGATTCCCGACGGTAACGTGCTTCCCGTCGCTAACGTGCTTCCCGGTGGAAGAAATGGATTGACTGCCAGAGGGTTCTGTTCCAGCTGATGCTCTCTTCGGATTTGCTCCCACTGCTCCGAAACAAACCGGTCAAAATGGTGTTTTTCATGTTTCCATCCAAAATGCAAAAAGTAGGGTGTTACCCACATGTGATCACCGGAGCGTGGAAAAATCGAGAAAAGATTAAAATAAAAGGATCGCAGTGCATGCGTTTTGATGCCACGAAGTGAATGAATAAATGGATTACAGTAGTACTTGCATGCTACCGTCTCGAATTGCGAATCGTGGTTTGTGAGACCGGAGATAAAATCCAGTTGCGGACTTTCGTACCCGTTAAACCAGGGGATCACATGGAGTTTGAGGCGACTCATGGCCATCGCAAGACTCCACTCGCAGCTGTCGAACGTTCGGCCTTTCTCGTTTTGTCGACTGATGAAGTGGGTTTCGTCCTGTCGGCTATAGAACTCCCGGGCTAACTGATTTACCTCGCTGGTGAGTGAAGGGTCGGATGCATAGATGATTCCGGTTTGAGCCCGGTAGAGATGGCTAAGGGAAAAGTTACGGATGGTTTTCTTGCGCTTGTGAATCACAGCATCAATAACGATTCCAAAATGCTTAGGGCCACCAAAAAACACGTCCGCAGACTCTTGCCCCGTAAAGGTGTATCCAAATGGTTTAAACTGATGCCAGAGTGTGTCGGGGTTACGGAGGAGGAGCATGTCTGTATCCAGGAACAGATTCTCCTCAAAAGGCATGAATTTTTCGGTGTGATGTTTAAATCCGATGATGGAGCAGAATTCCTGGGGCAGAAGTTCCAGGTGCTGGAAGAGCGTTTCCAGTTTCCAGTCTCTTAACAAATCCAGATGGTTTTGTGTGCAGTACAAGGCGATGGGCCGGAAAGGATCGTGAGTACGAATCCTCCGGGCGGCAACCAGTGCATAAATGAGGTATTTTGCGGCGCCATGACTGCTAAAGACGTAGCCCTGGCTGTCATTGCCCTTCCCTTCGTTGCTCTTCCCTTCGTTGCTCTTCCCTTTCCGAGGTATGGAGTGTAATGGTTGATTCACAATATTCACAGTATTCACGGCATTCCCACTTAAGGTTGATTTCTTGCCGCCCTTTTTCGCAAACTGCTTAGCAGTGGTTCAAACCCTCGTTTACGAATAATGCTCTGGAACTGCCTGCGATAGGATTCAACCGTGGAAACACCATCAACCGACATATCCAGAATATGCCATTCGTTGGCTCTGTAATCGAGAAGATATCCTACGGTAGTTCGCACATCATTCAGTTCAGCAGTTGTATCCACAAAAATCGTGCCGTCGGTTTGACGAGCGTCATCATAGGTGATTTTGGCTCGGTAGATGTCCGGGTTAGCAAGTGAATTGTCCCGGATCATAGAGGAGAACAGGGTAACGAATTCGTCCCGCTCCTCCTGTGTAATCTCAGAGTATGTCTCTTGAAGGGCCTCCCTGGCCATATAGCCATAGTCGATCACTTCGTTTATGATCTTTTTAAGCTCCTCCCGGGTACTGTCGGGAATCGCTGTGCCCTCCTCACCGATCAGCTTCTTGATCTGCAGATCCCGTCGGGTTAACATGGCAACGGCTTCCTTCAGAAGGTCTTGTTCCTGCGATTGTGATTGTAAATGTGCATGCAACCCTGAATTCAGATGCGTACTCAAAGGTGTACTCATCCGCGCAGAGATGTGCGAATGCAATGTGAACGAAACTGGCGCATATGCAAGTATTTCATCAGAACCGGCTGGTAATTCCATCAACCCGAAACTTGAATAAACTGGGTTTGAAAAACAAAATGACATGGAGAGCGCCAAAAAGGGAGCAACAAGAATGGATGATTTTGCAATTTTGTTCATGGTAATTCGCTTTTGTGCCACATATTCAATGAGTACGTGTTCGTTGACGGGTGCGGAAGGTCTATGTGTTCCAGGTATTTCTAGTGTTCCAGGTATTTCTAGTGTTCCAGGTGTTTCTGGTGTTCCAGGTGTTTCTGGTGTTCCAGGTGTTTCTGGTGTTCCAGGTAATCCAAGTGTGCTATGTGTTCTCGTTTACGATAGTTCCATTAGGGTAACGACATTCCTGCTGCTTTGTGCAGTTTTGCCAGTTTGAGGTTATAATCAAAAATATTCTGTGCAAGTTCCACCCGCAGTTCGAACTCTTTCTGGACTGCCTCGATAAGATTGTCGACGTTTCCAAAGCCTAGGTCCCAGTTGAGCTGCTCGTGGCGTACCCAATTTTTAGCCGTTTGAAGTTTGTTTTTGGTTTGATCGAGTGTAATACGTGCTACTTGCGCCTGATTGTAAGCATCTGTGAGTTCCAGCATGAGGCCATCGGTTAGTGCACGTTCCAAATCCTGTACTTTGCGATAGCGAATCTCATTTTTTTCGATTTGATTTTGTACCGAATTGAAATTCAGATTTTGACGAAGTACAATCCCGACTCCGGCGTTCGCATAATTGGTGGAGTTGATGATGAACGGGTTGGTTTGACGGGGACGGTTTGGAGTATTTGCATAGCTTGCTGTGATCCCCAGCAGGATCGCTGGTTTGTTTTGAGATCGGGATGCTTCGGTGATCAGGCGGGCGGCTTCCATGCCGGCGGTGATACTTCTGAGTTCCGGGCGTTCGCGCATGGCGGTCTGCCGGTAGGTTTCAAAGGTTTCAATGTCGCTGGTGGATTCCTGTAGGTATGGGTCGGCCGGCCGGTAGGCTTGAAGCGGTGCAGGTTGCAGAATGTGATTCCAGAGTCGGGAGACTGCAGATTCGGACTGTTCGAGCTCTGCCGTTTGGATATTGAAATCGGCAAGGAACAGTTCGTACTTGAAGAGATCTGCTTCGTCGAGATCGGGATTTCCCTCTTCCATGAGTTTTTCAAGTTCTTCTCCAACTCGCTCGGTGGTGGAACGGGCGTCGTTGAGGATTGTGCGGAGTTCCTCGGCAAGCAACCTGGAGTAGTAAAGTTCCAGGAGTTGCAGGGAGGCTT
>JGI11705J14877_10001999_pt1 | contig 11256 bp, 12 predicted proteins | sample Etolaghawater15m_FD_14877 | JGI IMG/M metagenome (IMG submission 14877) | reverse complement strand
AATTGAAGCCAATCACTACGAAACCCTTACTCTCAGAAAATTGCATAAGTCAAGAAAAATCTGGTTTTTTGGTATTCGGTGCTATTGGGAAATCCGGTTGGAAGAATTCTTCAAGAAAATCGGAATTCTCTCTTGCATATGTACAGTACATGACTTAGTCTATGGACGGGGTTAACTCCCATATTGATCTGAAGGAGTATTCCATATGACAGCCATGTCTTTAACCGCACTTAGAGGAAAGCTGTTTAAGGTCGTTGACGAAGTGATCCGCACCGGCATACCGGCGGAGATTGAGCGAAAAGGGCAGCGGGTCAAGATTGTTCTGGACGTGAAAAAGAGCAAATTGGACAATCTGAAGGTTCATGATTGTATTGTCGGAAATCCGGATGACCTGGTTTCGTTGAAGGTAGCTCCATGGAACGAAACAAACGATCTATAGTCTACCTCGATACGCATATCGTGGTCTGGCTTTACGCTGGATTGACGGAAAAGCTGTCCGAGCGGGCGAAATCGGCGATCGAAGAGTCCCGAGTCATGATTTCCCAAATGGTCAGGCTGGAATTGCAGTATCTATTTGAAATACACCGTATAAAATCAAAACCTTTAACCGTCATTAATTACTTGTCAAAAACGATTGATCTCAGGGTTTCCGACTGCCCCCTCCATCATATTATAGACGCCTCACTAAAGACAGCCTGGACCCGGGATGTGTTTGACCGTTTGCTAACCGCTGAGGCTGTCGCGGAAAATGCGGGTTTCATCACTGCTGACAGGGAAATCAGGAAGAATCTCAATCAGGCCATTTGGTAGTCCCGGCTAGAAGAAAGAACAAGCTGCTCCACCCTATTCCGGCGTGGCATTCAACTGGACCATTGCATCGAATATGGGGAGCCTTTGCCCCGTAAACGCTCCAACCCACTTGTCATAAATTTCAAATATCTTTTTAGACCGGCACAGGTGGGATATGGCGCGATCGGCAACGAGGCGAAAGGCCGCATCATTTTGCCTCACCGCAAACGCAAAGGGTTCAAAGGAAAAGACGTTGGGATCGATGGCGAAATCCATCCGGTTTTGAGCCTTTGAGGCGATGCCGATCAGCACGATCTGATCGGCGGCATAGGCATCGATTTTCTTTTTTTTCAGAGCATCCACCCCATCCTCCGCCGAATTGAACAAGACAATTTCAGCCTTTGTGGATGTTTCATGAAGGAGATTTTTCAAGAAGTGGGCGGTCGTTGTGCCCTTCACGACGCCTATTTTCTTTCCATTAAAACCGGAAGCGTCCCGATTCTTGTTATTTTGCAGGGTCATGAGTGAAGCGCCGGTAACAAACGTCAGTTGCGTAAAATCAACAATTTCACTGCGGGAAAGCGTCTTGGTTGTTGCACCGCATAATATGTCTATCTTGTTGTCGACCAGGGCTTTAAATCTGTTTTCAGCCGTCACCGGAACATATTGCACCCTAACTTTTGCGCCGAGTCTCTTTTCAACTTCTCCTACGACGAATTGCCCCAGTTCGATGGAATAACCGTCCGGTTTGCCGTTTTTCTCTAAAAAAGACATGGGGGGCTCGGAAGCACGAAAACCGATTCTGATTTGACCGGTTTCTTTGATGTGCCGAAGGGTTCCAGTGAGCTCTTTGGCTGCCACGGGGCTTGTGAAAAGAATGATCAATAAAATGATTGTCAGTTTGCCTCTCATGATAATCGTCTCCTTTGTGACAAGGCTTGAGATGAAGTGGTACAAAAGTGCTTTCCCTGAGAAAAAACTCTAGTGAAATTACCTTTTGGAGTCAACGCAAAAGTGAGGGCTTGAATAACCCCTACGACAAGCCCGCCATTATCATAGACAGGCCGTCTTTCAGCAGTACCAAGGCAAAAAACAGAAGAACCAAGCCCAGAGAGCGGTTCAGCCACAGATAACCGCGCCCGTGTAAAAACTGTCGCGAATACCCTGTCAACAGCGCAATTCCCATTTTGGAACCCACCAGCATGAGATAAAAACCGAAAAGCCAGAATATGGCGCCTCCAGGCCCATTCTCCCAGGTTTTCAAAAGAAGCGGCGTTCCCACGGTCATCCAGAAGAGATAGGGGTGGGGATTCAAGAAATTCGCCAGAATGCCTTTTGTCAGGGATTTTGCCGCTTTGTCGGGTGGGGATTCATCCAACTTGATTGTGAAACTTTCCCATGCCAGATAAGAGATGTAGCCGGCGCCTGTGAGCGAAAGAAGGCCCAGGGGAATGGGTTGAGATGCCAGAGCGCTCCCGAGCAACAACGCCGCCAGAACAATGGGTACATCGGTTATCAACGGCGCAACGGCGACCTTCACACCTTCCGTCACTCCGTAGGTCAGGGTTTGAGAGACCACGAGGGCCAGCAACGGTCCCGGCGCAACCCCCGCGACAAAACCGAGTAAGAGCCCGCTTATTAACTCCATCCTTTCCTCACATCAATCCACACAAATACGAAGAAATCCGGTTCATATATTTTTCTTCCAAGTCCCTGACAGTTTAACGTCCCTCATGAACAAAAAACCCTCAAAGACGCATGCGCCTTCGAGGGTTTCAATGGAGTTTATTGACCTTTTGCGTGAAACCGCTATTTCGCGGCTGAAGCTTTTTCGATCGCTTTGATCAGATCGGCAGCCCCTTTATTGGCAACATCGTGCTTTATCAAAATATCCGTCGGGCTTACCTTCTTGCCGTAATAGGCATCGTTCAGTTTGCCTCTGACACCCACCACGGCGCCATCCACAGACACGCCTCCAAAGAGCCCCTTGGAGCGTGAAAAGCTCAAGATATCCGCACTGAGGTTGGTGGTGGCAGCAGCGGCACCGACGCCAACCGGACCAACAGCAACCGAACCATTGGCACCCAGTTTAAAGTTGTTCGCCAAAAAGGCCGTGACGCCGCGTTCCGTCATCGCTAATAGAATCACTTCAGAGGCGGATCCTCCAATCTGTAACCCGAAGCTTGCTTCTCCCATGGTATAAAAGGCTGGGCCAAACCACTTATGGCTCTTATTGTCACGCATCAAAAACACGCCGCTCCCGCCGGATGCGCCCACGATAAAGGCACCTTTAAGGACGGAAGGCGAAATAAAAACCCCTTTTGCCTTTTTTATTAGATCACGAAACCCGCCCATTTCTTCAGCGCTTTGGAAATCATTGAAACTCATCCTGGCCTTTTCCACAAGATTCTTTGCTTCAACGGCATCATCTGCAAACGCAGGTACCGCGCCGAGCAGAAAAAATACGCCGGCCACCAGTAAGCTCATCATACGGACTTTAAACCTGGAACTTTCGCTTCTTTTCATGGTTCGCATCTCCTTTTCAATTGGGTTGAAAGTCATTTTTCATTGTAAAAACCTTAAAATCTATTTGCCCTGCTTTCCCGCATTATAGCCTTGCTGATAGGCCTGCTGTTCTGATTCTTTGTGTTTCCCATACAGATACCCGCCACCCGCGCCAGCGGCCCCGCCGATGGCTGCACCCAAAGCCGCATTTCCCGCAATAGCACCAATTATGGCGCCGCCGGCAGCGCCCATGGCACCGCCGCTCAAGGTTCTCTGGCCCGTATCACTCATCCCCGCACATCCTCCCAGTGCGAGGCAGGTGGCAATTATCATTACAATTACTATATTTCTCATTTCAAGCTCCTTTCGCATATTGGGTTGGTTCAGGGTTTACAGGGATATGTTTCGGTAAGGAACCGAAACCAGGTTTCAACGGCTGGCTCTTTGTTGTATTGGGGATGGGCCTTTAGCCAGTCAATGAACATCTTTGCCACCTGGGCTCTCGCCGGTTTCGGTTCGGGCGGGCACACCATAATGTCTCCATCGGGACCCGTGTTTTGAGCCACATGGTAATGATAAGACCCCACCAGAAAACCGAAGCAGAAATTGACCGCTTCCTTGTGAAGCGGATCGCTTTCCGGTGCGGTACAAAGTACCAGCAGATCCTCTGTATCGGCCAGAAGGAAATCATCCTCCGATACCGCATACGCCCATCCCGGAGCGAACAAAAAAATAGCGAGCACCAGCATCATCCATTTTCCCCTCATCATAAATTCCTCCTTTCATAATTTAAGGTCTAAAAAGGCATTTCGTTTAAATGAACTCGAGCCCTCTCGACCCAAGAATTGCGGATCGATATGTCATTTTCGATACTATATACCTTTTTTTGAAAATTTCAATTATCAAACCATCCTGAACTTAAACTCCGATAATCACAATCCCCAGATGCCCATCCACGGTAACCATATCACCATTTTTTATCCAGCGGGTGACATCCGGCACCCCGGTGACGCAGGGAATCCCGTATTCCCGGGCGATAATGGCGCCGTGAATCAGCATGCCGCCGCGACGTTCCACAATGGCCGCACAGAGGGGAACCACATAGGTCATGTTGGGGTCCACGGCATCGCATATCAATACTTCCCCCGCTTTGAAATGGGCCAGATCTTTCAAAAAATTCTCCTGGTTGGGTACGCATCCGATTTGAAGGATCCCAAAAAGGTGAGCGAAAAAGATCTCAAAAATTGCATGGACGATGCCTCAATAGGTGTCAATATTGGTGACTAAACGGCTTTTATATGCGCCGATTAAACAACGCTGATCAAATTCTCGAAAATTCAAAATGAGCCCGGAGTCTCTTGATATTGCCAATTGACCCCGGGCTCTTTTGTTTCTTTTTATGGGGTATTTATTTTTTTTTCCGAGGCCCTCGATGTGGGATCAATGCGGCAAACATGGGGAAGCCTCGGTGCAAAACGGTCCGGGCCATGGAGAATTTGGTTTCCCGAGGCCTTGGCGATCCCTTTTAACATCCCTTTGAAGACAACCTGGTGAAAGGGATAGAGCACGTACCAGTAGGCCAGGCCTGAAATGCCTCGGGTCATAAACCGTGAGAGTTGGTGAAGTTCAGTTCCCCCTTCAGGGAGGGCATGAAGATTGAATTCCAGAATCGCCTCCCCGGGTAGTTTCATCTCTGAAATCAATGACAGCTGCTCGGGCTCACGGACCGCCACGACCCGAAAGAAACCAACGGGATCGCCCGGTTTGAGCCGATCCGGGTCGGGACGTCCCCGCCGCAACCCCATTCCTCCCGTAAGCCGGTCCAGCAGACCGCGAAAAGCCCACAACAGTTGAGATGAATACCAGCCGTTTTTCCCGCCGATCCGCACAATGGTTTCCCACAGCTGATGCGGCGGGACATCCAGCACCACCCGGTATCCCGACTCCAACACGGCCCCCCCCGCATAGGGGACATCGCCGCATTGGGCCCACTCCGGATAGTTAATAGGGCCTGCATCGGCCCAGCAGGTGTCGATACATTGTTCCTTCACTTTTCCCAGCGCTAACGCAATGGTTTCCCGACAGTTCAGGAGTTTTTGGGGAATGATGGATTGAATTCGGTTTTCCTGGCAAACCACCGGGTTGCGAAGTCCTTCGGCCAGGGGTTTTGCAATATGAGAAGGTACCGGTGTAATCAGGTGAACCCAGTAAGAACTGAGGCGCGGTGTGAGAATCGGAACGGGAATGATCCAGCGTTTTTTCAAACCGGCGGTTTCAGCATATATCTCCATGAGCTCTTTATAGGTCAGAACGTCCGGGCCGCCAATATCAAACGTGCCGCCCAGAGTCTCGTCATGTTCAAGACAGCCTTTCAGGTATCCCAGCACATTGCGGATGGCGATGGGCTGCACGGGATTATGGAGCCAGCGGGGGGTGATCATGATGGGTAGCCGTTCCACCAGATATCGCATCATCTCAAAGGATGCACTGCCCGATCCTAAAATCATGGCAGCCCGTAAAAATGTGGCCGGCACATTCCCGGCCCGAAGAATCCGGGCCACTTCCGTACGGGATCGAAGGTGCTTGCTCAGGGTTTTGCCTTCAACGCCGAGCCCGCCTAGATATATGATCCGTTCCAGGCCGGCAGTGGCGGCCGCTTTGGCCATATGGGTGGCCGCGGTTCGGTCGGCCTGAGCAAAATCCTTATGACGAGGGTTCATGGAATGAACCAGGTAAAAAGCGGCCCAGCAGCCCAGAGTGGCTCTTTCTAGCGAAGGATAATCCATGAAATCGGCTTTCGCCATCTCAAGATTGGGGTGTTGCGCCCATGAACGGGACTTCAGTTTACCGAGCGAACGACCCAGAACACGAACACAATAGCCAGCATCCAGCAATAGGGGTACAAGCCGCCCCCCCACATATCCGGTGCCGCCACTAACGAGTACAGGTTCTTTTCGCAATGGTCTCCCCCTTTCAAAACGAATTGCGGTTTTCCCGCACTATCGTGCACGAATACCTCAAGCATCTAATATCGTTCGAATTTTCCTGGCCAGGACATCCCGGCCCAAAGGCTTCATGAGAAACCCCTGAACGCCCAGTTCTTTTGCCCTTTCCTCGTCTATAAGGTCGCTGAAACCCGAACAGACAATCACCGGAAAATCCGGTCGGATTTTTTTGAATTCGACGGCCAGATCCTTCCCGCTCATGTTGGGCATGGCCATGTCTGTGATCAGAAGGTCAAAGGCATCAGGCGCATTTTTAAAGCGCTTCAGCGCTTGCAGACTGTCGGTATCCGTCTCCACATGATAACCGAGCTTTTCCAGCATCTGTTTCCCCAAATTAACAATGGGCGCTTCATCATCCACCATCAGGATCCGCTCACTCCCACCTTCAACCGGTGCCTCAGATCCTTCCTCTTTCTCCTGCGTTGCTTTTTCCAGCCGGGGGAAGAAAACATCAAAGGTGGTTCCTTTGCCTTCTTCACTTTCAACCCGAATGGTCCCTTTGCAATTCCCCACAATGCCGTGAACCACGGCAAGCCCTAGCCCTGTTCCCCGGCCTTTTTCCTTGGTGGTGAAATAGGGGTCAAAAATATGCTCCAGGACAAGGGGGTTGATGCCGCTCCCCGTATCTTTAACCGTCAGGCGAACATAGGGGCCCGCTTTCAATTCCGTTGTAACCGTCAACACTTCGTCTTTTTTTGCGACATCAGCGTTTTTAAGGGTTATGTCAAGAGCCCCGCCATTATCGAGCATGGCCTGATAGGCATTGGTGCACAGGTTCATGACCACCTGATGAACCTGGGTGGGATCCGCCAGTATCATTCCGGTGTCAGGGAAGACATGCTGTTTAATGTCAATGGTGGTGGGAATGGTGCTTCGAAGCAGCTTGATGGCCTCCTTGACAATCAGGTGCGGCTGAAGGGGGATGGGTTCGGCTTCGCCCTGCCGGCTGAAGGTGAGAATCTGTTTGACCAGGTCCCTGGCCCGTTCCCCTGCTTTCAGGATCTGCTTAAGATAAGGGTAAAGGGGCGAATCCTCGGGAATTTCGGTCATGAAAAGCTGCGAATAGCCCAGAATGGCCGACAGTATATTATTGAAATCATGGGCAATGCCCCCTGCCAGCGTGCCGATGGCTTCCATTTTCTGTGCCTGGCGGAGCTGGCTTTCCAGGCTTATGGTTTTCGTTGTGTTCTCAATACCTTTAAGGGCGAATGCGATATCGTCGGCCGCCTCTCTGAAAAGACTTTGATCCTCCGCATCGGCCAACATTTCAAAAGGGGCTGATATGACCAGAATGCCATAATGGCGGTTGTCCTGAATCAAAGGCACGGCCAGTGCCCCCTCATCGGAACAGGTGATGCTCAGAGGACAGCCTTCGCAGAGATTCGGGTCTTTCCGAACATTGACCGTATGGTCGCCATAAATGGTTTCTTTCACGCAGCTGGGGAATTCCCCCCGGTACAGACGTTCGGACATTTCCGAAAAGCCGTCCCCCATGCCGGAATGGGAAACCGCAAGAACCCGTTGGGCCTCATCCAGAATGGCGATCCAGGCACCCGAAAAACGTCTGGTGGTGGTCAGGATTTCACAGGCCGACCGGATCAGAAGTTCGGGATTCTTTTCCCGGGTGATCAGCTGGTTCACATCTCGAATGGCCCGCAGGGCTTCGTTGAGTCGACCAATACGCCGGGCTGCTTCTTTTCTTTCCGTTACATCGCGCAGTGAAACGATAAAGGCGTCTTCACCCTCCCATTGAATGGATTGTGACCGCATTTCCGCGATTATTTCATTGCCGTCAGGTCCCGCAAGGGTGATCTCGCTGTATTCGTCCTCTATGGAGGGTATGCCCAGCTGAACCCCCGCCAGCTTTTCCGGCGGTCGGCCGAAGAAATCCTGAGACGCCGGGTTGGCGAAAAGAATCTCTCCGCCAGGATTCAGGATCAAAATCGCATCGGGGTTGCGGTCAATCATTCGACGGGAACGCTCTTCGCTCTTCTCCAGATCCGCAACGGTTTTTTCAAGATTGCGGGCGTGGTCTTCAATCTTGGCTATCATGGGTCGGGTGATGCGAACAAAAAGCAAGGCGGCGGCAAAAGAGACCAGCAACATGACCGCCCCGGCCATCAGCCCTGCCCGCACAAACGGAGCCCGAATTTCTGACATGTCGGTTTTGGCGACAATGCCCAGTTCCAGGATGGCCACCGGTTCATAGGCCGCCAGAACTTCGTGACCCGCGTAGTCCAGTCCCACCATGGTGCCGGATTGGCCCGAGAGGGCGCGTCGCATGGGTTGGGCAAGGTTTGAATTCCACGAAACGGAAACGGGCTTGATCATTTTCTGGCCGCAATGCACCAGCAAAAATACGATACGGTTATCCACACGGCGGGCCAGTGTAAAGGTTCCGGTCTTCCCGAAACCGGTATAATTCTCGTGGGCCTCGGCAATTCGGGCCACGGTTGAATTGATGGGCCCACCGGGCAGGTGGGGTTTGAACGCCATGTCATGGCGTGCAACAGCTTCGATGAGCCGGGCCTGGCTTTTGACTGTTTCGGTGAGTCGACCGCGGGTTTCAGCAATTGCAGCGTCATAGAGAAAGGTAAATGCGGTGACGCCCACGATTCCTGTGGCCAGGATCATGAGACCGATCAGCATAAAAACTCTTTTTTGTTCTCCCATGGCGATCCATTCAGGAAAGTTGTCAGTTATCAGTTGTCAGTTATCAGTAACGGCGTATCGATACTGATCTATTTTCAGTAGGAATTCGCTCAGACTGTAGAAGGGAGGCGCTTTCATGTCAATCCAAAATCAGGCGGTATCCGCAGTTTCACCCAGCCGAACAACCGTTCTGCCCGTCAGACCGCCCTTTAAAATGGTTGCGATCCCGTCGCTCAGTCCGTTCAGGGATATTTCCCGGCAAATCTGTTCGAGGCGATCAAATTTCCATTCATGGGAAAGCTTCTCCCATGCCCTTTTTCGAATGTCCATGGGGCAGCTCTGTGAGTTAACGCCCATGAGGGAAACGCCCCTCAAGATAAAGGGGAACACCGTTATGGGGAGCTCAGGCGATGCCGCGTTACCGCAGCAGGTCACAACCCCCATGGGCTGAGTGGATTTGATGGCATTGGCGAGCAGATCGCCCCCCACGGTATCCACCGCGCCTGCCCAAATGGGTTTTAGCAATGGGCGGTCTTTATTTTCCAGAAAAACCTTTCTTTCGATGATCTCTTTCACGCCAAAGGGTCCCAGGAACGCTTTTGCGGTAGGTTTTCCCGAAACCGCTGAAACCGCATATCCCAGTTTGGCCAAAATGGCCGCGGCCACGCTGCCGACGCCGCCGGTAGCCCCCGTGACCACAATGGGGCCCTGTGCCGGTTTGACGGCTTCGGTCAGCTTTAGAAGGGATAAGGCAGCGGTAAAACCCGCTGTTCCAAATATCATGCTTTCTTTGAGACTCAAGCCTGGCGGTAGCGGCACCACCCAATCGGCCGGCACGCGGATATATTGCCCGTAGCCACCCGCTGTGTTCATCCCCAGATCATAGCTGGTGACAATGACCGGTGTCCCTTCACGGATGCTGTCAGCCGTGCTCTCCGCCACAATGCCTGCCGCATCAATACCGGGGGTGTGGGGGTAGGTCTTGGTAACGGCGCGGTTGCCGGTTGCGGAAAGGGCATCTTTATAGTTCAAACTGGAATATTCGACCCGTACCGTCACTTCCCCCGGCGGCAGCTGATCGATGGTTCGTTCTTTGATATTTCCGGAAAAACTGCCGTCTTCGTTTTCTTCAACCACATAGGCATTGAAAGAAAGGTTTTTCATCATAATATCCTTTTTGTAAAAGTTAACAGGGTGCAGGATACAGTTGTCAGGGGGCGGGATGAAGAAGATCCCGCAACGCACCTGAGAGGTTGGGGTGCTGAAACTGAAAACCCGCTTTCAGGAGTTTTTCCGGTATCACCCGCTGGCCTTTCAACAACACATTGCCAAATTCCCCTTTAACCATGCGGATCACAAATCCAGGCACAGAGGGCAAGAAAGTGGGTCTTTCAAGGACCTTTCCCAGCACCTTGGTCAATTCTTTATTTCGAACCGGTTCCGGCGCCGTGCAATTAAACGGGCCTGAAAGATCCTCACGCTCCAGCAGGAACATAAAAATGCGAACCAGGTCCATCTGGTGAATCCAGGAAAACCACTGCTCACCACTGCCCAGAGGACTGCCCAGGCCCTTCTTGAATATGGGCACCATTTCGTTCAAAGCGCCTCCCCCGGATCCCAGCACAATACCGAAGCGACAAAGCACCACCCGCGCACCCATCGCCTTTGCGTTCGTGGCGGCCTCCTCCCATTCCCTGGCCACACTGGCCAGAAAATCCGTTCCGGCAGGCGTCTCCTCGGTCAATCCTTCATCCCCGTGAAACCCGTAGTAACCCACCGCGGAAGTACTGAGAAGTGCGGTTTTCATCCCCTCTCGACGTTGGAGGGCGTTCACCAGATGGGTCGTGGTTTGAATTCGGCTCTCACGGATGAGGCGTTTTTCCGCGTCGGTCCAACGCCTGAAAATGGAAGCACCGGCCAGGTTGATGAGGATTTCGTGGTCAGCGACCTTTTCCTGCCAGGGACCAGCTTCGGTGGGATCTCCTTCCAGCATGGAAACCCCCAGGGGCACCGGGCGGCTTTTCTGGACCTTTCGAGTCAGGAGTGTCACCGCATGCCCTCTCTTCAGCAGGCTTTTTGTCAGCATGGATCCTACAAAACCGGTGCCGCCGGTCATAAAGACACGCATGGTCAATTCTCCCGCTACAGTAGCGTTCCGTCATATCTATAATGTCGTAAAGACGACGTCATTCCGGGCTTGACCCGGAATCCAGAATCTCCGAATTAGCCACGAATACTGGATTCCGGCTTTCGCCGGAATGACCGAGTGATGCTTCATTTCCTTTCATACCAGGCACTTGATATA
>JGI11705J14877_10001996_pt1 | contig 11264 bp, 9 predicted proteins | sample Etolaghawater15m_FD_14877 | JGI IMG/M metagenome (IMG submission 14877) | reverse complement strand
AAGCCTTTATGGTTTTATGTCAGAGAACAATTTAGCAGGAAATCATCCGCCTCCATCATGACGATGGATTATTATGTGAAACTCTAAACTTCAGAATAGTAATATAGGTGGTAATCATTCAGGACTTACCATAACCTACGACTTTAGTAGTATTGGTGGTCTGGCAGTAGAAGATGGTTTTTTTGTAGCGTACGCCCCCTGGTGCGCTAATGATGTTGCGGGAGGAGGTGCACCGGTACCAGAGCCTGCCACCATGCTGCTCTTTGGCGCAGGGCTTACTGGCCTTGCAGGTTACAGACTGCGAAGGAAAGCAAAATAAGCGGTAAAGTTTTCGATAAAAATCACAAATTCACCCTATAAAAAGGTCATTCAGCGAGAGCATGCTGGAGGACCTTTTCTTTTCACGTTGTAAAACAGAACACATATCCCCCTTCTCAGGACTTCACCTATAAAAGGACAAGCTACTTGTATTATTCTTTGCAATTGATTAGCTTCCCGTAACTAAAAACAAAAAAACAATCACTTTCTCCAAGGGCAGAAGCAAAGATTGCACCATGAGACTAAAAACAGAACTTATCCAAGGGGTATTCATCGTTACCTTTGAAGGTGAAAGACTGGACGCCCCTCAGGCTGAGAGTTTTCTTTTGGCAATGCAGGGATTTATCAAAGAAGGCAATGTTTTCATTCTTCTTGATATGAGCAATATTATCTTCATGGACAGCACTGGCCTGGGTTCCATGATCAGAGCCCTTAAAGAGATCTACGACGATGGCCAGTTAGTAATATGCGGCATTACTGAGCAGGTAAGGAGTCTCCTTAAAATCACTCACCTGGATGAGGTTTTCACAATTGCCGAAAACCGGGATGATGCCTTTGCCATTTTCTCTGTCTTTATCGCCCCCATCCCCCAGGAACCTGCCAGAGAGCAATTACAACCAACGAACAATGACACAGTAATTGATACCGATTTTTATGACAGGTTTATCCATCAGGACGACACTGAACCTAAAGAGGAACCAAAGGAAAGAAGACGTTACAAACGCATCCCAAAAGATCATATTGTTGATGAAGATCTTTTTGCATATTGCCAGGATCTCAATTCAGGGAAAAGAAGCCATGGTGTAATACGCAACATCAGTCCCGGTGGATTTCTCATGGTCTCCAACACCAGCCATAGGGTTGATGATCGGATGCATGTTCAATTTTCTGTTGGCAAGGCCTTCAAACTTTCAGAGACTGCTATTGTACGATCAGCAACCGATGGAAGATATGGTATGGAGTTTATGGGGATTTCTGCAAAATCAAAATCATTCCTCACACAGCTTGGCGGATCCATACAACTAAACAATCTTTCCTCTTAAGGGAACCACTCAGTCCCTGACGAACCGCAGGAAATTTTAATCAATAGCCGGCAAAATTACTGAAAAGATGTGTATTATGGGACAGCATCAGGAAAAAATCTTTTTTAATCTTGCGGCTGACAAAACCAGAAGATACACAAGGGCAGCAATAACAATAATCACTGGCCCACTTGGCAGGTCAAGATTGTAACTTACCCCTAGCCCCATCACCACAAAACTGGCACAAAAGAAAACAGAAACAAACATCATCTGCTTGATATTTCGAGACATATTACCGGCAACAGCAGCTGGCAGAGTGAGCAGAGCAATTACCATAACAATACCGACAACCCGTACCAACAAAACAATGGTGAGCGCAGCCAGACACAGTAGCAGCAGATACATCCATCCCGTATGTACCCCCCGCAGTCGTGAAAACTCTTCATCAAAACACACGGCCAGAAATTTATTATAAAAAAGAGTAACGAGTCCCAGTACAATCACATCAAGCACTAGTACAAAGACAAAATCCTGTTTTGAGACGAGCAGGATGTTCCCGAAAAGATAACTCATGGGATCGACATACCCCGGGGTTTTGGCAATAAAAAGAAGCCCAGTTGCCATGCCGACAGCCCAGAGAGCACCAATCACACTGTCTTCGCGCTCAGCAGCGTAACGACTTACCAGAGTTAAAATAACCGCGGCAAGTAATGCCACCAGGACAGCTCCCTGCATGGGGCCAAACCAGCTGATCCCCACCGCTTTTTCCAGATACATACCAAGACCTATTCCACCAAGCACACAATGGGCAATGGCACCTGCAATATAGCTGATCCTGCGTACAACGACAAAGGTACCAATTATACCAAAGGGAACAGAGGCAAAAATTCCAGTGAGCAATGCATAGCGAAAAAACGGCAAATTGGGATCTGTCAACGCTGCCACAAATTCAATCATGCTGGTGTCCTTCCACTCCACAAAAGTGATCGTGACGGATAATCTGCAAGTCACCGCCATACATATCACGAATAAGATCCCCTGTGAGAGCACTCGTCGGATGAATCACCACCTGTTTATTCACGCAGGCAATCCGTTTAAAAAAGGTGGACGCAAAGCCAACTTCGTGTGTAACCATCAGTATGGTCATGCGTTTATTCAACTCTGTCAGAAGATCAAAAAATTGCACCTCCGATTCATGGTCTATATTGGCCGTAGGTTCATCAAGAATCAGGATATCACCTTCAGAAGCAAGGGCTCTGGCAATTAGTACACGCTGTCGCTGTCCACCGGAAATGGAAGAAAAAGGCCTGTCAGCAATATCTGCAAGCCCTATAATACTGAGCGCTTCCATCACCTTTTCCCTATCATCATGTGTATATCGTCCAATCCACGAATCACTTAATCGTCCCATACACACCACCTCAAAAACAGAGATGGGAAACTGCGGATCATACCTGGCATACTGGGGGACATAGCCTATCCTCAACCTTGCAGATTCTGGTTTTTCACCAAAGACTCGCACTTCACCGCTATCGGGATTGAGGAGTCCTACTATTAATTTTATAAGGGTGGATTTTCCTCCACCATTTGGTCCAACCACACAGATGGAATCCAAAGAAAGCACTTCAAGATTGACATCCTCAAGCACAACCTGGGCATCATAGGAAAAAGAAAGGTCACGAATGGATATCGCACTGCTATCTGACATATCAGCAGCCATTACTTGGTCCGACCAGTAAGGGCATCAGCAATTTTTTCAGCCATGATCCGTATATTATCAACACTGTTCTCTGCAAGGGGATCAAGGGTAATGACCTTACCACCGATGGCAGTTGCCACCTTCTCTGCACTTCTTGGATCAAACTGGGGCTGGACAAAAATCACCTTCACCCCGTCTTTCTTTGCCTTTTTAATAAGTGCAAAAAGCTGTTTTGGAGTTGGGGATTTTCCACCCGTTTCCACAGCAACCTGCTGCAAATGGTAGCGATGAGCAAAATAACCAAATGCCGGATGGAAGACAAAAAAAGAAGCCCCCTGGAAAGCCGCCAGATCTTCCATAACGACCTGATCAAGAGTATCCAACCGGGCGTTCAGTTTTTCCAGATTCGCGTCATACACCCTTTTATTTTCAGGATCTTTATGGCCAAGGGCTGCGGTCATGACTCCGGCCATACTTTTCAGGTTTGGTGGTGACAACCAGACGTGGGGGTCCAACATCTCCCCATGATCATGGTCGTGGCCGGCTCCATTAATGGAAATTTTTTCTATGTCTTTACTGGTGTCGATTATCTGCAGAGATGGTGCTCCCGCCTGAAGACGCCTGGTGATTTCCTGCTCAAATTCCATCCCAGCGGTAAAAAACACCCCGGCACCGGAAAGAGCCTGAATCTGCCTGGGAGTGGGTTCAAAGGCATGAGGTTCCTGCCCCTGGGCCACCAGAAGATGGATTACAAGGTGACCACCACCAAGCTGTTCACACAACCACTTCTGAGGAGGAATGGAAACGAAGACGTCTAATTTTGCAGAAGTCTCAGCAGAGAGCTGAACGGGAAAACAAAACAAAAAAGCAAGCAGGAAAACCCGCCAATATTTGTAATTCACAAAAATCCTCACTGTAGCTGACGCTCATTTAAACCTTAAAAAACTACCGGCACACGACATCTCAAACATTGCGTAATGTATTAGGCAGTTACTTTATCGTCAAGAGTAGAATAAGCATTGCGGCTATAAGCAATATACCGTATACAGCACATTACCATGCCAAACTCATTGCGCGAAAGCCTAAAAGCATCATTTGCCAGTGCAATCCTTATACTGAAACTGGTTATTCCATTTTATATTCTCGCCGACATTCTTCTCTACTTTGATCTCCTCCGACCAGTAAGTTTTCTCTTTTCTCCGGTTACCAACATTCTGCAGCTTCCTTCAGAAACGGCAATGGCCATCTGTGCAGGGGTCTTCCTCAATATATATGCTGCAGTAGCATTTGCAGCACCACTGGGGCTGAGTTCCTACGAATGGACGATCCTCGGGGTCTTCCTTGGAGTCTGCCACAGCCTTCCGGTGGAAAACAGTATTATGAAAAAGCTCGGCATCAGCTTCCTCTACTCCACCTGCCTGAGGATATCCATGGCCTTTCTCACCACCATGCCTCTTTTTTTCCTGCCTGCCTCCTTTTTTACAGGAGAACGGAGTGGGAAAAGCATCCAGCTCGCGTCATATTCGAGTATCCCCGACATGCTACTCCACTCACTGGCGAATGCAGCAGTCCTGTCTCTAAAGATAATCAGCCTCATCACCATTGTTATTTTTCTGATGGATACAATTAAACGGACACAGTTTATTACACACTATGGTCAACGGGTGCAAACCTCGTTTTCATTACTTACCGGGCAACTCCTGGGAATCACCTATGGTGCCGGGATTCTCTTTAAAGAAGCTGAGTCGGGTAACCTTCAGAAAAAGGATATCTTTTTCATTGCTACCTTCCTTATGATCTGCCATTCTCTTCTCGAAGACCCTCTTATTTTCGTTCTTTTTGGAGCAAACTACTGGATTATTGTCATCAGCCGACTAGCCATGGCCTGCATCATAACTCTACTGCTCAGCCGGGTTTTTCAATATCTTGAAAACAAACGAGAAGGAAAAAGATGACAGGGCTCTGTCTAAAATCGCTTCAGTAACAATGCCAGAATTGTGCTTTTAAATAAACACACTCCTCAATCGTTAAGAGAAACTCCGACTCCTTGCGCCTTCACTCTTCAATGATTACTTTTCCCTGACACGTAAACACTTCATTGGAAATAGAAACACTATGAATAGTATTATTCTTCAGATAATAATTCTCGCCCCACCAATCCTCCTGGCCCTGACCGTCCACGAATTTGCCCACGGCTATGTAGCCTACCGTTTCGGTGACCCCACTGCAAGAAACGAGGGACGCCTGACATTAAACCCTTTGAAACACCTTGATCCACTGGGAACACTGGCATTTTTTATTATTAAAATCGGTTGGGCAAAACCGGTACCCGTGAATCCGTATTATTTCAAGAATCCACGTAAGGACATGCTATGGGTGGCCCTTGCAGGCCCTGCTGTGAATCTGGCGCTGGCTGTTATCAGTGCAATACTTACAAAGATCGTCTGGTTCATTGCCGCCACCATCCCCTATTCCCCCATTGCCGAGGCTATCCTTGTCCCGTTGAATGAGGTACTCATGGCTTCCGTATGGATAAATCTGGTACTCTGTATCTTTAACTTCCTACCGATTCCACCGCTGGACGGGAGCAAGATTCTTGCGGGCATCCTCCCTCCGGATATGGCAAGATCATACGCATCGGTTGAACGTTATGGGTTTGTTATTATTATACTCCTGGCATTTTCAGGCATACTGTCAAAGATGATACTACCGATCATTGACTTTGCTCGAAATATCTTATTATAGAGCAGATATCCTTCCTTACCCAGAAATCAAGGTGCCAGGTCACCAGCAAAAAAAGCCCCCTGCCAACATCGGTCGACAAGGGGCTTTGTAGAACATATTCAGTAAGCGGTCTAGAAATCGTAGCTCAACCCGACGCTCAACAAATGTGCAGAAGCATCGGTAAATTCACCATTGATGCCAGTAGTAGCGCTTCCATTGACAACGGTTCGGCTTTCTTTGTAATCATACAAATATCCTGCCCCAATTTCCATGGCTTCACTCACACGATACCGAACACCAACAGAGTAGAGCCAGGCGTTGCTACCAGGAAGTTCAAACCCAAGGGTCTCATCCGGAATTGGGGTTTCGTCATAGGCAAACCCTGCCATCAGAGTAACATCCTGATTCAACACATAAGAAAGGCCAATACGATAGCCATTGGAGTCATCCCAGTTTTTAGGAATCGCTGGAGTATAAACAGCATTCAGCACTGGATGTGCAACAGGGCTTGAATAGTCAAATTCAATACTTTCATACTCTGACCAGAATGTTCTGTCCCAGGTCAGATCAATGGTGGCTGGGCCAAAGGTGTAGGCAAGAGAAAGAGACAATACAGCGGGTGCGGGAAGATCAACAGCCCCACTTGTCTTCATGACAAAGATTGAAGGGGTATTTGTTCCCATTGTGACATCACCATCCAGCCCCAGATCAACGTTGGAACGATAGGTCGCAGATATATTCATATCCTTAGTAGGGCGAACCGAAGCAGCCAGATTATATCCCCATTCCATGGCATCACCTTCCATACTACGGGTAACCATCATCCCGTTGGGCTGCACCGCATAATTGCTCACCTGGGCAGCACTGTAGATCATACGGACACCACCTGCAAGTGAGAACATATCAGATATGGTGTAGGATACGGTTGGATTCAACTCATAGACACTAAGGCTATATTCTTCGGCAGTACTCCGGGGAAAGGGCTGTTCCCAGCGTTTGGAAAGGCCAAATGGAGCGATTGCTGAAATTCCGAAACGGAAGTTATTCATGTCAGGAGAAACAAGAAAGAAAGTGGGGAGAAGAAAATTCTCAGTCTTGGAGCTGCCATTCATAAGAGGGCTACGGTTATCTTCATAGCTGATAGATGGTAGATTGATATAGGTCAATGCACCTTCAAACTGCCATGCATCTTTCTTCAGCCATCCCATATTGGCAGGATTATAATAGGCGGTATCGGCCTGGTTGGCTGAGGCAACATTGGCACCAGCTTTGGCTACCGAGTCAACGGACTGCTCAGGAATGCGATAGCCAGAGGCCATGGCAGATCCGGCTATCAGTACAGAACTCAAAGCCACTATGGAAATCTTTTTTTTCATTGTTTTCTCCCTCTTCTTTGAAAGAATAGTGTTTCCTATCAATCCGTAAGTGAATTGACGGGTAAACTGGTTAACATGGCAGTAAATGTATCTAGCACCACAGGTATAATTGCAAATTCTGTTAGTCACCATTATAGAGGTATCGCTTGATTTTATGCGTTGCAGTCTTAATAAAAGGTTCCCGCCTCTCTACAATCCGCATGAGACGAGAAGCTGTGGACACCTGAGCATTTACTTCTTTTCGCAAAGTCGCACAGAGTTTGTCAATGTATTCTCGACGCTCAACCCGGGATTGCCCCTCGGTCATTTCATCAATAACTTCATAATCAGGATAAACCCAGGCATCGAGCTTGCCGTTGTTTTCAACAACCAGTGATTCAACAACCCAGAAATACGAATTTATTTTATGCTCAATGGGTTCCGGATAGACATTTTCCCCGTTAGCCATAACAATAACATTTTTGGACCGTCCGCGGATATGGAGGTTTCCAGCATCGTCAAATGATCCAAGATCACCGGTGATAAGCCATCCATCTTCTGTAAGTGCTTCTGCAGAAGCATCGGGATCACCGTAATACCCCTGCATAACATTGGGACCACGTCCGTAAATTTCCCCAACGCCACTGCCTGGATCAGGATTGACGATCTTCACCTCCACTCCAGGGAAAGGTTTTCCCGTTGAGCCAACGGTGATGGTTTTATCACCCACTGGACCACCGGCAAGAATAGGAGCGGATTCAGTCAGTCCATAGCCGATAATATAGGGGAATTCAGCCTCACGGAGAAAATTTTCAACCTCAGGATTTAAGGCCGCACCACCAATCCCCATCAGCTCAAGATTACCTCCAAAAAATGCTACAAGTTTTGCACCAATCTTTTTATAGACAAACTTTCGGCCAAAGGAAAAGCGGCAGAGCAGGGAAAGTAAACGACTCTTTTCAATCTGTGGCAACACCCGTTTTTTATAAATTTTCTCCATAATCAAGGGCACTGCAAACATAACTCTGGGCTTTTCATGCCTACACAGCTTCTCGAGGATCGCAGGGGTTGGTGTCTTTCCGGCATAGGCAACCTTACAGCCTTTAATCAAGGGCGTAATAAATCCAAGGGTAAACTCATAGGTATGAGACATCGGCAGGACGGAGAGAAAAACACTGCCACTTTCAACACCTAACATGGTTGCCGCACTATAAGCATTGGCCGTCAGATTTTTATGACTGAGCATTACAGCTTTTGAGTAGCCTGATGTTCCGGAGGTGTAAAGAATGGAAGCAAGGTCATCCTCTGCAACATCGGCAAAAGACATCCCTTCCCCCTTCTCATCTGCAGCTTTTTGTGCAACTACTGCATCCTCAAGGTACTTTGAAAAGAATGTAACATCAACCACATCCTGCGTTGCACCCAGATCATCAAGTGTAATAATTCGCCGTAATGACTTTTGGTTCAACTCATAAATCTTTTCAATCTGACGATCAGAAACAAAGAGGACAGGCACCTCCATCTCATTAAGAATATGGTGAACATCTGCCTCGGGAAGGTCGGGAAGAATGGGGACGGCAATTGCCCCTATACGTATGATCGCAAAATAGGCCATTCCCCATTGGGGAGAATTTTCCGATAAAATAGCAACCCGATCACCTTTTTTTACTCCCTCCCTCGTCAGATGATGGGCAAGCGCTATGATGTTATCATAAAATTCACGATAGGTTAAAGCACCATCTGCTGCCATTCCAATTGCTGGCAATTCTCCATACCGCTCCACGCTATTATCGAGTATATAATTTAAGGTCATCCGTACATCGTTGGATTCCGGCATAAACACCTCATAAGTAAACAAATTTGATCGTAAGATTCTTCATAGCTTAAAATGTGCCGCATCTTACCTAAAAGTAGTTTTTTGGTCAATTAAGAATGCTGTCCACCGGTTTTCCCACCCTAATTTGCATTTATTCAACAAAATACCGGAATAATCTTGACAGTTAAGCTGACAGTTTATAGAAATTAACAAGATAAGCTATACTGTTTCGAGATTATGCTAACTTTAAACAGAACCTCCCCATACAGTACCATGTACAAGATATTACATTCTACTCCTGTTTTTTTCGTATTCTGTCTTCTTGTTCTGCTCTTTACGAGCAACGCGGAGTCTCGGGCGGAGCTCCCTTTCCTTAACGATACCGCAAAGTGGCAGGTGGGCACATCTGTTCCAGAGCCCACAAAACAGACAGAAAAGATCGCTCAACCCTCTCCACGCACAGAAGCAACTGTCACTAAATCCACTCCGATCAGTCTCGGTCAGGTTAATAATATTCTTCATATCAAAAAAAGAATTGCCCCCCCTGTTACCGCAGCTACCACCAAACGACTCAATAAAAAAATCTCATCCAGATCAGCCATCATCATTGATGCCGTGAGTGGAGAAACACTGTACTCCAGGAATCCTGACAGTCAAAGACAACCGGCGTCTACCATCAAAGTACTCACAGGAATGATCGCCATGAAGTCCCTGACCATGGCAGAACCTGTTTCGGTCAGTCAAAAAGCTGCAAGACAGCCCCGCTCCAAAGTATACCTCGATCAGAAAAAGAAGTATCAGGCAAATGATCTGATTAACGCTGTTCTGCTTGCTTCAGCCAATGATGCCAGTGTGGCACTCGCTGAAAAAATTGCCGGAAATGAAAAAGATTTTGCTGCAATGATGACCCTTCGGGCCAAACTGTGGGGAGCAAAAAACACCATCTGCAAAACTGCTACGGGTCTCACTGCAAAGGGGCAGAAATCCACCGCCCGTGACCTCGCAACTATTTTCCGTCATGCCATGAATGATCCTGAATTTTCCACCAGGATGAAGCAGTTGAAGACACGCACCACGGAAGGAAAGCTTCTTCGTAGTCATAATAAGGCCCTGTGGCAGGTAGAGGGCACGCTGGGTGGAAAAACCGGCTACACCAATGCAGCCCGGCAGACGTATGTAGGGAAGTTCAAGCGTGGAAAAGATGAGATTATTGTTGCTATCATGGGCAGTGAGACCATGTGGGCCGACATTAAACAATTGGTAACCTACGGGTTTCAGAAAAAGGTTGCCATGACCAGAGAGCGAGAGGCCATGGGTGGTGATATCGAGTTAATCGCTGACCTGCAGCGTACCTCGAACAAAAACTGATCCGAGTTTCTCCACTCCGGCTACCGTCAGGGTCACCGCGCCATATTCTTCTTCTACCTTTCCCAGTAGCATATAGGCCTGTCCTGGATTCAGAATTGCTGCATAGCGACGATAGACTCGTGGAAAAAATGTTGCTTCCACTACCCCTGTTTCGTCCTCAAAGGTTAGAAATTCCATCACCTCTCCGGTTTTTGTTGAAACCATCTTTCCGCTGAGCAGCCATCCGGCAAAGCGGATATTCTTTCCAGCATAGCTCTTCAGATCACAGCCTTTTATCCTCCCATTGAGCTGTTGTTCATAGAAAAGCAGTGGATGGGAGCTGCAAAGGAAATCCAGTGCTTCATACTCCTGCTGCTGTATTTCCCTCACATTAAACGATGGAAGATCCGGGGCCGAAGGTAATTCCAGGCAGAAAAGAGGGCTTCTCGCCTGTGCCCTTGCAAAACACCTGAACTGAGCAAGTTCCCAAAACAGATTGCTTCTATTTCTTTTATTTTTACCACCAAACGCATCCAGTGCACCAGCCTGGATAAGTGATCTGCATTCATCCTTTTGCGGCTGGACACGTCGCCAGAAATCAATACTTGAAACAAATTCTTTTTTCTCTCTGCAATATAAGATCCTCCCCATGGTGGCCGTTGACAAATTCTTCACAGCCATCAATCCCACCCGGATATTGTTTACCGAGACATCTCCCTCTCTACACCATCTTACCTGACTGTGATTCACGCAGGGAGGCAATATGCCTATCCCCATTCGTTTTGCTTCTGAAACATAGGCAAATGTTGAGTAATAGCCTCCTTGATTGGAAATTACCGCTGCCATAAATTCCGCTGGATGATGTGTCTTCAGGTATGCCGACTGATACGACACCCGTGCATAGGAAGCCGAATGCGGTTTACAGAACGAATACCCATCAAAACTCATCATCATGTCCCAGAGTTTTTCAATTGTTTCCCTGT
>JGI11705J14877_10001994_pt1 | contig 11278 bp, 9 predicted proteins | sample Etolaghawater15m_FD_14877 | JGI IMG/M metagenome (IMG submission 14877) | reverse complement strand
ACGAGAAGCTAGTGAAGCTGTAATTGTAAAACTTACTATTGCTGGATGGGTTATACTTTTTGGTCTTATGGGACTTGGACTTTTTAACGATATTAATAGATTAATAAACTAATATATTTACAACTAACTACAAATACTTACAAAACCCTTTGTTATAGGGCTTTGTAAGCTTCTTCTAAAATACATCAAGATACAATAAATTATAAATAACTACAAAAATCCCTACTTTTATTGCTATTTTTAGGCAAAAGTAGGGATTTGAAACAAAGGTACTGCCTATGGGTGTTTCAGAGTATAAACCAGTCAAAATCAAACTTAGCAATGCTTCTGCGAGTGGAATGTATATTTTGCTTAAAGATACTGGAATAAGATAACGAAAGGGAAAGGTAGCTATCATAACTGTAACCGTAATACTTATAAATATAAAGGTGTGGGAATGCTCGATCATAAAGATACGCAAAAGAGAGAAATATTATATGAACATGTTGCTTCTTATTTGTATAAAGATGATGTTGCACAAGATATTACAAGCGTTAAGGGTAATGATAAAGATAGAGCGTTTGTTCGTAGTACTATTCCAAAAAGTAAAGGTAAAATTGGTAGACCTAGAAAAAAGTGATTCAATGCATTGTATAAAAGTATATTTACAAAAAAGAAAATATTAATGCCACTTATGACATAATTCCTTTAAAGGAGTCATTATGAAACGCATAGACTTAATAAATCAAATCATTACTAGAAAAGAGAAACTGAATATTACTATAGATAATCTTGCTAAGCTAAGTGGTGTTGGTGTTAGAACTATAAACAGACTACTTAAAAATGAAGATGTTAAATTAAGTACTATTGAGCATGTAACCAACTTCTTAGGCTTAGACTTCGCTGGTAATGAGCAAGTATCTCTAAGTACATTGAAGAAACGAAGAGCACATGAAAAAGCTCTATTTTTAGCTTCTATAGTTCAGGGTACATCAGCACTAGAGATGCAGGGCTTAGAAGATGATAGTTTAAATAAGATTATTGCTTCTTACGAAAAAGAGTTTCTTAGTGGCAGTTATCAAGATACTCTTTGGGTGGCTTAAATGATACACTCTACACAGCCTATAGACGATGCTACACCTCTTGATGATATATCAGGGCTCAAACTACCAATCGATAAAGTTTACTCGCTAAAAGAGGTCTATGTGGCAGAAGCAAATAACATAGCATTAGCTACAATCAAATACTTATCAGCACCACCATCTAAAAAGACAGCACCGTTCTCTTATGAATGGCTATCATCACTTCATGAAGAGATGTTTGGCAATGTATGGGATTGGGCTGGTAAGTTTAGACAAGTTGAACTCTCTATTGGTATAAAAGCTTATCAAGTACCAACAGCACTAAAAGAGTTGGCAGACGATATAGCTTACTGGGATAAGCACAAAACATTTGATATATACGAAACAGCTACGCGTATTCATCACAGAGCAGTTCAAATTCATCCATACAAAAATGGTAATGGTCGTTGGTCAAGAATGTTAGCGAATATATATCTCAGACAGAATGGTTCAATGCCTGTTAAATGGCAAGAAGATTCACTCTCAAAAGAGAATCCCAAACGAGATGAATATATACAAGCACTTAAAGCGGCTGATAATGGAAACTATTCAAACTTAATAGAGATGCATAAAATAACCTATTAAAATATTATTTAATTTAGATAAAATAAGATTATAAATTTAAAAAGAAGCAGGTATATGTTAATAGATAATAAAAGAAATGGAAAAGTTGGTGATGTTTTAAAACAGAACATTAAAAGTAATAGTAAACTCTCTATTATCTCAGCCTATTTTACTATTTATGCCTTTTCTGAACTAAAAAAAGAACTTACTCGTATTAAAGAGCTAAGACTTCTTTTTACTGCACCGGTCTACCAAAACAACTATACTAATAATCCTATTTTCGGAGAGAGTGAAGAGATTAAGATTAAAAACTCTCTTCAACAAGTGCCTATTTCTCGTGAGTGTGCTACTTGGATAAGAGATAAAGTAAAAGTTGGAGAGGTTAAGACTCAAGGTGTTATCCCCTTTAACCTTTATCATATTGACAATGCTAATGAGACTATAGCTATTCAAGGTAGCTCGAACTTCTCTTCCGTTGGATTAGGATACACAAACTCAGATTCTTTTCACATGAACACTCTTGTTAAAGACAGTGATACGACAAGGGGTTTCTTATCTACATTTGATGAAATCTGGAATAACAAAGCTATCATTCACGATATCAAAGAGAATCTTCTATCTAGCATTGAAGAGATATATTCAGACAAATCACCAGAATTTTTATATTTTCTTACTCTTTACAATATCTTCAAAGAGTTTATTGGTGACCTTGATGAAGAAAAGATTATCCGAACTAAAACAGGTTTTAAAGATACACTAGTTTGGAATAAACTCTACAATTTTCAAAGAGATGGTGTACTTGGAGCTATTGATAAACTTGAAAAGTATAATGGCTGTATTATTGCTGATAGTGTAGGACTTGGTAAAACATTTGAAGCATTAGCAGTTATAAAATACTATGAACTTAGAAACGATAGAGTTTTGGTATTAGCACCTAAAAAGTTAAGAGAAAACTGGGCTGTTTATACCGTCAATGACCGAAGAAATATCTTAGCAGATGATAGGTTTAACTATGATGTTTTAAATCATACTGACCTTACAAGAACAAAAGGTATGAGTGGAGAGATTAATCTTTCAACACTTAACTGGGAAAACTACGACCTTATAGTTATTGATGAGTCACACAACTTTAGAAATAGTGGAACTACAAACAAAAAGAAAAAAACAAAATCACGATATGCACGACTACTTGAAGATGTACTCCAAAAAGGTGTTAAAACAAAAGTCTTAATGCTCTCAGCTACACCAGTAAACAATAAACTCAATGACCTGAAAAATCAAGTAGCATTTATAACAGAAGCTAAAGATACAGCATTTAGTGATTTAGGTATAAAGTCTATAGAGCAAACGCTTAGGAAGTCTCAAACTAAGTTTAACAGCTGGATGAAGCTAAATGAAAATGAGAGAACTACAGCAAAACTTTTAGATAGTTTAAATTTTGATTATTTTAAATTACTTGATTTAGTAACCATTGCTAGAAGCAGAAAGCATATTGAAAAGTACTACGACACTACTAATATTGGTAAATTCCCACGAAGAAATAAACCTATAACATTAAAACCTGATATAGATACTCAAGGTTCTTTTCCTCCATTATCGGATATTAATAAAACTATACGAAGAATGACATTATCGGCTTACAGCCCTTTAAAGTATGTTTATCCACACAAGCAAGAGGAGTACTCTGAGAAATATGATATTGATTTAGGTAATGGTAGAGTATTTAAACAAGCAGATAGAGAGAACAGCCTAATCCACCTAATGCGAGTAAACTTACTTAAGAGAATGGAAAGTTCCATAAACTCTTTTTCTTTAACGCTTATTAAGCTTATAGATACAAATCAGAATATCATAGACCTAATAGATAATCATAGCAATAGTACATATGAAGAAGCAAGTATTGTAGATGTGGATGTAGATAGTGATGAATATGCTTCACAACTCATAGGGAATAAAGTAAAAGTTTTAATCTCAGATGTAGATAAAATCAGATGGAAGCAAGATTTACAAAGTGATTTAGATAAACTTGAAATTCTTCTAGCCGATGCAATAGAGGTAGATAGTAAGAGAGATAATAAACTTAAAATACTAAAAGAGAATATCACTAAAAAAATCAATAATCCTTTTAATGGAGACAACAAAAAAGTCATCATATTTACAGCTTTTTCAGATACAGCAGAGTATCTCTATCAGAACATATATAAATGGGCTAAAGAAGAGTTTGATGTTGAGAGTTGTCTTATAACAGGAAGTGGAACTAACAAAACTACATTACAGACAAAACAAAAAGATTTAAATTCACTACTAACTAACTTTTCTCCTATCTCAAAGAGTAGAGATAAAACAGATCCTGAGGCTTCAAAAGAGATAGATATCCTCATAGCTACTGACTGTATTTCTGAAGGGCAAAACTTACAAGATTGTGATTATCTCGTTAACTACGATATTCATTGGAATCCAGTTAGAATCATCCAAAGATTTGGTCGTATAGATAGACTTGGTTCAACAAACGAGACTATTCAACTCGTAAACTTTTGGGCAAATATGGAGCTTGATGAGTATATAAACCTAGAGAGTCGTGTAAGCGGTAGAATGGTATTACTAGATGTATCTGCTACAGGTGAAGAGAACATCATTGATACAAACAGTTCTGCTGATATGAATGACCTATCTTACAGAGCAAAACAACTCAAAGAGTTACAAGAGACAGTTATAGACCTTGATGATGTTAGTGGTGGTATATCCATAACAGATTTAACTCTTAATGACTTTAAAATGGATTTGATGGGTTACTTAAAAACTGGTGAAAACAAGTTAAAACGAAGTCCCTTAGGAGTTCATAGTGTTATACTAAATCAAGATACTCAAAATAGCACTATTGGAACTGGAACAATATTTTGTTTAAAACTTCTTAAAAATGAAGTACAGACAGATAACTATTCACTAGAGCCTTATTACCTTGTCTATGTTGATGAAAACAATGAAGTAAAGCTAGGATTTACAAGTGCTAAAACCATACTAGACATCTATAAAAACCTATGTATGGGTAAAGATGAAGCTATAAGCGAAGCTGTAAAACTCTTTGAAGATGAAACAGATAACTATGCCAATATGTCTCACTACACAACTCAGCTAAAAACAGCAATAGAGAGTATCATCGGTAAAAAAGAAGAGAGTGGTATGGATTCACTTTTTTCTCGTGGTGGTACAACTATTTCTAGTGATTCTTTTAATGGGTTAGAAGATTTTGAGCTTATTTCTTACTTGGTTATCAAATGAAAAAAACTATACTAGATAAGCTTCATATCCCACATACATGTAAGATAAATCGTAAACTATTTAAAAAGCAGTTCATAGAGAACTTTTCACTAAGTGGCATTGAGAAAAAAATCATAAGTGAAGATGTAGAAAACATCACTCTAGAGTATCTTCTAAACAAAGACAACATCAATATATCACCATTTGACGATGAAGAGAATGATTATTCTGAAATAGCCTTTATACTGGTGGAACTATTAGCTACTCGGAGACTAAAAAAATTATCAAGTATCATTCAGTATATTCCCTATCCTCTAATAGTGGTGTTTGCTGATGAAAATAATATCTGCATTAACATTAGTCCTAAGAGAATCAACAAGAATGACAGCAGTAAACTAGTAGTAGAAGAGAGCTATTTTACAGAATGGATTGACTTAGATAATAGTACTGAAATAGAACAGGAGTTTTTATTAAGTCTAGAGATTAAAAATCATCCATTTACAAACTTTTTTGAGTTTTACAACAGCTATCTAAACAAGCTTATATCGTTTAATGCTTCACAATATAGTGGAAGTTTAGAGCAAGGTGAAGATACACGAGAATTACTAAGAGATATACAAGAAGTTGAGTCAAATATTAACGATATAATATCAAAGATAAAAAAAGAAACAGATATTCGAGATAAGGTAAACCTCAATATCGAGCTTAAAAAGTTGAATAAAAAACTAGAAAATTTAAAAACAAGATTACAAGGGTGAATATGCAGAAATTAGACGGAAAGAGTATGGATATTGTAAGTGAAAATATTGAAAAATTAAAAGAGCTATTTCCTGAAGCTTTTTCTGAGGGTAAAATAGACTTTGAAAAACTACAAGAAGAACTAGGTGAATTTACAGACAAAGAAAACGAACGATATAACTTCACTTGGAACGGTAAGCAAGAAGCCAAACACATAGCTCAAACGCCATCTACTGGAACACTTAGACCTTCTAAAGAAGAGAGTAAAGATTGGGACACTACTCAAAACCTCTACATAGAGGGCGACAACTTAGAGGTGCTTAAGCTTCTTCAAAAGTCTTACCACAAGAAAGTGAAGATGATATACATAGACCCACCTTATAACACAGGTAAAGATTTTGTGTATAAAGATAACTTTAGAGATAACATCAAAAACTACATGGAACAAACAGGACAAGTAGATAGTGATGGAAATAGACTAAGTACAAACAGCGATACTAATGGTAGGTATCATAGTGATTGGTTAAGTATGATGTACCCACGGTTGAAATTGGCTAGGAATCTGCTTAAAGATGATGGAGCTATTTTTATCTCTATTGATGATAATGAGGTGGTAAATCTTAAAAATATATGTAATGAAATATTTGGAGAAGAGTGTGTAGAACAATATATATGGGATGTGAGAGAAGATGGAACAATGCCAAAAACTGCAAAGAATACAGTTAGAAAAGAGCATGAGTATCTACTAGTGGCTTTTAAGAATACGGCTAATCAAAAACTACAAAAATATACATCGTATAAATATAAAGATAATAACTGGGGTAATATTGATAATGATCCCAGAGGTGGATGGATGTCAGCAAACATATCACGAGGTAGTGGAGAAGGTTCAGGTGGAAGTAAGTCTTTTACAATTACAAATCCAGAAGGAATTGAATTTTATAGAGACTGGTCAATAAGTGAAGATGAGTATATTGAACTTATAAAAGATAATAGAATTTATTTTGCTGATAAGGGGAAGGGAGTTCCAAGAAGAAAAATATTCCAAAATGAACCCGTTGCATCTATTCAATCATCCCTTTTTGAAAAACTTAAAAGTTCCCAATCTGCTTCTAAAGATGTAGAAAACTTAATTGGAAAAATAGAATTTGACTATCCTAAGCCTACCCAACTTATTAACAGAATACTTCAAATAGGTAGTAATACAGATGATATTATTATTGACTTTTTTTCAGGTTCTGCAACTACAGCACATTCAGTTATGGAATTAAATAGTGAACAAAATGAAACTAGAAAATATATTTTAGTCCAACTCCCTGAAGAAACAGATGAAAAGAGTGAAGCAAAAAAAGCAGGATATAAAAATATTTGTGAAATAGGAAAAGAACGAATCCGAAGAGCTGGTGATAAGATAATAGCAGACAACCCAGACAAAGACCTCTCAAATCTTGATATTGGTTTTAAAGTATATAAACTAGATAGCTCAAATATAAAAGAGTGGGATAGTGACTTTGATAATCTAGAAACAAACTTACTAGATGCAGTAGATAACATCAAAGCAGATAGAAGCAGCGAAGACCTACTCTACGAAATTCTCTTAAAATATGGCTTAGACCTAACCCTACCAATAGAAGAGTTAACTATAGAGGGTAAAACAGTCTACAACATAGGTTTCGGAGCCTTAGTAGTCTGCCTAGATGACAATATAACCATAACAGTAGTAGAAGCCATAGCTGAATTCATAAAAGAACAAGTAGTCTATGACGAAGAGAAGAAAAAACGCCACTCAAGAGTAGTGTTTAAAGATAAAAGTTTTGCTGATACAAATGTAAAAACTAATGCTATTCAAGTGCTGAAACAGTTTGACATTGATGAAGTTGTGAGTATATGATGATGAAAGAAATATCAACAGTTATAGAAGTATTTAAACAAATGCCATTCAAAGGATGGCTACTTCTTTTGGGTGTATCTATAGCTCCTTACTTTTTTACACATATGGTACTGCCATCTATTGGTGCATTGTTTTTAGTGCTATTTTACACAGTAGAAGATGTATTATCTTACAAAACAGCATTATTTATAATAAGTATTATAGCAGTTTTAGTTGGAGTGTTTTTATATTTATGGAAACCTATTTTATTACTATCAATAGGTATTGTATTTACAATTATTCATTATGGAATCAGAAGTAAATTACCAATACTTATTGCTTTGCGAAATGAGCTAATGTTTTTATCTTTGATAATTATTTCTTTCATATCATTATTTATAGGAATAGTAATGGATAAAGTACAAATAGTAGGAAGTAGTAGTGACGGATATGTAGCATCCATTGCAATTTGTATAGGTTCTGTTGGATATATGTCTTATAGTTTTTACAAAACTTATATAAAATACAAAACTGTTAAAATGAAGCATTCAAAATGAAAATACAATTTGAAAGCAACCTAGATTACCAAGATAGAGCTATAAGTTCAATAGTAGATATATTTGAAGGTCAAGAGATTTGTCAAAGCAACTTTAGCATTGTTAGGCAACACTCTAAAGGTCAAAAGACTACAGCTGATTACGATGATTTAGGTATAGGTAATAGACTTGAACTGTTAGATGATGAAATACTATCAAATGTTCAAAACATTCAACTTCGTAATGGACTTCCTCAATCTAAAAAGATTAATAGTATGGACTTCTCTATTGAGATGGAGACAGGTACTGGTAAGACTTATGTTTACTTAAAATCTATATTTGAGCTAAATAAACGCTACGGTTTTACAAAGTTCATAGTAGTTGTACCATCTATCGCCATTAAAGAGGGAACTAAAAAGACACTAGAAATTACGAGCAATCATTTCAAAACTCTTTTTGATAATGTAAATTATGATTCATTTGTTTATGACAGTTCAAACCTTGAACAAGTTCGTGATTTTGCTACAAGTAGTGATATCCGCATAATGGTTATAAATATTGATGCATTTAGAAAAAGTTTCTCTGATCCGAGTAAAGACACAAAAGCAAATATTATACATAGACAGAATGATAAACTCAATGGGCAAAAGCCTATTGAGTTTATCGCTTCTACTAACCCTATACTTATTATAGATGAGCCTCAGAGTGTTGATAATACTTCAAGAGCAAAAGAGGCTATCCAAACTCTTAATCCTCTTTGTAAACTACGATATAGTGCTACACACATAGAAAAGTTTAACCTTATGTATAAACTTGACTCTATTGATGCTTATGAGCAACAGCTTGTAAAACAGATAGAAGTGGCAAATATAAAACTAGAAGATACTTCTAATAAACCATATATAAAACTAGTAAGTGTAAAAGCTAACCCTAGAAGTGCAAAGATAGAAATTGATGTAAACGAAAAAGGTACTACAAAAAGAAAAGCCATTACTGTAAAAGATGGTGATGATCTCTACGAAAAGTCAAAAGGTAGAGATGTTTATAATGGGTATAGAATTGATGATATCTATATAGAGAAAGGTAGTGAATATATTGAGTTTTCGAACCAAGAGAGTGTAGATATAGGTGCTACTATTGGTGATGTTGATGATGATAGTATTAAGCGATTACAGATAAGAAAAACTATTGAAGAACATTTAAACAAAGAGTTGAGATTAAATGCTCAAGGTATTAAAGTTCTCAGTCTTTTTTTTATAGATAAAGTAGCTAACTATAGAGGCTATGATGAAGAGAGTAATGAACTTCAAGGTAAATATGCTCTGTGGTTTGAAGAAGAGTTTAAAATTATCTCGAAAAGAAGAAGATACAATCCACTTTTTGACAAAATAGATATTGATACTGAAGTAAGCAAAATCCACGATGGTTATTTCGCACAAGATAAAAAAGGTCGTGTTAAAGACAGTACAGGTAAGAATGCAGATGATGAGAGTGCATTTGATAAGATAATGAAGCATAAAGAAAAGCTGCTAAGTTTTGAGGAGCCTCTTAGGTTTATATTTTCACACAGTGCATTAAAAGAGGGATGGGATAATCCTAATGTTTTTCAAATATGTACACTGAATGAAACTTCATCTGTAATGAAAAAGCGTCAAGAGATAGGTCGTGGACTTAGAATATGTGTAAATCAAGATGGAGATAGAGTTAGAGGTTTTGATGTAAATACTTTAACAGTCATGGCTAATGAGAGTTATGAAGACTTTGCTAGAGCACTTCAAAAAGAGATAGAAGAAGAGGAAGGGATAAAGTTCGGAGTTATAGAAGAACACTTCTTTGCTAACATCCCTGTAGAGCAAGAAGATGGTAGTGTTGAATACTTTGGAGCTACAAATAGTGAAGTTATATATCAGTATCTACAAGATAATGATTATATAGATTCTAGAGGTAAAATACAAAATTCACTTAGAACTGACATCAAAAATAATGAGTTTGAAGTACCAGAAGAGTACCAAGCAATAAAAGCAGATATTACATCAGTCATTACGAAAATCGCTGGTAGTCTAAATATTAAAAATGCTGAGGATAAGAAGCTTATCACTTTAAACAAAGAAGTTTATCTTAGTTCGGACTTCAAAGATTTATGGGAACAAGTGAAATATAAAACTACTTATAAAGTAAATTTTGATGTGGCGAAACTTGTAGATGAATGTGCGAAGCAGATAGCCAATGATTTAACTATCGGTAAGATTAAATACCTTTACTCAAAAGCTACAAACAAGATTACAAAAGTTGGTGTTGAAATTATAGAAGGTAGTGAAGATAATAGCTTCATGGATTGTGACATCATAGACTATGAACTTCCAGATATTGTTACTTACTTACAAAATGAGACTAACCTTACCAGAAAGAACATCGTAGATATTCTTATAAAAAGTGAAAGACTACAAGACTTTAAAAACAATCCACAAAAGTTCATAGATGGTGCTATTAAAATAATCAAGAAGACGATGAGTATGTTTATCGTTGATGGTATCAAGTACCAAAAGCTTGGAAATGAGTTTTACTATGCTCAAGAGTGCTTTGAAGATCAAGAGCTTTATGGATATTTATCTTCAAATATGATTGAAAACAAAGAGAATAAATCTATCTACACTCATACAGTTTATGATTCTACAATAGAAGAGAATTTTGCTAAAGCATTTAACGAAAATTCTAATGTTAAACTCTTTACAAAACTACCGTCTTGGTTTAAGATAAATACACCACTAGGTACATATAATCCTGACTGGGCAGTACTTATAGAAAAAGATAATGAAGAGAAGCTTTACTTTGTTGTAGAGAGTAAGGGAAGTGATTTAGGCTTAGATATAAAAACAGCAGAATCTTCAAAAATTGAATGTGCGAAAAAACACTTTGCTGAGATATCTGCTAAGGTTGATTTGGTGCAGTCTAATAACTTTAGTAACTTAAGGGATCATATTTAGTTTTGATATAATTCTACTAATTATAAAATAAATCCCTACCTACTACTAGAAAATACATCAAAGGTAGGGATTTAAAAACTCTTAAAATCCCTTATTATAGGTATATATAGAGATTTAATAAATGATATTAATAGATTAATGGGATGAAAATGGATAAGATAGAATATAAAATATATATAGATGACATAATTAGAAGAGTAGAAAAAGCGCGCTTGAGTGTCAGTGGCC
>JGI11705J14877_10001989_pt1 | contig 11306 bp, 9 predicted proteins | sample Etolaghawater15m_FD_14877 | JGI IMG/M metagenome (IMG submission 14877) | reverse complement strand
ACGCACATCAAGCGATGCTGGATTGAGAAGATCCAACGCAAAGGGATGAACCATTTGAGAGCTTTCGCAATAGCTGCGGATCTGCCAGTCAGCAAGAACAGTCATTCATTTTTTTCGATGCCCAAGTTTAATATCCATCAACCCAATTTTCAATCCATCTTTCCCTGTAATCAGTCCAAAAATCTTGACCACGAAACCACGTTTTCCAAGGCGTGTGTGCCTTACTTGAATTACACCCTAAACAGCACGCCACAAGGTTTTCTCGCACTGTCAAGCCGCCTTTTGCTTTAGGAACAATATGATCCAATGTTGCACCACGTTCTTCAAGCATTAAACCGCAATACGCGCAAGACCAACCCCAAGACTGCAAAACACGACGACGCAATCTATTCTTTGCCTCTTTTTTTGGGATGTATTCAGTGTCTACAATCTGATGATCTTGGCTGTCATTTAGATCAGTCAAAATCTTCAGGGCAGCTATTTCATTCTAGCTTCTGGCGGTTCATGATGGACACCAATTTTGACGCATAATTAGGATCGGTTGCGAATTCACCGAAATAATCTTTCGCCGCTTTTTGATAAGCAACTGCGGCCTCTTCTTGTGTTTGAAAGCGTCCAAGCATGTAAGTCTTACTTTGACGATGTATCTTTGCTTCCCACTTCTTTCTTGCTTTAGCCCATGTTACTCCTTTAATTCCAGATGTATTATCTGAGCGCAAATTTGTATTGCCATTCTGCTCGTATTGGCAAGCTAGCCGAAGGTTTTCAAACCTATTGTCATCTTTGTTGCGGTTGATATGATCAACAGTCCACCCAATGGGATCCATGCCTGTGTGAATATACCAAGCAAGGCGGTGAGCATACCACGATTTTTGCTTAAACCGAATGTGTCTATATCCAGTAGGCAATAACTTTCCAGCAATACTCCCGACTGAAACGTTGGTTGAGGGTTTTTTCTTCCAAGTAATAATTCCTTGGTTGGGGTCATAGCTCATAAATTCCTTTACAAGCGCAAGAGGGGGAAGTGGGTTTTGCTGCTTCAAGGGTCTGTCTGTAGCCCTCTCACTATACTCCAGACTGCCGCCTCATGATTGAAATCAATTTTGATGAGTAATTCGCGTCAGTAGCATATCCTTCAACCTTTAATAAAGATGCACATTGTTCAGGTGTCATGGCACGATTAACGCCTTTATATGTTCGATAATCTTTATACCATTTATCTACAAGTTCCTTCACGCAATCCATTGGCGTGTCAAAATCTTTGAATTCATCTTTAATTACTACAGGACCATTGCCATAATCCTCCCAAGTAGTTTTAATCGTGCCTTTGCCCTTAATCCCAAAGTAGTTATTTTTGCCGCTTACATGCTCACCCCACGCAGATTCAAGCGCCCATTGAGCAGCAACAACCTCGGGAAACTTAGCTCCAGCTTCCTTTGCACAGTTGTAAATTCCGTCCCAGCTATTGTCGAATGCAGCGGGTTTTACTGCTGGAGCTGAATTCCAAGTGTTATACCATTCAGCACCACGCATCAAGATGCCCGGATCTAATGCGTTGATCTCGGCTTCAAGCTCTTGAATTGCTGCATTCTGATGCGGCAATGCCTTGTAATACTTGAACAGGTTAATCAGTCGGATCGGTTTCTGATTCATCGTTCCATGAATAGCGAATGCTGAGTGGTGGACCTAGACCTGTTGTGTCAGGACCGCTTTCTTCAACGATCACTGTGCGTGGTTTATCACTTGGTTGTGACACGTGCCAATCCTCAATCTCGTTATCGAGACGAGGTTTCAAGGTTGCATGGAACTTGAAATCCTGCGCGGCTTTTTTGACGTGATCGGTCCAGTGCTTATCACCGAACCGAAAAAGCCATGTCCCATCTTCTGGGATGCCGCTTACCTTTTTGGGAAAACACGAGTCAGCACTTCAAGCACCACTTGAATGATGCTGTTGCTGCGCATCGGTGACAGGGCAATGATCTCAGAAGCAGCAGCCAAGGCCACGGCGATCATCGCAGTAGTTGCGGGATCCATGTGTAGTAAATATCGACAACTTAATTTTAGAGATGCTGCTCTAAAGCACGCAACCGCTTTTCATGATCATCCAACCGTTCTTTATGGTCTGAACGCAATGCCGTGATCTGCTCAAGCACTAGCGTGATGCGTGCATCCATCACACTGGAACGCTTATCCAAACGCCATAACGCACCAGTAGCCGAAGCAATAATGACTGTTGCAACGCCGGAGAACACATCCACGGCAGGTTCTCCAGATGTCTCAGCCTATTCTAAGGGGTCTTTTTTGCCCGCAAGGATCATGCAGGCACGTTTGTAAAACATGCTGTCGGTACGGCCTTGTCGTTCCATTAGCTCTTTTATCTTCTTCCAATTCTCAAGAGTGTGTTTGTCCACTACTTGCCTTGACCGCGATACATTTTTTTATTGTGTCGTGGCCTTGAGTTATTGCCGTTACCTTGCCGACTTTTTTTAGGTTTGCCTGGCTTAAATTCAGTGCGTGCTAAACCTGTTTTTGACTTAACCGCCATCAGACGATACCGCTGCTAGTCGTTCCAGTGCTAAAAATCAAGGTGTCGTCGCCTGCATCACCCAGGAGCGTGTCATTGCTAGGTGTTGGCTCAGGTGTTGGCTCAGGTGTTAATTCAGGTGTTGGTTCTTCAGCAACAGGTTGATCAGGATCAGCCGTCCACACGTTATACGTTCCACCCTCGATGTATTCCTGCAACGCTTGCACTCTGCCAAAGTCTGCATAAGGCGAAGTATCGCCAACCTCAGCAGTAACCTCAATCGCAGTTACCATCGCAGCACACTCAGTCCTGATGGTGGAACGCCAAGTGCTCCAAGGTGATGCGTTGTAAGCAGTCTTGGCTGCAGCAAAACTACTGTTCTCGTCTTGCAGCTTGGGCCACAGATAATCAGACGGCTGCAACAGCTTGTATGCAGTGTCCTTAGTAGCAGCGATCCAAAGTGCTTTTAGATCGGTGTAGGTCTTGGGAATCAGGTTGCCGTCAGCGTCATAGCCCCAGTAAAACTTCTGATTCCAAGTGGGATCGTTGTTGGCCCAGACAATGCCAAGCTCTGCACGATCTTGTTCAGTGCTCAGTCGCAACCAATTACTGGGATATTGGGTTCCATCGTGCTCCCAAGGAACATCAAGCTGAAGTGTCCTGCCTGCAAGTTGATAAGGCATGAGTCTGGGGCGATAAGTCGATGTTACCGCGCACGGGCGGTTTTGAAGGGATGTTCAGTAGTCTTGTTCACTACTGGGGTGGACTGGTTAACACGACAAAGGCAACGTGTTAAAGAAACCTGCCTTTTGCTGACATGTGTCATCGGGCGCGGGCGTAGGCGAAGGGTGATTCCGCGAAGGCGGCAAATACAACCGTTGTCGACGAGGGATTAGTGCTTGTAAATGTGGAACGCAGCTTGAATCCGTTGCTAAGAATATCAAGTCGCGCATTAAAACCTTCGCCCGTAGAGTCATTAGGATAAAGATTGTAGCCGCTAACGTTATAAGTATCGCGGGATGTGTCATTAATTACCCAATCACCAGCGCCTGCACTCTTGAGTAGCAAAAATTTTGGCCTAAACCCGGTATAAACAAACGGACCATCTGCGCTGCCATTGCCGGTGTAGCTGCCGAAACTAGAGTACCCGTCTACTGGGGCGAAGCAGTAGGCGATGTAGGTTCCAGAAGAGTTGTTCCAGTTGCTATTACTGCTTATGGAAAAAACACTTGAAGTTGGCAAAGAAGGCCAACCACCAGAATCGTTATATGTTGGGTCAGTTAAGTCAAGGTAGATATAATCACCGGTAGACATGCCATCGTAATAAACTGCCCATCGACCAGTTGAATCACGACGTTTGAGAATAATGAATCCAGGTGCAGCATTCAAACCATGCCCGACAGTCGCCCCAGATGTCCCGTTGCCTGAATAACTAACAACCGAGAACCCCGCACTAGCATTAGCCCTCACACTTGAAGTGATGCTGCCATCAGTGTTGGTGACTGTTGACGTTCCGGCGTCCCATGCCCAGCCAACGTAAGTCCGACCGGTCATGTTGGAGTCGCCACTTTCAAAACCAGTAAATGTCCCTTCAGTCAGCGTAAAACCGTCGCTGTTAAATTGACTTACATAGCCAAAGGCCGGAGAATCAACCTCTGCCGAGGTATCCATCGAACGCAACACTTTGTTGTTGCCACGAACCGTGTCGAACAACATGTGACCAGCGGCGTCAGAGCGACATTTAATCCAAACCAGATCTGGACTAAAGTCATATCCGCTAATACTTCTTGGAGAAGTATTATCACCATTCCATAAAGTTGCATCCATCGCCGTCGAACCATCGGCAATCGTTGGGTCCGTTAAATTCGCTGTGCAGAGTGCTTTGAAACCGCTTGGTGCGCCGTAAGCAAATGCGCGTTGGCCGAAGTTAAAGGATAGCTGACCACTTAAGTATGTACGTCCTGCTGGGCATAGTCCGTTGTGATTTGAAGCTGTAAATGCTGGGTTAGCTCCTGTTGCGGGGTTGCCACTGGCCTGCCATGTCCCGTTGTAAGAAAACCATATCTTCCCAGTATCGGCGTCAAAGGCACAGCCAATTACATTATTTGTTGCTGACCAGTCGTTGCCCCAAGATCCAGAAAGTGAACCACTATTGATCAACTGTCCGTTTGCGTAAAAACCGTAGCCATTGGCCGTTTCGCCCAAATACTTTGATGCTTCTTCGTTAGCACGCAAACCAGCGGCAGTTACAAGACCTACGATTGAATTACCTTCACCCACAAGATGCAATACTTCAAAATACCATTTACCAGTTGTTGCAACAAATGTTGAAGTTGAATGCTGATATTGCCCACTGCCGCTTTGGTCGAGGTTCCCATTTGCGAAAGTAAGGCTAGAGCCCTTTTTGAGCGGATTGAGAGTGCAGTAATTCCCCACCACCTCATTACCAACACCAGTGTCTGCCTGCGTGCCATTAGTGGGGGAGTCTACGAGGCTGTCTTGATTTGGCGATGTATCACTAAACGTACCGGCGGTAGGCGAGCCGGTTGTGGTGATTGTTCCAGGGGAAACAGTAGCTGCAGTTACCGAACTGCTTGACTGGCAACAAAGCAATACGGTGCCTGAAACATTAGTAAGCTGCGTAGAAGGTGTAAAGTTTGATGTATAGACAGCAACGCCTTTTACAATCCTTACGTTACTCATCTGCCCTGTAATGGCAGAGCTTCCTCCAGAATAAGCACCGATATTTATGACATTTGTCGCGCCAGCTTGAGCGGAGCTTGTCGCTGATGCTACGGAAGTTCCATTCTTGTACAACGTACATGTAGTACCGGAGCGAACATAGGCATAGTGATTCCAGACATTTGCTTCAGGTGTCCCGCCCCCAACTACTGCGGATCCGTTTAGGTACAGAGTTGCATCGCTAAATCCGGTCCCTGCATGTAAGCAGATAAGATAACCAGAGCTGACTTGCGAGAAGTTGGTGACGGCGGAATCGTTGTTTCCAAGCGTTGTCCTTTTTAGCCAATATTCAATAGTGAAATCTCCAGTCCCCAGATTAAAGTCAGCGCTAGACGGTGCTGTGATTAGGTTGCCTGTGGAGAAAGCGACGCCGGGCAGAGAAATGGCACTTATTGCTGAGATGTTGTTGACCGTCCAATCATTATTATTGCCGCTTGAGTCGTCACCCAACGCAGCATTGCTGCTGTTGTCGGAGAAATCTAGATGGAAGCCATTGGTGCCATACGTTCCAGAATATGTCTTCGGGTTCCAGTTGTTGTCAGAGTCGGTTTCACCGAAATCAGTCGGCGCAAGTGCTTGACCGTCGATGAAGTGTACGTCGGCTAGGTAGCCGTCAAAATAGGCTCCACCTGAACCAGAACTGTAGTAGCGTCCTATTGATGAGGCGTTAGATGTTGTTGATAGCGCAGCCGCACTAGCTCCAGTGAGGATTGCTGAGTTGTTGACGTAAATTGTCGCGGACAGTGAATTGACTGAAAATACTATGTGATACCAAGCAGAAAGATCACGCAAGGCAACGTTTGAATAAGTCGCAGTGGCACCGTTGTAGACATATAAGTCTTCGGCGCCTGATGTAAATCTAATACCCAAGCCAGCATTGCCACTTGAAAACAAATATCTGTTTGAAGTACCAATTGCGGACCGCTTAACCCACATTGATAGCGTGTAAGTACTGCTTGCGGAACTCATAGTTCTGGACAAGTAGGCACTGTCAGCACTGTTAAACCGCAAGCTGCGTTCAATCTCGTAACCCGCAGGTGCTGCCGCTGCCGCTGCAGAAAGAAACAGCGGACTTGCACTTCCAGGAATACTCATGACACGTTCAGCAGCGAAGTAACCGTGATCCGGCTAGCACTCTCCACATAGTAGGCAAGAACATCAACCGCACTAGCCGTTGTCGTCAATGTCGGTGCCGTTCCACCGGCAAACTTGTACGCAGAGTTGTATGCAAGCGTTCTAGAGCCTGTGCCGTCCTGCGTCACCACAATCACACCAGACTGACCAGCAGTCACATTCGTTGGAGCGCCTAACGTCCGGTTGCCTGCAAGTGTCACGGTGAAGTTATTGCCCAGGCTTAGATCAACAGCAATCGTTGCCGCATCAGTCAATGCAACAGGCGTTCCACGCTGTGCTTTCGTAAAGCTCTGAACAACAGCAAGACCAGCAACAGTTGTCGTTGCATCAGGAAGCGTGATAGTCCGATCAGCCGTTGGATCGGTGACACTCAGCGTCGTCTCAAACGCATCAGCCGTAGCACCTTCAAACACCAAGCTCGCATCAGTGCTGATGTTCCCAACAACAGCCAGCGTTGAACTCAGCGTTGCCGCTCCAGTAACCCCCAAGGTTCCTGGAATATCCACATTGCTAGTGAACTCAACACCCGTTCCAGCAGAATCGGTCTGCAGCAGTTGATTCGCAGTACCGTTCGCAAGCTTGCTAACTGCGATCTCAGCACTTGCACTGATGTCTGCGTTGGCAATCGTGCCATCCAGAATCATCGTGCTGGTAACACTGCCCGTATCGCCAGTCGTGACAACAGTTCCGCTTACATCCGGGATTGTGATTGTGCGATCAGCGGTTGGATCAGTGACAGTGATCGTCGTTTCATAGTCATCATCTGTTGCACCTTCAAACGCCAAAACAGCGTTCTGACCTAACAGCACCGTTCCAGTAAACGTTGGGCTAGCAGCACCAATCTTTTCGGTATCAAGCTCCTGCAGCGCAGCCTGAACGTCAGTTGCTGAGATATTGCCAGAAGCCGTAAAGCTAATGTTTGATGCGGTCTGACCAGCGATTGCGTTGGAAACGTCGATCAGAATAAAGTCAGCACCTGCACCCGTAGACAGCAACATGTCCGGTGGTGCCAGTGCAACTGAAGGCGCTGAACCAGATCCCGTTCCAGAAGTCGAAACAACGACGTAGTAGTTCTGGTTCGTGCTAGCTGGAGCAGGCAATGCCTGACCATTGGTGAAACCAGCTGCACTGCCTTCACTGGTCACACTATCCAGCAGGTTTGTGCTGGCGTCATACGTTCCAGCAAGCACAAGGTTGCCGCTGATAATCGTGATCGGCAGATACGAAGTGCCCGTATAGATATAAAGGTCTTCGTTCAGCTCATCAAAGAAAAACTGACCCTTGAAGTCACCATCAGGGAAGGTAACGACGTTATCGGTTGCACCCGCACCACCAAACTTCGTGATAGATGCATCAGCCAACTTGGCTGCTGTAATCGCATCCGAACCAATCAATGCACTGCCAATCGTTCCGCTCGTAATCTTTGATGCCGGAAGATCCGGAATGTCAGCAGCAACAAGAGTGTCGCCAGTCGTGACGTGGCCTTGACCGTCAATCGTTACCTTCGTAAATGTGCCAGTCGTCGCAGTATTGCTGTGATCAAGATTGCCGCTTGCATCAACGGCCAGTCCCGTTCCAGGGATAACAGCACCTAAAGCAGAAGCTGTTGCAGCAGGCAAATCAGCAGCCGTCAGCGCACGACCACCAGTAATCAAACCTTTGGCGCTATACGTGACGACATGGTGCGTGGCACTTGCCGTTACATCGTTATCAACCTCAATGGTGTTGGAGTCCATGCGGAGTCCTTCACCGTTGACAACAACACCGCCTTTGGCACTACTTGTCGCAACTGGAAGATCACTGCCATCAATCGTTCTAAACGCAACTGCACCACCAGCACTGGTAGGTCCAGCCATAAATTGATTGGCTGCAGACGTGTCATTGATGACGGCTGCAATCGCAACGCTGCTACCCGTCGTTGTCGCAGTGATGTCAACGATGCCAACGGTGCTGCCGCTAACGGTATTAATCGAACCAGCAGCTTTCAGGCTTTGCCATGCACTGCCGTCCCAGCAGTACAGGTTGTTGTCGTCAGTATCTAAAGCAAGCTGTCCTACGAAAGCTCCAGACGCAGGCAGCGTCGTGACTAGATCAACGGTTGATTCGTCGGCAAGCTTTGCAGCAGTAACGCTGTCACCTGCAAGCTTGACAGTTGTAACCGCTCCATCAGCTAAGTCATCAGTGGCAATATCGCCTGCGCCAAAAAGAATCTTTGAGCCAGGGATCGAATCGTCAGTGACTAACGTCAAGCCATTGGCGATCAGATCACCAATCGTCAGCTTCTTGGTCTCGCTGGCGCTGTTATCAACAACAGCAACTAGATCCGCGGAAGCTAAAGCAGAGCCAGCAAGAGCATTAAGCTCACTAATTTTTAGGTCAGCCATGGGCGGCTAGCTCCCGGTTAAAAATCCTGCTGTAACAGCACTCTAGCGGAGCTGTCCTGATCCAATCGTATTTGACCGGAGTCCTCTTGCAAGAGAACGTCGCCGGAAGGTTCCAACTTCATCCGCAACTGCAATTCGCCTGTCGTTATGAAATCAGCAGTGATCTGTACGGCACTGTCAGGCGTGAACTGAATAGCCGCTGCTGTAATAATTCCTTCAACCTGCCACCACACTTCATCATTTCCTTGGTCTGGAAGTCCATCAGGATTGTAGTCAGATTTTTTAATGTAAAAATTGCCGCTAAAATTACTGCCAACTTTTGTGCGGTGAGCCAACTCGTATAAATACATTGGTAGTTCTTGAGTTTGATTGCCTGCATATTCCCAAAATGCAGTGATACGACCTGAACCTGAGATCAACGTATTTACTCTTGTGCGAAACTCATCTGACAAGACTGTCGTGTCTACTGTTTCGCGTTCGGTATTTATTTCAAAGCTGCTGACTTGAGCAAGTACACGCTTGGCGGAGCCGCGAACACTTACTTCAATCGGGATAGAACCACCTGGCGTGGCAAGTGCTATCGCATTCGTCGTCCCTCCATTGACAGCATTGCCAAAAGAGTCGTAAAGCCTGATGCCGTCTAGCTCGTCAACATGAACGAACCTTGTAATACTTGTGTCGGTATAACCACTGATAAAACTTAAAGCACTTCCGTCTGTACTTGTAATTTGAACTTGATCGCCAGTAATTAACTGTCCATGCTCGAAGTCAAAACTGAAACGTTTGCGCGATGCGTTGACATCAGCGGCGTCAATGATGGACTGCAACGTACCACCGTCGAAAATACGCTTTAATTCAATTTCGCCTTGGGCTCCGAGATATACCGTCATGAGATCGTCACGGTAGTCAATGCTCCGGTGCCTTGGAATGCAATCTCAGCTCTAACAATGTCGCCTGTTGCCGCGCCAATAGATGCACTGGTGATCCAAGCCGTCATCCTGATGTCATTGTTGTCCGCCCCATCAACCCAGCGGAAAACAAGATCAACGTCATCAGTAGAGACGACTCCAGCAGGACCCGCCCTGAAAAGTCTGTTCAATATTTTTGCGGTGTTAATGTTGCCGCTGTCGTCTTTGTAGTACAACAACGTTGCGCTTCCGCTGTAACCAACGACGCCCGGCGTATAGCTACGAAGGTTGTCGCTAAGTGCTGTCGTTTCAAGCGTCTCTAAGTTTGCAGTTACCTGAAAACTGACGACCTTGGCGACAGCGACATTACTGACGATAAGAGCCCCATCCCTGCCGGTGTAGACCTTTGCCATCAGAGCACACCAATCAGATTCACTGTAACAGTGCTAATCCCAGGACGCACCTGAACAAGCTGTGGGGCGTTTTCATACCGATACGCGTTTCCGTGCGTTCCCGCTCCAATCGCATCTTCATTGCCTTCCCATCCTCCCTTAGTGGTGTCACGATCAATGCCAAACGTTTTGAAGGTGCCTTGGGTTTCGTCGGCGTAGTGGTCTAAAAACAGTTCAGCCTCGGCATCCGTAATGTTTGCATAGGTCAACGACAGCTTCATGTTGGTGCGGTTGCTGCCGTACAAAATCCGATGCTCTTTGCCGTTCTGCGCCTTAAACGTTTTGACCGGATAATCCCCAGACTCAAATGAGCGAGAGGTTGGCACAAGTGTGGGGAAGGCCATTAGGTTTCCTCTACTCTGACAGAACTAAAATCTACAAGCAGTTTGGCAAGCTCGCTGACTTCATTGCTGTCGCAAGGATGCTCAGAAGCCACAATGTCCACCGTACCCTCTTCTGAGAATGTTAGCTGCTCAACCATATAGATATCTTGAGATACACTCTCGCCTCGAATAGTAAAGACTGAATCATGGAACGTCGTGTCAGCAACCCGTCCGCCACTAACTTGCATTTGTGCATCTTCTACGTCTTCTGAGCCTGTCTTGAAATAAGTAACGTCATACATTCCATCAGCAAGTTCATTTACGCTCGTTACGGCACCAACTGAGCTGACGGTGCCATTGTTTGCGCTGCTGTATGGAGAGGCGCTTGTAATTACTTTGATGTACGAACCAGCTCGCAGATTTAAACCATGCACAGTTGTTGAGAAACTAATTGTATGGGTCACGAGCTTACGGATGCCCAAGAAATACTGAGCAACTTTGATTGCATGATCTCTAGACGTACAGAATTGCGTTAAGTCAAACTGCTCTTCTGGCAAATTAAAATCTTGGTCATCTTTTAGCCTGACTTCAACGACTCTTTCTTCTGGCAAGTTGTTCTTTGATTCATGCCGATAGCGCATCACCGCTTTAAATAACCTTCGCTCTTCACTTCTTAAGTATTCAAGCTTGTAGCTATCCTCAAGGATGTTGCCTGCTGTAAACAGCTGATCAATAACGACTGGTCCAGTATTGATCTCGCCACTCAAGGGATTATGCGGAACAGCGGGAAGCAAGGAGAACTTGCCATCCATAATCACAAAATTGCACAAGAAATAAGG
>JGI11705J14877_10001988_pt1 | contig 11306 bp, 11 predicted proteins | sample Etolaghawater15m_FD_14877 | JGI IMG/M metagenome (IMG submission 14877) | reverse complement strand
GAAACGTGAATATACATTCCCAGCTTCTTCGCCACTAAAACGTGCCGCAGCTTGCGCTGCTGATTTGTAACGAAAACTTGAGGTCGGAAAAATAGCCTCACTGTTTTCTTGTTCAGCTGTTTGCTGATAACCCGCTCTGACAGCTAAAGTTTCAATATCAAATTCATTCACTACTTTATTACCACTTAGCTACCGTTATGCAGACCGACAGTTTCCTGGCCTGGTGCTTTTTTAGATGCTTGAGCATCATCATTACGACTTGTATCCAATGAAGCCAAATATTCAGGAGTAATATCTCCCGTAATATACTCACCGCTGAAGCATGAGGTATCAAATTTAGGGATATTGTCATTACCAACACTCACGGCATCAATCAAATCATCTAAATCTTGATAAATTAATTTATCAGCACCAATAAACTCAGCAATTTCTTCAGTTGTTCTATTATTTGCGACTAATTCTGATGCCGAAGGCATATCAATACCGTAAACATAAGGATATCTTACCGCTGGTGCGGCTGATGCAAAGTACACTTTATTTGCACCAGCTTCGCGAGCCATTTCAACAATTTGTCCTGATGTTGTGCCTCTTACTATAGAGTCATCAACGAGTAGTACATTCTTACCTTCAAATTCTAAGTCAATAGGGTTCAACTTTTGGCGAACTGACTTTTTACGCAACTGCTGACCAGGCATAATAAAAGTACGGCCAATATAACGGTTTTTCATTAAACCTTCACGGTAAGGAACATTAAGCTTTGAAGCTAACTCTAATGCAGAGGTACGACTGGTATCAGGGATTGGCATAACAACATCTATATCATGTTCACCCCACTCTCTCTGAATTTTTTCAGCCAACTTCTCACCCATGCGTAAACGTGATTTATAAACAGAAATATCATCCATCATCGAATCAGGTCGTGCAAAGTAGACGTATTCAAAAATACATGGCGTATATTGTGGGTTTTCAGCACACTGCTGATAATAGATTTCACCTTGTTCAGTAATAACAACTGCTTCACCTGGCGCTAAATCTTTTTCTAAGGTAAAACCAAGACCACCTAGGGCAACTGATTCTGAAGCCACCATATAATCGGTACCTTTGTCGGTCACACGCTTTCCTACAACAATAGGGCGTAATGCATGCGGGTCACGGAAACCAACTACACCGATATTAGAAATAATACCTACGGCTGCGTAACCACCTTTAACACGTTTATGAACCGAGCGAACAGCATTAAAAACATCTTCGTGATCAATAAATAGCTTCTTTTGAATCATCAACTCATGCGCAAAAACGTTCAATAAAACTTCTGAATCAGAGTTTGTATTTAAGTGACGCAAATCTGTGCGATAAATTTCTTCAGCAACCTCATCGGCATTGGTTAAATTACCGTTATGCCCCATTGCAATTCCGTATGGAGAGTTTACATAAAATGGCTGAGCTTCAGCACTAGAAGAAGAACCCGCTGTAGGGTAACGGACATGACCAATCCCCATATTACCGTGAAGGTCGCGCATATGTCTTGTTCTAAAAACATCCTTAACCATTCCGTTATCTTTACGCTGATAAAAACGTCCGTCTTTACAGGTAACAATACCAGCCGCATCTTGACCACGATGCTGCAAAATAGTTAGGGAATCATAGATTTCCTGATTAACATAATTTCCAGAACCTGAAACAATCCCAACAATACCGCACATCTTCGTACACTCTCTTACTTACAAATAGCTATCGATTAACCATTATAAAAATGGCAATTCCCTTATTTAATTTAAAAAGGGTCTTAAGGAAGTTGCACAACCTCACTTTTGGTATGCAACATTTTATCTAATTTAACCTTATCTTTCTCAGCTTTAGCTTCAGAAAGATAAGGCCCTGTTCTTACTGAATACATTTTTGTATTTTCAAAGTACTTAATGTAAACATCATAACTTGAGTCTAAACGTCCAAGTAAATTATTCGCTGCTTTAATATCTTGAAAAGCTTGTAATCGAACAATCCACTGCCCCTTATATTTAGTATTCTCTGAAACCTTATCTGCGGTTTCAATCTGTTTGTGTAACTCAATTTCTTCTACTGTTTGCTGATTAGAATCAACCTTTGAATTTGCAGCCTCTACCTTATTAGGCTCTTTTATGGACTGTTCTTTTTGATGCTGTACCTGACCATTTGTTTGTGGCTGTTCACTACTTTGTGGCAATCGATAAGCATGATCAACGATAGGTAAAGTGCTTGTAACTTCCGTTTTTTGAATACCTTCTGGTACAAAGTTCACAGGTTTGCTATACCAATTTGGAACAATAATGACTAATAATCCGAGCCAAATAGCGGCACCAACTAAACGATATTTGCTAACTAAATCCATTTATTGGCTAAAACCTTTTAATGCATTTAAAACTTGGGAAACTGTAAAAAAAGACCCCCAAACCAGTACATTTTTATTTTTACGTTGCTGAACGTGATTTACCGCTATAGCCATTGATTCAAATTCAAGAATATCATCTTCCTGGACCTCTGCAGACAACAAAATGCTTTTAAGCTCTTCAAGCTTTGTTGAACGCGGAATATGTAAATCAGCAATCACCCATTTTTTAACAAACGGTGCAATAGCCTTTACCATTGGCTGCATATCTTTATCACTCAAAGCTGAAAATACAGCAACTCTATCGTCATCAACAGGCTGTTGAGCAAGATAATCAGCTAGAGCTTGAGCAGATTGTGGGTTATGAGCAACATCGATTAACCAGGCTTGCTCATTCACATGTAAGGACTGCATTCGACCAGCATGTTGGACTTTTTGCAACCCTACATTCATCGCTTCTACATTCACTACAAGCTGTTCTTTAAGCTTCAGAAGTAACGCAATAACGCCTGAAGCATTCTGAATCTGAAACTCACCCTGTAAACTAGGCTTAGCAAAGGTGATGGAGTCATCACCACTTAGTAAATTGATATACTGCCAGGCCTGGTTGTTTTTATTAGCATTAGAGAAAGAAAACTCACGAGTTAAGCAAGACAAATCAACGTCAAGATTAGCTGCATAATCAAGCAAGCTTTGAGGTGGCTTTGGATCTGAACAAACACAAACGCGACCTTTTCGCATAATACCTGCTTTTTCAACGGCAATCACATTACGATCATCACCCAACCAGTCGATATGATCTATATCTATCGCAGTGATTAAAGCCGCATCGGCATCAACAACATTAACCGCATCTAAACGGCCACCTAAACCCACTTCTAAAACGACTACATCCAGCTTAGCTTGATTAAAAATGGTTAGAGCCGCTAATGTTGAAAACTCAAAATAAGTTAATTTGGTTTCTTGGCGCTGATTTTCAATAGAATCAAAAGCTTCTACAATTTCTTTATCCGTTACTGGCGTACCATTAATTTGAATTCGCTCATTAAACGCTAAAATATGCGGCGAAGTATAAGTACCAACGTTATAACCTGCCTCTTTTAAAATAGAGGCTAACATGGCAACACTCGAGCCTTTGCCATTCGTCCCTGCTACTGAAATAATAAATGGAGCAGGCCTGGTAACTTGCATTTTTTCAGCGACTATACGAATACGCTCCAAGCCCAAATCAATCTCTTGAGCATGTAAATGTAGCAACCAATCTACCCATTCATTGAGAGAAGAGTTGTTATTTGGGATATTCATCTAGTATTTAAGCATCTTCTATTATGAGAGGTATATAGAGTATTAATTAAGCTGGTTTATTTTGTAAAATTTTACAAATATCAGACAACTCATTTCTTAAGTCATGACGATGAATAATTCTATCCAGAGCTCCGTGCTCTAACAAGAATTCACTACGTTGAAAACCTTCAGGTAACTTTTCACGTACAGTCTGCTCAATAACACGCGGGCCAGCAAAACCAATTAAAGCTTTAGGTTCAGCTACATTTAAATCGCCTAACATAGCAAAACTCGCGGAGACTCCACCCATTGTTGGGTCTGTTAACACCGAAATAAAAGGCAACCCTTGGGCTCTTAAACGACCTAATGCGGCACTCGTTTTAGCCATTTGCATTAGAGAGAATAGTGCTTCTTGCATACGAGCACCACCACTTGCTGAGAAACAGATAAAAGGGGTTTGACGCTCTATAGCTTGATCAACAGCACGAACAAACTTCTCACCCACAACAGAACCCATTGAACCGCCCATGAATTTAAACTCAAACGCAGCTGTCATGACAGGCAAACCATTAATCGTTCCAGAGCCAGTTATAAAAGAGTCTTTTTCGCCTGTCGCTTTTTGAGCCGCTGAAATTCTATCTTTATATTTTTTGATATCTTTAAACTTTAGTCTATCAACAGGAGAAATATCTGCAGAAGTTTCTACAAAGCTTCCTTCATCCAAAAAAGTTTCCAGGCGCTGACGACCCCCTAAACGCATATGGTGGTCACACTTTGGGCACACTTCTTGGTTACGCGAAACTTCTGAACGATACAAAGTACTTTCACATTTAGGGCATTTAGTCCAAACGCCCTCTGGCACTGATTTTTTACGATCAGTTACTTGCTTAATACTTGGTAAAATCTTTTCAAACCAATTCATACTTACTCCTGCTGGCTATGGCAGCGCCATAATCATATTACTTAACGTTTGGTATATTTTATTTTAATGCGTCTGCTCGATTTAAAGCATCGCGAAATTCTGACATTTTCTCACCTATTGCCAGGTGAATGTCGTAAAGGCCTTTTGACTCATTTGCCTCGATTAAAGACACAAGTGAAGATCCGACAATAACGGCATCACCTAATTTTGCCATTTCAAAAGCAGCCTGACCATCTTTAATACCAAAACCGATACCTATTGGATGCTGAATTACAGCCTTTAATCTCGTTAGCTGGTTAGACACATCTTGCACGTCTAACTCTTTAGAGCCTGTTACACCTTTTAATGAGACATAGTATACAAACCCACTACCCTTTTCATTAACCGCATTCAAACGGCTATTAGGCGTGGTTGGAGAAACTAAGAAGACTCTATCCAAACCTTTAGACTCTAAAGCTTCTCTATAACCAAAAGATTCCTCTGGCGGCATATCAACAGTAAGAACTGCATCCACACCAACTGAGCTTGCCGCATTAGCAAAGGCTTCGTAACCCATAGCTTCAACTGGATTTAAATACCCCATTAAAACAACGGGGGTTTTTTCGTCTTCTTCACGGAACACTCGTACAAATTCTAGAACATCATCCAAGCTTACATTATGTTTTAAAGCACGTTCCACCGCTTTCTGAATAACTGGCCCATCTGCCATTGGGTCTGAAAAAGGCACGCCTAATTCGATAATATCGGCGCCTTTTTCTACCAGTAAATGCATCAATTCAACCGTAGCATTTGGCTTCGGGTCGCCCGCAGTAATATAAGGAATCAACGCGGTTTTACTATTGTTTTTTAAACTAGCTAGTGTATTTTGTAATCTACTCATGATTTTTCTCTTATTAAAGAACAGTAACAAACTGTTAAATTCTGTAACAGCCTAAAATACTATTCTTAAAAGTCAAAGCCTTCAATTTGTGCAATCGTATTCATATCTTTATCACCACGACCTGATAAATTGATAATGATAGTTTGTTCAGGACTCATTGTTGGAGCAAGTTTAGTCGCATAGGCTAAAGCATGACTTGACTCCAAAGCAGGAATAATTCCTTCATACTGAGTCAAGTCTCTAAAACCTTGCATAGCTTCTTCATCATCAATAGCCACGTAGTTTACACGACCGATATCTTTAAGCCATGAATGCTCCGGTCCAACACCTGGATAATCCAACCCTGCTGATATAGAGTGAGTACCTAAAATCTGACCATTCTTATCTTGCATCAGATAAGTACGGTTACCGTGCAAGACACCAGGGGTTCCCATACAAAGCGGGGCTGCGTGCTCACCGGTTTCTAGACCATGACCTGCAGGTTCTACACCATAAATCTTTACAGATTCATCACCTAAAAACTTGTGAAACAGTCCAATTGCATTTGAACCACCGCCAACACATGCAATGAGAGCATCAGGTAACTTACCCTCTTTCTCTAAGATCTGTTCGCGTGCTTCACGACCAATTACCACCTGAAAGTCACGAACCATGGCTGGATAAGGGTGCGGTCCTGCAACCGTACCAATAATATAAAATGTATCATCTACGTTTGTAACCCAATCACGCATCGCTTCATTTAAGGCGTCTTTTAAAGTACGTGAACCCGATTCAACAGCAACAACCGTTGCGCCTAACATTTTCATACGAGCAACATTAGGTGCCTGGCGAACAACATCATCTGCTCCCATATAAACCACACACTCTAAGCCAAGACGTGCCGCTACGGTAGCACTTGCTACACCATGTTGTCCCGCTCCAGTCTCCGCAATGATACGCGTCTTACCTAAACGTTTAGCTAGTAGAGCCTGACCAATCGTATTATTAACCTTATGTGCACCAGTGTGATTTAAATCCTCACGCTTTAAATAGATTTTTGCACCACCCAATTTTTTTGACCAGCGCTCAGCATAATAAAGAGGTGTTGGTCTTCCAACATAGTCTTTTAAATCATCCGCAATTTCTTTTAAAAAGGCTGGATCATTCTTAACACTCTCATACTCCTGATCCAACTGCTCCAAAGCAGCCATAAGGGTTTCTGGTGCAAAAATCCCACCGAACTGGCCAAAATGGCCGTGCTTATCTGGAAATTTAGAAAAATCTATTGTCATTCAACTGTACTCATTACTTGCTGCATAAATTGCTTTATCTTTTCTGGTGACTTAACACCTTTACTTGCTTCAACCCCACCACTGACATCAACGGCCCAAGGTGAAGCTGTTTTTATAGCCTGTTTAACGTTATCGGACGTTAATCCACCAGCTAAAATCAAGGGCAAATCTAATTGTTCTGGAATCCAAGACCAATTAAATTGTTCTCCTGTTCCACCTGGAATTCCAGGAATATAAGCATCAAGCAACAAACCTGATGCTTGATTAAACTCTCTAACCAAAGCGTTTAAATCTGTTGCTTCCTGCATTCGTACAGCCTTAATAAAAGGCTTTGAAAACTGTTCACAAAACTCAGCTGGCTCATCACCATGAAACTGAATTAAATCAATATCAACTTCAGCTAAAACAGATTCTACATACTCAATATCAGGATCAACAAACAAAGCTGTTTTAGTCACAAATGCTGGCAAGCTTTTCGCTATTTCTGCAGCCTGCTCAATTTCAACAAACCTAGGGCTTGGTGCATAAAAAACTAATCCAATCGCATCCGCACCTGCGTTTACTGCAAGCAGCGCATCTTCAACTGAAGTTAAACCACAAATTTTAACACGAGTTCTAAACGCCATTTAGCCTTCAATCCTGTAAATTAAATTCATTTAATGTAGTGAAGACAAATTACTGCCACAAAATCTCATTTAAAGAGACTCTAGGTATCTGAAATTCTCCAGGATAAATGGCGTTCACAAAATATAGGCCGCTTGCCGGTGCAGTTGGCGCCGCAATTGTTCTATCCTTAGCCAGTAACAACTCAGCCACCCATTCAACTGGCTTTTTACCCTTACCAATTTCAATCAGTGTTCCAGCAATATTTCTTACCATATGATGCAAAAAAGCATTTGCCTGAATATCAATGAAAACCATGTCACCTTTGCGAGACACTTCAATAGATTGAACTTCACGAACCGCATGACTTGCTTGGCAAGCAGAGGCTCTAAATGAGCCATAATCATTCTCACCAAGCAAACTTTGTGCTGCAACATTCATTTTTGAAGCATCTAAAGGCGCTGGTTCCCAAGTCACTCGATTGTGAAGTACCGCAGAATTCACCTCGCGATTAAAAATCACATAACGATATTGGCGGGCTATGGCTGAGAAACGCGCATGAAATTCATCATCTACACTTTTAGCCCAACTCACCCTGATATCACCAGGTAACTTTGTATTAACCCCTCTCACCCAAGCAATTAAAGGTCTTTCCACATTGGTTTCAAAATGGGCAATCTGCCCAACAGAGTGCACGCCAGTATCAGTACGTCCAGCACATTGAATCGCAATAGGTTGAGCTGCAATATTCGACAAGGCGGCTTCAACATTGGCTTGTACTGAATCACAGTGAATCTGTCTTTGCCAACCACAATAATGGGTGCCTAGATATTCAACACAAATTGCAATTCTTTTCACGATTTTAGATATAGTCTTTAATCAATACTTCAGCGATCTGCACAGTGTTAGTTGCAGCGCCTTTTCGCACGTTATCAGCAACAACCCAAATATCAAGGCCATTTTCAATCGTAATATCTTCACGCACACGCCCAACATAAACTGGGTTGGTGTTAGCCGCATCTGAAACAGCTGTTGGGTAGCCACCATCAACGTGCTCATCTATAAGGACAATACCATCAGCTTTTTCAAATAATGCTTTTGCTTCTGCTGCAGTAATTTTTTTATCCGTTTCAATATGCACGGCTTCACTATGTCCGAAAAACACCGGTACACGAACAGCTGTTGGGTTAACCAAGATAGAATCGTCACCCATGATTTTCTTAGTTTCCCAAACCATCTTCATCTCTTCTTTGGTGTAGCCGTTTTCCATGAACACATCAATTTGAGGAATACAGTTAAAGGCAATCTGCTTAGGATAAACTTTTGATTCAACCGTTTTCATATTTAACAAACTTGCCGTCTGTTTTGCCAACTCTTCAATTGCATCTTTACCTGTACCTGATACGGCTTGATATGTTGCTACGTTAATACGGCTAATTCCCGCTGCATCATAAATCGGCTTAAGCGCTACCAACATTTGAATAGTTGAGCAGTTAGGGTTAGCTATAATCCCACGGTTTTTATAACCCGCAATCGCTTCTGGATTTACTTCAGGAACCACCAAAGGAATATCATCGTCATAGCGGAACTCTGAAGTATTATCAATAACTATACAACCTGCTTCTGCAGCCTTAGGTGCATAAACTTTAGAAACACTCGCACCAGGCGAAAATAGACCAATCTGAGCTTTNGAGAAATCAAACGTTTCTAAATCTAGAACCTTAATCCATGCACCGTTAAACTCAATCTTTTTCCCAGCAGAGCGACTACTTGCTAGAGGGTATAAATTTCCAACGGGAAAGTTACGCTCTTCAAGTACTTTTAAAATAGTTTCCCCAACTGCTCCAGTCGCACCTACAACGGCAATATCATATAACTTTGTCATCATTCTTCCTTAACATCACCAACCATTTACGTGAGATTGGAGTTAAATTAATTTACTAAATTCTTTTAATCTGAATCTTTTGTAGAAGATTCACTTTCTGTCTTATCTATAAGGTTTTTGGGTTGAGAGGATTTCTCATTGACCATATTCAACTGCGCAAAAGTTTCAGGCAAACTAACCACCATTCCACCATCGGTTATTTCATGACTTTGACCAATAAACTTGCCACCAGTTTCAACTGTTAACTCACCACTAATCAACTCACCAATAAGTTTACCTGACTGGAGAACATCGATTTTTTCGCAAGCTACTTTACCTTCAAGCGTGCCGCTTAGAGCAATTGCACGGGCTTTAACTAAACCCGAAACTTGACCTGAAATTCCGATAGAAACATCAAACTGAGTATCGATAATACCTTCCACACGACCATCAACATGCAAAGGACCTTTTAACTCACTCATTTCACCGCTGATAAAACAACCTTCTGCGATAATTGTTTTTCCACCTTCTTGACGATTTGGTCGACGCTTAGACTTAAAGATCCCCATGGTACCCCTTTTACCTTCTCAAAAATTCCATCATATTTTTCAATTGTCCACTGCGCAAAAGGCTGGGGATTCAATCGATGATGCAAAAACCAAACTTCATAATGTAAATGAGGCCCAGAAGATCGGCCTGTAGAACCTACTTCACCAATCTTCTGGCCTTTATAAACGACCTCACCCACTTTAACTGAGCGTTGACTTAAATGCCCATATCTCGATTGAAAACCATTAGCATGAACCAGCGTCACTAAGTTACCAAAACCACTCTCTTTATTGTAAGCGGAGTATTTAACAACCCCATCTGCGGTAGCAACTACATCATCTCCAGTCTTTGAACGGTAATCCATACCGCCATGAAGGTGACGTTTCTTGGTAATTGGGTGATTTCTGTAACCGAACTTACTAGTTAAACCTTTATAATCAGCTACTGCATGTCCACTAGGTATCATATTAAGCATAATACTTTTACCCAAAGTATTCAGCTGAACTTGCTTAACTCTCTCATCATAAGGTAGTTTTTCTGGTTCTTCAGCATCAATACCTACCAAACTTTCTAAACCCTGTAAAGACTGATCTAAAAAAGCCACTTCTGCGCTTTTTTGCTCCAGCTCAGCTTCTAGACCTTGTTTTTCATCTAACAATCTTTCGTAATCAGAGCGCGTTTTTTTAAGCGTCTTATTAAAAGCAGCTACAGATTCTGCATTTTGAGTTTCGAGTTCTTGCGCTTGATAAGCAAGCCACCATAAAGAAACCGCACCAACACTCCAAATAAGTAGAAATATCGCTACTATCGCCCAAGCAAACTTTCTAAAAAAGTGCTTGAACGAGTAGTGGCGAGAACCATGCACATCACTAATTGTGACAGTAAAGTAGTTTCTCATTTAGAGTTATCTAAACCTTTTACAGTGCTGCTACAACAGCATCACCCATTTCACTACATGAAACACGTGTCATACCGTCAGAGAAGATATCTCCAGTACGTAAACCTTGATCCAACACTTTACCTACAGCCGCTTCAATTTTTACAGCTAGGTCTTCACGACCCAAAGAGTAACGTAACATCATGGCTGCTGACAAAATAGTCGCTAATGGGTTTGCTAAATTTTGACCTGCGATATCTGGTGCAGAACCGTGACTTGGCTCATACATCCCTTTATTGTTTGCATCTAAAGATGCAGAAGCCAACATACCGATTGAACCAGTTAGCATTGATGCTTCATCCGATAAGATATCACCAAACATATTACCCGTTACCATAACGTCAAACTGTTTAGGATTTAAAACCAACTGCATTGCTGCGTTATCCACATACATGTGCTTCACTTCAACTTCAGGATATTCAGGCGCAATTTGATCAACCACTTCGCGCCATAACTCAGTCACTTCAAGAACATTCGCTTTATCTACCGAAGTCAGTTTTTTATTACGCTTCATTGCCGCTTGGAAAGCCACATGCGCAATACGCTTGATTTCAGATTCTGAATAAACATAAGTGTTATAACCTTGGCGCTCACCATTTTCTAAAGTACGCACACCACGTGGCTGACCAAA
>JGI11705J14877_10001986_pt1 | contig 11327 bp, 10 predicted proteins | sample Etolaghawater15m_FD_14877 | JGI IMG/M metagenome (IMG submission 14877) | reverse complement strand
GTATAGATGATAAAAAATATAAAGAGTTTATATCTCAAAAAAATAAGATGTTATTTTTACTTTTAGATAACAAGCAGTACAAACATGCCTCAAATCTTTTAGATGTATATATGTTCTCTGAAGAGTTTGAGGCACAGAAATTAAAAGAGTTACGAGAAAGAGTGCTCACATATCTTATATCTAAGAAAATGACATTACCAAAGAAATTAATTAATGAAATATATTCATGGGTAGATGAACTTAAACTCCCTTCATATCTAAGTACTGATATTGATGGTGATTTTCAATTTTCAATTACAAACGATGTTATTCCAATAGCCACGCTTAAGCAAGATGTAGAGAATGCATTAGAAATGTCTATAAATCTTCAAAAGATTGTAGATAACTTAATTAAAAATAATAGTGTAGAGTAACTGGCGATTGAAAGTAATTTACTCAAAATATATAGTTAAATTAGATGAAGAAAAAATATCAAAAAAAAGTATCTATATAGCTATTGCAATTAGCTTTTTGACAGTCTCATTGCAAGCTTATCCAAAAAATTTATAGTTCACTAAATGAAGAGGTAGTTGAATACATTAAATTGTCTACTTTATAGTGGATATTTCACACTTCTATGGGTAGCTTTAGTTTTTTATTGCTATATTACTGTAATAAATAGTTAAGTATAAAGGTAAACAATGAGCGAAGTAGATAAATTCCATTCACTTGCAAAAGATGCTGGAAATAAATTAAGAGCGTACATACTTTCTGTAGCTTCTGGAGGAACAGGTCTTTTTTTTCTAATTCTAACGAAAGCAGAAATTATAAATTACTCAACATTAGAAAAATGTCTTTTATTAACTGCACTTTTAGGGTTTGTATTAACAGTCATTTTAAGTTTATATGAACTGCGCATAGATGCCAAACGATTTTTCCTAGTTGCAAAAGAAAACGAAAAAGAAGAGGCAAAGCAAAATTGGTGTGAATATGAAAATATGAAAAAGAAAAGACTTTTTATTATAAATTTTTCATATTTTACACTTGCTACAGCAATACTAGCTTTAACTAGTTATCTTGCATTGAAAGTAACAACTGCTTAATAAAACATAGCAAACCAATAAGTTTCTAAACTACTTATTTTTGGAACACGAAGCACTCATATTAGTTTTCCGTGTTCCATAAAGTGTTCAAAAAGTAAAAACTGCAAAGCTCCACAAACCTTAAGGGATTATGGAACAAAAAAAAGTGAGCTTTTAAATTATATATTTAAAGCTTCATCCAATCTCCCTTCAAAAAATATAAGCAATTGAGAAAGTGTTAAACTCCAATTCCAAATAGGCGTTGAGCACTTTTGCTTGCATTTTGGATACTTATATAGAGTAGTTTTAATAAGCTGTTTAATTAGTGGAGCAAGTACTCCATCTTTGCCATCAATTCTGGCACCTTGTTTTATGAGTTCAATTGCCTCGTCCATATTGAACTGTTGTTTCATAAGTCATTCCTTTAGAATTTAATATTCTATCGGTCTGACACAAAGTTTTGAACACTCCCGTTTTCTGTGAAAGCTGATGTTATAATAATTGAGCGCTTACTAGTCCAATAAGTCCACCAAAAACGCCACCCCAAACAACTAGCCACTGCAAATGCTCTTTTATGAGTTTTTGCACTATCTCTTTGACCATTTGAGGTGTTAGCTCCTCTAGTCTTGCGTTTATGACATTTTCAATCGAACTTAACATATCATCACTTAGAGATGAACTTTGCATATGTTGTTGGAGGGTTTCGTTAAACGCAGTTGAGTTTACTATTTTGATAACTGCTGATTTCATCTTAAGAGAAAATGGTTCACGAAGACCATCAAGTGCAGCTTCCCCGCCAAACATGCCAAGCATTCCGCCAAAAGATGACTCCATAACTGTTTTACTAAGAGCATCAAACGCAGGTGTAAAATCTGTTTCTTGTATGATAGGTTCTAAATTTATCTTTTTTTCTTCATTTTTAAAAAAATTCTCTAACTGTTCACGAGTAAAAAACTCATTCATCATAAGGTTTTTGATAGCCTCTTTAAAAGCTTCAAATCGTGCAGGAATAACACCTGAACCATAAAGAAGAGGAACTCTTTCAAAAAGCATATGAACGGCTAAAAGGTTTGTAATAGCACCTGAGAGAGCAAAAAGACCAGTAAAAAGTAGTAAAGAAGAGAAGCCGGTTTCTAAAAACGATAAGCCTATGAAAAGAGTGGCTATGAAGTTTGTTATAAAACTTTTATTTAATTTCAAAATATTTCCTTTAGTTTAAAAGCGAAATTATACTAAAAGGGTATCATTATGTAAACAATAAATAAAAGAGAATGATAATGAAACAAGAGAGTTATGAACTTTTTGAAAAAGAGAGTCTAGAGAATATTGTAAAAGTTATTGGTGATGAGCTACAAACAAGAAATGAATCTCCGTTTTGGAGTGAAAAAGTTGTTCCATTTTCAACAGCAATTTTAAGCATATTGGTGCCATTAAGAGAGATGAATCTTCTTTTTGATTCACAAGGAAACGCAGTAGAAAGGTTAAGCCCAGAACTCTTTTTTGAGTGGAGTGATTTTGTGAGTTTAAAAATGCTTGCGTTTACAATCCAAAAATCAAACGCAAACGCAAAGCTAGAGAGAACAAACCTTGATGCCGAGAGTTGTGTGCAATATAAAGAGATAGAGCTGCGTTTACTGGGAGATTATCTTGCAAGATATACGGTAAATCTAGAAAATGAATCTTTAGATTTTCCGATTTCCAATTATAATTTGCATCAAGGTGTGAGTAACGTTATTAAATCTCTTTTGTAGGATCCAATAGTATATGATAAAATTTGTACAATATTTTATTCAAAACAAAAAACTTAATTATGCTTTTTTAATTTTTTTAGTCTATTTAGGGGTTAACGCTTATGTAAATATTCCTAAAGAGATGTTTCCTACTGTTGAACTTGACAAAATAAGTGTGCAAGGCTCTTACAGTGGTGCTAGTGCTACAAATATGGATAGAATGGCTGTTCGAGATATTGAAGATGGTTTAAGTAATATATCTGGAATTGATAAAACTGAAACCACCATTACACCTGGTTCTTTCACCATTATATTGACCTTAAATGAAAATTCTAATCGTATCAATATTCTCTCAAAAGTAAAAGATTCTGTGGCGGCTTCCAAACAGTTTTTGCCATCAGATATGAATGAACCTGTCTCAAGACTTTTGGATAAAAGCAAGACGCTTATTAAACTCGCTATCTCTTCACCTACTTTGTCTCGTGGTGAATTAACAGTTGTTTCTCAAGAGATAAAATCAAAACTCTCAAAGATACAAGAGATTAGCGATGTTTCAATCCGTGGTGATTCTAACGAAGAAGTATCTATTCGTATTAATTCTCAAGCAATCCTGGCATATGACCTAAAACCAGAGAGTGTTGTAAGTGCAATTTCAAACCTTTCTTATATTTTTCCCATTGGAGATATTGAAGATAGGGGCGAATTTGTTTTTGTCTCAACAGTTAATGGTAAAGCAGATGTAGCTGGATATAAAGAAGCAATACTTGAAATTGATGGTAAATATTTAGAACTTGGTGATATAGCTGAGGTAAAGATTTATTATCCGCAAACTATTACACTTGCTTCTTTTAATAATAATCCAACACTAACACTTCTTATCTCTCAAAGTGAGAAAGGAAACTCTATCGAGCTTTCAAAAACACTTCGAGAGAGTGTGAAAAAACTAGAAGCCTCGTATGAGAATGTCTTTTTTGATTTTTATCAAGATAGCTCAATTCCTATGAAAAGTCGTTTGGATACAGTTACTTCTAACCTGATGTTTGGTCTAATTTTGGTCTTTTTTTCCATGTGGCTTTTGATTAATCTTCGAATTGCNTTTATTGTTGCAATGGGAATACCNTTTTCATTTATTATAGGACTCNTATTTATCTACTANATGGGATATTCAATTAACATNGTTTCTCTTTTAGGTGCNTTGATTGTTATNGGTATTGTCGTGGATGATGCGATNGTTGTGAGTGAAAATATACAGAGGCACATTGANGAGGGCATGGAAAATAAAAAAGCTGCAATTTTAGGTGTTCAAGAGATGATGATGCCTATTACTCTGGCGACGGTAACTACTGCTGCTGCGTTTTTNCCTATCTTTATGCTTCATGGAGAGATTGCGCTTTTTCTTGTTTTGATTCCTATCGTNGTTGTAATGATTCTTGTAGGTTCTCTTCTTGAGAGTTTCTTCTTTTTACCTCTGCATGCAGAGGAGTTTTTAAAGAAAAGCAACAATTTTATTGACTGGAAACCTTTTCAAAATTTATATGAGAGAGGACTCCAGTATTTTATAAAGTATAAAAAAATCTCTCTCGTTCTTTTTTTAGTGCTTATTCCTCTTTTGACTTTTGCAACTGCAAAATCTATGAAATTTCAATTTTTTCCAAGTTTTGATGGAAACAATCTTTATATCTCAGGCAAGCTAAACATAAATACTCCACTAGAAGAGACATTTGAAATAGCCAAAGAGATAGAAGCAAAAATAATGGCTCATGGAGATGAGTTTGCACTTAAAACAAGTTCAGCTACTAGTGGTTACAGAAGAAGCCTTGCAGGTGAGACAGAACTTATGACTAATGTATTTTATATTACATTAGAACTTTATGATAGAAAAGAGACTAGCTGGATAAACAAATATCTCAATCCAATTTTAAACTTTAGTTTTGACTTTGAAAAGCTTGATGAAAGACGAGATAAAAAAACATTCGAGTTGGCTCCAAGAATGATGGAGTTAATAAAACCGTTTAAAGAAAAATATCAAATGGTGGATTTAGGAGTTGTGGAAGATAAGTCCGGACTTATTCGAAGTGATATTCAGATAAATCTTTCCGGAAGTGATGATCAAGCTTTAAAAAACGCAGTCAAAAGACTCTCAAGTGAAATATCTCAAATAGATGGTATTGCAAACTTTAGTGATAACATACGTTATGGAAAAATGGAGTACAAAATCAAGATTAACGCTTACGGTGAGAGTTTAGGTTTAAGCGAGGGAGCGGTTGCTAAAGTTCTTAGTAATTACTTTTTAGAAAAAAGACAGACGACTACTTTTAACAGAAGTGGTGTTATGGAGATTAAAACAGAAGATATTGCCAAAGATAGAACAAGCACTCTTCTTGACTTCAATATAGCACTTAAAGATGGCCGTTTTGTAAGGCTTTTAGATATTGCAGAGATAGAAAAAGTTCAAGATTATGAAAAAATAAATAAGCTTAATGGAAGCATAGTAAAAACACTTTTTGCTAAAGTAGATAAGCGCATTATAACTCCAGAAGAGGTTTTGAGCCTTTTGGAACCTAGTTTAGATGAGATTGCAAGCTCTGGTATTGAAGTGAATCTACTTGGAGAAAAAGAGAAAAACCGTGAGTTAAAGAGCGATATGAAAGGCACTTTGATTTTAACAGTCTTTTTAATTTTCCTTACACTGCTTCTAATCTTTAGTAAAATAAAATATGTGCTTATGNTTATGAGTGTNATTCCACTTTCCGTGCTNGGTGCTTTACTNGGACATAANCTTTTAGGTATTAACCTAACTATGCCATCAGTCATAGGGATTTTAGGCCTTGCAGGNGTTGTTGTAAATGATGGAATTATNATGNTGGANTTTCTTCATGGAACGCATGATTCAAANGAGTTTTTTAGACGTGTAAAACTAAGATTACGTCCTATTGTGATTACATCTTTAACAACATTTTTAGGGCTTTTTACCTTGATTTTTTATGCTTCTGGGCAAGCTGTAATTCTGCAACCAATCGCAATATCTATAGGCTTTGGTTTAATGTGGGGAACATTTTTAAATCTTTTATATTTACCGACACTCTATGCATTAATAAACGGGATTAAACCAACAGGAGATACAGAGCACCCCATAGGAGAAAAACAATCAATGCAATAATTGCAAAAAGAGCTATAACTCTTGTTGTAAAATAAAAAAGAAATTTTAAAAAATTCATTGTTTAGAGGGAACGAGTTTGATGTTTTTAGACTTCGCTAAAACTATTCCACCCTTTATATTTACAACATCATACCCCAGCTCTTTTGAAAGAAACGCAGAGAGAGTTCTTGTTCTGCTTCCAGTATGACAGATGAGGGCAAATGATTTTTTTGTATCTACTTTTTCGTTGAGCTGAGTTAAAAATAGATCTATATTGTAACCACCACGTTCATTAAAAAACATAATAGGAATAGAGTTTTTTACAATACCTGTTTCACGCCATTCAGCTGGTGTTCTTATGTCAACTATAGGTATTTTTGAGTCGATAAGCGTTTGTGAAAGATATTCATTTTTGACCTCTGCAAATAAAACGGTAGAAAGAAGTAAAAATGTTAAAAGTATTTTTTTCAAATTATTCTCCAAAATAAATTGTATAATTATATCAATAAATAAATAATAGGTTTTTCATGGCAGCATCACAAAAAGCAGTAGATAACGCAAATAGACTGCGTTATATCAGAGCTTTAGAGAGATTTCATAAAGGTATGGTTTCATATCTTTTAAACACAGAAACGCTCACGCACAAAGGGCTTGATAAGAAGATAGAAAATTCTTTAAAACTTTTGAAAAGAACAGAAGAAATAGATCTTTATAAAGGAGAGCTTCAAGAGCTTCAAAAACTTGTAAAAAAGATGATATCTTATAAACAGAGCGATGAAGATATTGAAAATATAAAAGAAGAACTGCTTTACAGCTCAAACCAGCTAGAAAAAAGTAAAAATGCAAAACGTTATAAAAAAGACAAACATAACAGTTCTAAATTTGATGACTGGGATTAAAGAGTGTAATGGCTAGAATACTTTTAGTTGAAGACGATTTGATTCTCTTAGAAACCCTCGGCGAACTTCTTCAAGATCAAGGTTATGAGGTCACTTTAGTTTCAACAGGAAACAGTGCACTTGAGGCTACCTATGAAAATAGTTTCGAGATAATGCTTTTTGATGTAAATATTCCTGATTTTGATGGTTTTGAACTACTACAGATACTCAGAGAATCGGGAAACTTAATTCCTTGTATATTTTTAACGTCTCTAAGCGACATCGCCTCACTCTCTCGTGGTTTTGAAGTTGGAGCAGATGATTATCTTAAAAAACCCTTTGATTTTGATGAGTTATTAGTGAGAATTCAAGCGCTTCTGCGAAAATCTTTTACTTCAAAAGCAAATAAAATTCCTTATAAAGATTTGATTTATAAAATAGCAAATAATGAACTTTTAAAAGATGGAGTACTTATAAGCTTCGCACCACTTGAGGCAAAACTTCTGTCACTTTTTTTTAAAAGAATAAACGAAACAATTACAAAACAAGAACTCTTGTACGAACTTGATAGTGTAAAAGAATCGAGTGAGGGTGCACTCCGTGTTTACATCACAAAACTTAGAAAAGCAGGTTTGGAAATACAGACAATTAAAGGCACAGGATATAGACTTGTTAGTGTATGAAAAAAAAGCTTTTTGGAAGTTCTTTAGCACCTATTTTGGAAGCGTAGCTATTCTTATCTTAAGCTCGGGGTATTTTTACTTTGAAGAGCAGAAAAAAACTATGATAGAAAAAGAGCATTTTTCTATGATAGAGTATATCCGAAAGATGAAAATGAAGCAGGCTCCGGGTCATACTGAACATTTTAAACATGAAGTATTAGATATAGAGATAAAAAATTTCAATATTGATAATTTTGAGATACGAGATACGCAGTTTTTAAAATACATGCCTTTTAATTGGGAAGGTGGTTACATTCTTGTTACTAAAGACAAGATTCATTATGAAGAGAAGATGTTTGGTATTAAAATATATATCATCAGTGCGCAGATTATTCTTCTTTTACTCTTTGCACTACTAAGTTATTTCTTGTCAGTTCGAGCTTTAAAACCAATGCAAGAAGCCATTACAAAACTTGATAACTTCTCCAAAGATTTGATACACGATTTAAATACTCCAGTTACGGCGATACTCTTAAATATGAAACTATTAGATTCAAATGCTGCGTTTAAGAATAATAAAGCACTTTCTCGAATAAAACGCAGTGCAAATGACATAGGAGAACTGCATAATAACTTAACAGTTTTACTTCATGAAGATACAATGATAATGCAAAAAGAAAATCTTTTTGTAATTATAAATGAAGTAGTGTCGACTCAGAAAAAAATTTATAAAGATATTATTTTTGATGTAAGAGATGCTCATTATTATGCAAAAGTAAACAAAAATGCATTTAAACAAGTTATGGTAAATATAATATCAAACGCATGTAAGTACAATAAGAAAGAGGGCTGCGTCAAGATATATGCTAGAGATAAAACTCTCTATATTGAAGATAATGGAGTAGGTATTGCAAACCCTCAACATATATTTGAACGTTCATACAAAGAGCATGCTAGCGGGCATGGAATAGGTTTAGATATAGTTAAAAGACTGTGTGAGGCTATGAATATAGAGCTTGTTGTAGCTTCCAAACTTGAAGTTGGAACTACAATATCTTTAATTCTTCTTGCAAAATAGTACTAAGAGAATAGGGCAATGTTAAGAACTTTTTTTTCTAAATAAATGGTATTTTTCGGCTTCAAGCATCTCTTCTATATACTCTTTAACACACTTTTTACAATCTGTCCAGATACCAGAAGGAAGTCGTATTTCTAATTTTTTCTTCTCACGAAGTTTTATGATTTTTTTTGGAGATAGTACTTTTGTAACAGGTCCAAACTCAACATCTGTCAAGTCTATATCTTTTTTATAAAATATAGTTTGTTTTTTAAAGTTTCCCCAACCCGGAATACCATCTTCAGTATAAGGAACTTCATGTCCATTTTTAAATGAGACCATCATCTTATAATGAGAATCTTCAAATACCTGTGTAACTCTGCCAGCTCCAAATACTAAACCATATAGTTCATCATCTAATTTTACTTTTTTAAAATATGCCATCTCGATTCCTTTTTTTTGTATTTTAGCAGAGGAGAGTTACAAAATGATTACTGATGAAATCATTTTTATAAAAGATACTTGTCTCTAAATCTTATTAGATCATTTTATAAAGGTAAAGAAGAATGAAAAACAGCATTGACTATAAGTCTAGATTTAGAATTTTAAAAGGTGGGAAGATTCCCCTATTTGTGAGCGCTTTGCTTGTGTGCTCAAGTTTAATTGGTACAAATGCGAATGCAGATGATCTATCTCTAAATACTTCTGTTACTGGTATACAGGATATTAATATCACAGGTAATAATTACACCATCACAGATACTGGCTCTATCAACAGCAGTGGTTCTGCCATAGCTCTTAAAATTTTAGGTACATTTGGAAGTGAAAGTACAGTTACAAATAACGGTAGTATCTTGATAACCACAGCAGATGATATTACAGGAATAGAATATGCTGTTCACGATAGCAATATGAGTGGTTTTATTATAAATAGTGGCGATATCAATGCAACAGGAACGGGAGATGCAGCAGGTATACGGATTCTCCAAATGAATAATGCTTCATCTATTATAAATAGTGGCACTATAATAGTTAAGGGAGAAAGTGGTGCAGGGGGCATAGATGCATCTAACATATCTGGTGCATCAAGTGTAGAGAACAATGGCACTATAATAGCTAATGGAGAAAATGTTACCATTGGTATACTTAATGGGACTAACATATCTGATTCAGCAACTATAATTAACAGAGGCATTATAGAAGTTGATGGTGATAGCGGTGGACAAGCGACTGCAGGTATTTATGTAGCACAGTCTACTGGAACCAATAATATAAGCAATAGCGGAACAATCACAGCAACGATAGATGGTCAAGCCGATAGCTCAGCATATTCTATTTACATTATTGGTCAAGAGTCCTCAACTACTACCGTACTCAATGACACAACGGGTAAGCTTTATGGAAGTATTATGGTTGCTTATCCTTTATTGACTAACAAAGGACTCATCTCACTTCCATACAATGCTAAGGGAGTGAGTAGTTACATCACAAACTTCACCCAAACAAGCACAGGTACTTTAGAGATAGGACTTTTAACAGATGGAACTACTACACCAAAATACTCACAACTAGCAACAAAAAATGCAACCTTTGAGAATGGCTTAAAAATCAAAGTAAATGTTTTAAAAGCTTCTACAAACCAAGATTTACTTATAGATAGAACTTTAGATAATGTTGTAACAGCAGCTACAAATCTAACAATCAAGGGAACATTAACAGTTGAAGATAACTCAGCACTTCTAAACTTTGAGTATGTAGAAGATGGAGAAACTATAGATTTAAAAGTAGTAGGAGAAAACAGTGATGATGTTAGAAATAACTTATTGGCATCTGTAATAAAAGGTGGTGGTAACAAAAATACTCAAGCTGCAACTAAGGCGCTTCCTTTAGTTCCAGGTGTGTCTGCAAAACTCAATACACTCTCAACAGATGCCGAAATAGCAGTAGCTGTACAAAGTACAACACCACTTACAGCAACAGCAAACGCAGAAGCTGGTGCACAACTTATGAGAGGTATGCAAGGTGTCGTTGAGATGCGTCAAAATGCAAATATTGGCCTAGACTCAGGAGATGCACTTCTAAGAGAGAAAAATGTTTGGATAAAACCATACTATTCATCAGGTTCTCAAGATAACAAAGATGGTATAAATGGATTTGATTTAAGAACAAGCGGAATTTGTATTGGTATAGATGGTGAATACGATACTGGTAAAAACATAGGTTTAGCATTCTTCTACACAAGAGCAGATGTAGATGTAAATGATGTAGCACAAAGTTCAGACATGGATGTTCTTAGTACACTTATCTATGGAAATATACCTGTTATAGATGATAAAACAAACTTCCTTTACCAACTAGGTTATGCTTGGCAAAAAACAAGTTCAAGTAGAACTATAGATAGTGCACTAGATGGTGGTAACGCAGAGTCAGACTACACAAGCACAACAGCATCTTTAGATCTTAAACTTATGAGAAACTATGACACAAATGAGAGACTTTTACTTCAACCTATAATTCAAGCTACATATAGAAGATTTGATAATCCTTCATATAGTGAATCAGGAGCAACAGATACAAATCTTAATATGCATACAGATTCATTTGACACAGAGGAAATAGTAGCAAGCATAGGAACTTTAGCTCACTATAAACTAGATGAAGACTCAAGTATTTTAGCAAGTGCAAATGTAGGTTATGACTTTAAAGATGACATAGCAACAGTATCAACATCTTATGCAGGAGCATTAGGTACAACTTTTGATACACAAGGCATAGATAACGGAAGATGGAACTATACAGC
>JGI11705J14877_10001985_pt1 | contig 11336 bp, 11 predicted proteins | sample Etolaghawater15m_FD_14877 | JGI IMG/M metagenome (IMG submission 14877) | reverse complement strand
ACAACAATACGGGCAGCGCATTCGATAGGATCGGTAAACCCGGTGGCACTATTGAGCCATTTTTGAATTTCAATTGCCGTGGCACCTTCTGCCGGTGGCGAAGGGGCATCAAAGGTGTGGGAGTAACTGGCGCTGGTGCTGCGTTTGACATTCCTGTAACTCGTTTCCGTTTTGCATTCTGTAATGGCAGTGGAGTGCACCCTTCCGGTGAATGTCACAGACTTGGGTACCAGCTCGTAGATATCCTTCCATTCGCCGGGGATTGATTTGAAATTCAATCCTTCCTTTATTGCGGTGGTGAGTACCAGCCTGGGGACAACATAAAACCCATGAAAAGTGACAAGGAATTCAAGACGGGAACCGCCGTCGCCATGCGCGAGCATCTGAAGACGTCCCTCAAAATTGTCGTATGCAAGGACAGTATTGGCATTGATAGCCCTGTGGACCGCAATCATTTTCATCGGGTCCATGTCAGCGCTGAAAGAAGGCGCCTTCCATAAAAAAAATGAAAGGACTGCCAATAAAAAAGAATATCCCGCCATCCTGATAAAATTTTTCATTGCCTGCTGTCTTTCATTATTGGAAAAATCGTAAGGACCAGGCCTTCGGGGTCCATTCATGCAAAATGAACGTAACGATATCGATTTTTCCTTGTTATGAATTCAGGGGTTACGCCTCTTTCAGCACTTTAACTGACATGCTTTTGACCAGATCCTTCACTTTTTCTCTATAGGCCAGCATATGCGGCGCTGAAAGATGGGCCTTTAGATCCTCCAGACTGGCCCACTGCTCGATGATGGTGACGGCATTTTCATTCAACTCCTGCGGGGGCAATCCGGTGGGGACATCGATGGTCGGCGCATAGGCGATACATCCCTGCTCTTTTAAAACATCGGGAACATTGGATTTGAAAATCTCAATAAACTTTGAGACTTGACCTTCTTTAACCTGTATGGTTGCAATAACGTTTATCATCTTAATACCTCCCAATTTCATTTATCCGATGGCTTCACATTACCACCCTTTGCCGTAACCATTGAGGAAACAGGCTTCCTCAAACGCTCTTTTCGGAACGAAATGCCGGCCTGTTTCATCACGCCAGTACTTCACGTCACCCTCTTTCATGGGCACCACCTGAGGAGATTCTCCTGGAAAACCCAGGGCAATGACCGAATCCGGTTCGTATTGATCGGAGAGACCGAGAATCCTGGCCGCTTTGGGCCGGTCAAAGGAGCGGAGCCAGGTGGCGGCCAGACCATATGCACATGCGCCCATCAAAATGGTCTGTGCGGCAGCGCCCACATCCCGAATGGTTTCGGCGATGGCCAGTTCCTTATGTTGGGCGATCAGGATGTGAGCCGTGGGTTCCTCCCCGGGCCCTGGCTGACCGGCACCGCCCAGATAGGCGGCGAATTTCTGGGTTTCAAAAATCTTTGCGGCAATCACAGGATCGTTCACCACAATAAAGATAAGGGCCTGCTTGTTGGCGGCAGAAGGGCCCAGTCGGGCCGCATCGACCAGTTTCTTGAGGATTTCCGAATCCACATGGCCCGGTTTGAACTTTCTGACACTCCTGCGCAATTCGATCATTTTATGAAATGCCGTTATCATGATTCTTACTCCTTTCAGCTGAGCATGCCTACTCCCCTGTAAAGACCGGTTCCCGCTTCTCCAGAAAAGCGGAAAACCCTTCCAGGCGGTCTTTGGACCCTCCCACAATCACAGTGCCCTCCTCTTCCGCCTTAAGGCCCTGTTCAAACCCTTTATACTCTCCCGTTGAAATGGCTTTCAGCACACATGCCACAGCAAGGGGCGGTCGCTTGACCAGCTTTTCGGCAAATTGAACCGCATCGGCCATAAGGCTATCGGATTTTGAAAGCTGATTGATGAGCCCCATTTCCAAAGCCTGCCGCGGATTGATATAGGTACTGAAAAGGATCATGTCCAGCGCTTTGGCTTTTCCCACAATCCGCGTCAACCGCTGGGTACCGCCCCAGCCGGGAATGATGCCCACATTAAGCTCGGTAAGACCCAGTTTTAATTTGGGATCGTCCACCATGATGCGAAAGTGGCAGCTCAGGGCCAACTCCAGACCACCGGCAAGCACATGACTGTTGATGGCGGCAATGACCGGCTTGTTGAAGCGATCGAGCTTTGTCCACAGCTCGCGCCCTTTTGGGCTGGTCTTGGGAGCGCCCGCCGCATCACTCAGGTCAAATCCGGCGGAAAATGCCTTTTCACCATTCCCCGTGATAATCATTACCCTTATGTCTTTATCGTTTTCAACCTCAGTCACCGCTTTTTCAAAGTCTGACATCATGCCCCAATTCCAAGCGTTGACCGGGGGATGGTCAAGGGTAACAATACAGATGTGTCCTTTTTTCTCAAAAATCAAATTCTCGTACGCCATTGGTTCCTCCTTAGGGCTCACCCATGCTGGGCCAGCTCCCGCTGAATGCGCCCTATTTCAAGATCCTTTTTCACCCAGATACTGTTAATCCATTTTGCGACTGAATCAAAATCACGTCCTTCGGACAACGTTTCCAAACCATATTCCTTAACCTTCACCACAACCCTGCCGCACTTGCCGCACAGAAAGTTCCAGAAAGTGGGGCGCTCGCAATCATAGACAATGGTGGCATCCAAAAGGGTACGGACGTTCACGCCGGGAATGGAGAAAATAATCGCCAACCCCCCTGCCCTCGGATTTAAAAGGTGTTGGTAGGGAGAATTCTGAACTCTGGCCTTTTCTTTCGTAAACCGCGTCCCCTCAACGAGATTGATCACTGAAGCCGGGTACCGAATGAATCTGGAAAATGCTTTTTCAAGGGACTGCGTGTCCCTTGCAAAACGCCCTTTGGGCGATACTGCCCCTTTCATGGATCCTCGCTGTAAAAGAGGGTAATCATAGGCCAGACAGATAATGTTCACAACCGGTAAATACATGAGTTCTTTTTTGACGAGAAACTTCGGAACCGGCGCCCTCCAGTTTAAAACATGCTGCAGGATAAAAATATCGCTCCAGCTCTGATGGTTTGCGGTAATGAGATAGAATTTCTCCGGGTAGGTCGCAGGAGCCCCTTCAACTTCCATTTTGATCCCCATGAGGTGAAACAATAAAAGATCGTCACACCATACGGTCATACGGTAGATGAACGCCATGGGTGCGGAAAGGAGTTTCTGAAACTTTTCTGCTGGTATCAGCAGTTTCAAAAAGGTCAAAAATACGAGGGGGACCAGCCAGAAAAAAATATTGGCCACAATATAGGAAAAACACAAAACCCCTTTGATATAGGAAATGGCCTCTCTTTTTGCCATCGAAACCTGTACCTCTTTTTCAGGCGCTCCTTCAGTCGCCGTGGAATCAGTGGGTGGCACAGGCGATGCAGGGGTCAAAGGCGCGGACCACTCTCCCGACAGCCTGATCCAGCTCCATGTCCACTTTTTCAGGGGTAATATAGCGCTGTGCCGCCACTTTCAATGCCCGCTCGATGGCCATGACGTTATGGACCGTGGGGATAACGAATTCCGCTTTTTCGATCAGCCCTTTCCGGACGCGATAGCGATGGATGAGCGGACCCCGGGGAGCTTCCACCAGACCATACCCTTCCCCGTCCCGCACCGTGTGGGGAACGGCCGTTTCTACTTCATAGAGCGGTTCCTCCAGAATCTGACTGGCCCGCTCGATGGCATAGACCAGTTCGATCCCCCGAGCCAGGTCATACAAAATGAGATCCTGGGCGGGGCGGCCGAAATCCGATCGAAACCGTTTCAGATATTCGTCCGCAATGGGTGTTCCCATCTGGTCGAACATGTTAATTCGGGCCAAGCTGTTGGCCCGCATGACCTCGCCCTTGTAACTGGTCTTGCCGGCATAGCTGTAGTCGGTCTCCCGGTGGGTCAGCCGGCTCAGGAATTCCGCGGCCGAAAAACCACCCTCCTCCGTTCCATCCGGATTCATGACACAAACGGTCCTGGACGCAAAATCGGGCCGATCTCTTCCGGCAGCGGAGACATAATAGGCCGGCCCGTCATCTCCCAGGGAACCGATGCGATTTCCCATATCCAACAATTCTTTCCAATAGGATTCAAAAAGCCCGCACGCTAAGGGTAGGGCTTTTTCCATCTGCCGATTTACCGCATCCGCCGCTTCCGAACTCATTGCAGAGGTCATTCCCCCAACCACTGCTTTGACCGGATGGATAGACTGTCCCCCTGCAGCGTTAATGAGATCCGTACCGGCCTTGCGGACCATCAGAGAATGGGAACCGAAGCTGGTTCGAAACTTCTCAAGTTCCGGGTCTTCGGAATGGGCAAAGATGCTTTTGAGACCCAGACAGTCCGGCATGGTAAAAAGAAACAGGCTTGTGGCCTGATTCTGGATGAGTTGCCCCAGCAGCAGCAGTTCCCGCAGTTTAGACGCCGCCGGAGGGGGAACCACGCCGTAGATGTCTTCCAGGGTCGCGACAGCCGCAATGTGATGCGCAGTGGAACAGACCCCGCAGATTCGGGGGACGATAACCGGCATCTGTTCGGCGGGAACGCCTTGAACAAAATGCTGAAATCCCCGGTACTCGGTAGCCTGAAAATGGGCCGAAACCACTTTCCCCGCCTCAACCTCGATGACCACCTGGGCATGCCCTTCTATTCGGCTCAACGGAAAGATGAGGGTCACCATATCATAGAACCTCGACTTCCTGGCCGGGGTGACCCCCGGTTGACGGATCATGGGAGAGCTGGAACAGAAACAGGGACAACTGCGGTGAGCGAAGGGCCGCCTTAATTTCATTTGAAGGGACATCGGTCATTTTGGAAAAGACTTTCTCTATGGTATTCAGCCAACTTTCCGGTCCTTTGTGAATAAAAGCTTCCGACGGGCCCCTGCACCCGACGCACGGCTGTCCGGCACGGGTGCAGGGGGCATTGCAGCCGCCACGCGTTGAGGTGCCGATACAGAGATATCCCTGGTTGATGAGACATATTTCCGGCAGAACCGTTCCGCGCAAAAGACCTTCAAGATGACGGGGACGCATGGTTTTCTGCTTTTTGCGATCGCACTCCTGACATACGGTTTTGGCCATGTGGAGGTCTTTGGGAGGAAACAGCAGTCTTACAAAGAGTTCCGGCGTGGGCGGGCAGCCTGGAAGGGTCTGCTGAATGGGAACCACTTCCGCGATAGACCGGCATTCGGGTAAAAGCCGGGGCAGGTGCCGCCGCCCTTCCTCGGCCAGAAAGAGGTCATGAACTTCATCCCGACTCCCCAGATTGGCCACCCCGCCGGATATGGCACAGGTCCCCACCGCCACCACCTTTTTGGCTTTTGGCGCGGCACGGCGCAGCCGGACCAGGTCTTCATCGGTTCGCACGCCGCCGCTGACCAGAAGGATATCCACGTCGGGAATACTGTTCGCTGATATGACCAGCGGCATGTAAACCAGTTCATACTGTTCCAGCCACTCCTCCGCATTCAGAAGAGAAACTTCACATCCGGCACATCCGGTCAGTTGCAGCACTGCGAACTGTTGCATTTTTTGCCTTTCAATAAGGGAAAAAGAGGCTTGGTTGCTACCTTGTTGGCGATTTGTGCAGTCTATAACAGGATCCTGTTTGCGACAAGCAGAAAATCAAAAAACACAGGGGCTGCCGCAGGACACTGAAACAGCGCCTGCAAGGGTATCTTCTCGAACAAACATGGGTTTTTGGACCATAAAGGGATTGAAAAGGGCCTTTTAATAACATAGGATGAGAAAACGCTTTTTGTTAAAAGGCAAAAGGGTGAGGAGAGATCATGGGTCAAAAAGAACCGGGTCCTGAGAGCATGTTCGAAGCATGGATGAAATCAACAACCGAGCTTTGGGACATGATGACAAAACCGTGGACCGGTGAAACTGTTTCCCCTGAGAAATCATCGCCAAAAGAAGAAACTCCGAAAAACCGCGCAACAAACTCGGCAAACTCGGTTCTGAGAATGTGCCAATCCGCCGCCTCCCTGATGAATACCCCCGAAACCCGGGATTCACTCCTTCAAGGGATGAATACGCTTCCCGAGATTTTCCTGAAAATGGGCCGGAGCGGCCTGGAAAGATCTTTTCAGTTGCACCAGCAGTGGATGGAAAGCGCCGGGCGGATCGGCCGTCGGACTGAAGCCTACTCATTTGAAAACCTTGATCAGGGAATCTTCAACGCCTGGACGGAGATATACGAAGCGGAATTCAGCAAATTCCTGAACGTACCGCAACTGGGATTGACCCGCTCCTATCAGGAAAGAATGGGCCGGTTGTTGGACCGGTTCAACCTGTACCAGGGTGCCATGGCGCATTTCTTGAGTGTCCTTTACCTGCCGGTGGAAAAATCCATTAAGGTCATGCAGGATGAAATAGAAGCCCTGACAGAGGAAAAAAGGCTTCCTGATAATTCACAGGAATACTACCGAATGTGGATCAAGATTCTTGAAGGGCATTACATGACCCTTTTCAAATCTTCCCAATACACGGAAGTCCTCAAAAAAGCGCTTGATGCAATGGAAGATTTCATGATGGCCAGGCGGGATGTGCTTGAAGACCTCATTCAGACGCTTCCGGTACCCACACAAAAAGATATGGATGACGTCTACAAAGAGCTCTACCTGTTGAAAAAGAAAGTCCGGCAGTTAGAGAAAACGCCGCAAAGGAAAGGCCGCCAGGCTTAACGGGAGGTGATTCCATGACGCAGCAGAGAATCCCCGTTGATCTCATTTTAAAAAGGCTTTCAGAGGATGCTGACAGAGCGCAGGCCCGTGCGCAAAAGGCCCCCGATGTTCTGCTGGGCCCTTTGGATACGGGAATTGCCACCACCCCATATGATGTCGTCTATGAAGAAGACCGGGTGAAATTGAAGCACTACAGACCCATCCCCACCGATGACCGTATACTATCCACAAACCTGGCGGACATTTTCGGAGAAAAGGTGAAACCGAACACCCCTCTTCTGGTGGTCTACGCGCTCATCAACCGGGAAACCATGCTGGATCTTCAGCCGGGCAGGAGTGTGGTGCACAGCTTTCTGAATAGCGGCATTGATGTCTATATGGCGGATTGGGGATACCCTACCCGCAAGGACCGGTATCTCACCATCGACGACCATGTTAACGGTTACATGGATGACATGGTTGAGGTTATCCGGCAGCGCCACGGTATTCCCAAAATCAACCTCATGGGGATCTGCATGGGGGGAACCTTCTGCGTCATCTATTCCGCGCTCCATTCAGAGAAAATCAAGAACCTCATCACCACGGTGACCCCCACCAATTTTGACACGGACCAGGGACTTTTGAACATCTGGATGAAGGATATTGACGTGGACCGAATGGTCAAGACCTATGGCAATATGCCGGGAGATCTGATGAACTTCGGGTTTTTGCTGCTCAATCCCGCGCGCCTGATGATCGACAAATACGTCGGTTTCTCGGAGCATATGGACGACAAAGCCTTTGTGGAAAACTTCATCCGCATGGAAAAATGGATCTTTGACAGCCCGGATGTGCCGGGGGAGACATTCCGTCAGTTTGTAAAAGACTGTTATCAAAAAAACCTGCTCATTCAAAACAAAATGGTCGTGGGGGGTGAGAAGGTCGATCTTAAAAAAATCACCATGCCGCTGTTAAACTTTTACGGCAAATACGATCACCTGGTACCGCCCGCTGCCTGTGAGCTGCTGACCAGCCGAGTGGGCAGCAAGGACACCGAGGACATATGTCTCGACACGGGGCATATCGGAATTTACGTCAGCAGCAAGTGCCAGAAAGAGTTCGCCCCGAAAATTGCGGCGTGGCTGAAAGAACGGGATACCCATTCAGGAGAACGTTATGACCGGGAAAAATGACTATTTCAAAACCATCTGTGAGGTCAGCAGGGCTTTTGGCACCACCACCCATGAGGAAGAACTGCTGAAGCTTGTAGTCGATAGCGCCGTTGATACCATGAATGCTAAAGCGGCTTGTTTGTGGCTGGTGGATGAGGAAAAAAACGAGTTCGTCCCCACGGCACAGAAAGGGTTGTCTGAAAGCTACTATCAGCTGCTGTTTCAAGTGGAAAAAATCGAACGGGTCGTTCAAAAGGAAGGCTATCTCTATGCCCGCGATGCTGCCGGCGATCCCAGACTGGAAGCCCATGAGGCAAAAAAGAAAGAAGGCATCGCCTCCATTCTGATCGTGCCCGTCAAAGTCCGGGACCGGGATATCGGCATACTTTCCCTCTACACGGCCAAACCCAGGGATTTTACGGAAGACGAGATCGATTTTTTGACAGCCCTTGCGGAACAGGGGGCCATGGCCATCCAACAGGCCCGGCTCCTTGAAAAGATCAGGGACAACACCCGGCTTTTCCACGATCTGGCGGCCGGCATCAATTCCTCCCTTGATGTGAGAAGCATCTTCCAGACCCTGACAGCCGATATTGCCAAAGCGTTGGGCGTAAAGGCTGCTTCCGCTTTGATCATCGATAAAGAAAAGCAGACCCTGGAACTGGTGGCCAGCCACGGACTGAGCGCAAAATATCTCGACAGAGGCCCCCTGGCGGTCGGAGAAAGCATGGCGGAGACCCTTAAGGGCAACTCGGTGGTGGTTAAAGATGCCGGCAATGACAAAAGGGTTCAGCACAGAAAAGAGAAAAACGAAGAGGGGATCGTATCCATTTTGAGCGTTCCCCTCAAAGATAACCAAGAGGTAATCGGGGCCCTGCGTCTATATAGCGGGACTCCTCGGGATTTTACCGAGGATGAAGTCAATCTCGTAACCGCCCTTGCCCTTCAGGGTGGGGTTGCCATCCAGAACGCCGGTATGTATTTGAGACTTCAAGAAGATATGAAAGCCCTGAATGATGACATGTGGAGCCACAGATCGTGGTTTTAGGGCCTTGATAAGGAGAGACCATCATGATCGGAAAAACCATTGATGAAATTCATTTGGGAGATACCTCGGAGTTTACAAAAACCGTCTCCGAATCGGATGTCTATCTCTATGCGGGCGTGACCGGTGATACAAACCCGGCGCATATTGATGAAGAATATGCCAAAGGAACCTTTTTCAAAACCAGGGTTGCCCACGGCATGCTGTCGGCCGGTTTCATTTCCACCGTGCTGGGGAACAAGCTCCCCGGAGCAGGGACCATTTATGTGAAACAGGAATTGACATTCATGGCACCGGTTCACATGGGTGACACCATTACCGCCCGGGTTGAAGTCATAGAGATCGTTTCCGAGAAAAACCGTGTGAGGCTCAGGACGTATTGCATCAATCAGGATGGGACGACAATCTTAGACGGGGAAGCCCTTGTCAGTCCTCCCAAAGCGCCTAAAAAAGCGAGTTGAGATTCTCCCATTTTTTCCATGATTGAAAACAACGTGTCACCCGAAAACCCGCATTTGGATACAAACAACGCACAAACCGGCATGCCGAAACGGGTGCTTCAGTCTTTAGGCCTGGTATTCGGAGACATCGGCACCAGTCCGATTTATACCCTGACGGTAATATTCCTGATTACCGATCCCACAAAGGGTCAAACCATCGGCGTATTGTCCCTGATTATATGGACCATTCTTATCCTTGTTGGAGCTCAGTATGCCTGGCTCGCCATGAGTCTGGGGAAAAGGGGTGAGGGCGGCACCATCGTTTTGAGCGAAATTCTGAGCTCATTGGTAAAATCAAAAGAAAAGATTCGTGTTATCAACCTCCTGTCCTTCATTGGCGTTGCTCTCTTTTTCGGCGATGGCGTCATTACGCCCGCCATCAGTATTCTCAGTGCGGTCGAAGGCCTTCACCTGATTCCACAGATATCTCAAATCGGAGACCACAGTGCGGCACTGCTGATCATTGCGGGTTTTATTGCCATCGTCCTTTTTTCATTCCAGAAGAAAGGAACCGATAAAATATCCGGTGCATTTGGCCCCATCATGGCCTGCTGGTTTTTGTGCCTGGCCCTTTCCGGGATCGTTTCCATCACAAAAGGACCGGCCATTTTAAACGCGGTTAATCCGTACCATGCGCTCTATTTCATGACCCACAACGGGATGACCGCCTTTATTGTGTTGTCCGAAGTGATTCTCTGTGCAACCGGGGGCGAGGCCCTGTATGCGGATATGGGCCATTTGGGAAGAAAACCGATCATTAACGCATCCTATTTTGTTATTCCTGCATTGATCATAAATTATCTGGGTCAAGGTGCTTTTATGTTTGACCATCCCAAAGCGAATTATGTGCTGTTTGAAATGTTCTATGACCAGAGTCACCTGCTCTACGTCCCGTTTCTGATTTTGAGCGTCCTCGCAACAGCGATAGCGTCACAGGCGATGATCAGCGGGGTTTTTTCCATTGTTTACCAGGGCATCAACATCGGCATTCTTCCCACGTTGAATGTGGATTACACATCCGAGCACACACAGTCCCAGACCTATATTGGATTCATCAACTGGATATTGTTACTGGCCGTTTTGCTGATCATGGTCTTTTTTCAACAATCAAGCCGCATTGCCGCGGCATACGGCCTGGCCGTTAACGGAACCATGACCATCACCGGCATCATGATGGTCTGGATTTTCTATCTGAAAAGCAGGAAACCGCACATGATCATTGCATTCATCATTACCCTGATCAACTGCGTCTTTCTCTTCAGCAATATCCACAAATTCCCTCAAGGCGGCTACTGGTCGCTGGTCATTGCGGCCTTTCCATTGGCCATTCTTCTGCTTTACGATTACGGCAAGAAAAAGCTGTACCAACCCTTTCGGTTTGTACCGTTAGACCGTTTCAGGAAAACATTTCACAAAAAACATCAGGATGGCCCGAACATTAAGGGAACAGCGCTTTTCCTTTCCAGGGATGTCATGATTATTTCCCCCTACATTGTCCGTACCATGTTCAAGCACCATATCATTTATGAAGACAATGTAATCGTTTCCATAGAAAGCACCAACGACCCGTTCGGCATTTCATGGCATTTCTCAGAATCCGGCACACCCGGACTGCGCCTCTTCACCCTTCAGGCAGGGTACATGGAAGTGGTTGACGTGGAACAAATATTTCGAAAGGCGGGAATCGTGGGAAGCACGATCTTTTACGGTTTTGAAGAAATAACGTCTGCGAACATTCTGGTTAAGATATTCGCTGTAATCAAAAAACTGGCACCGTCGTTTGTTCGTTTTCACAAACTTCCCGCAATGAAACTGCACGGGGTAATGACGCGGTTTGAACTGTAGGGCAGAGGCCTCGGCAAAAAATAAATAAACAATCCTGCTTGTCCTTTAGCCCGTCTACTGCGTTGCATCCGCCAGCACATATCCACAAATATGCACTGTCGAATGCG
>JGI11705J14877_10001975_pt1 | contig 11362 bp, 7 predicted proteins | sample Etolaghawater15m_FD_14877 | JGI IMG/M metagenome (IMG submission 14877) | reverse complement strand
ACCTTTACAATTCCAGAAAGTATTCCGGGTGAAAATATGCAATCTTACGGATTGTATATGGAGTATTCAACCGGCTATGCCATCGAGGACAATACTTTTACCAGCAATGAAAGCTCTCCCACTGGAATAGGCATATATGTCAATAATTCAGGCACCGATGATAATGAGATTTACCGAAACGAATTCAGTAACCTGCAATACAGCATTGTGGCACAGGATATCAATCGGAAAAATACCATTGGCGGGTTGGTGATTAAATGTAATTATTTTGACAATACTACTAGTGATGTTGTCGTTGTTGCAGGCAAAGGCTCAGAAACCATTGACCATGGCATTGCCAAAAATCAGGGCGCACTGAGTACAGACCCCACCCAAATGGCAGGGAACCTGTTCTACTACAACACCACCTCCATTGATTTTGATGACTTGAATAACGGGCTCAACCATTTTAACTATTTTTATCCCGCTAATTTGTCATCGGGTAACGTTAATCCAATGGACATTACAAATAGCACCGTAACAAAGTATGGGGTGCCATTTTTAGATCCCTGGACCTACTCCAATGGTTGCCCAACCCATGAAACAGGTGGTGGAACACTGGTTATGAAGATGGCTGTTGCCGATGAAAAAGCCGATTCAACATCTTCTGTACTGGCTGTTTTGGTGGATAACGGAGATACGCCGGAACTTGCCAGTGAGGTAAGTCAAAGCACCCCTGCTAAAACCGTGGATTTGTACAACGAACTCATGGCTACTTCGCCGTATTTATCGGATAGCGTGGTAGAATCAGCAATTTTAAAGGAAGAGGTACTCCCTAATGCCTTGTTGCGCGATATTATGGTGGCCAATGCCCATTCGTCCAAGTCGGATTTGCTGATGAACACCCTGGATACACGCTGGGATCCTATGCCGGATTATATGAAGGCTCAAATACTACAGGGCAGAAGTTTGGTATCCTTAAAAGAAGAAACCGAATCACGCGTGGGAGCTTTCCGTTTGGATAAAGCGCGTGCGCTTTACGGATTATCCCGCATGTTCATGTACGATACATTGAATCCATCTACTGCTGTAGATAGTTTGATTGATCTGTTATCAACAGAATATACCCTGAGTGCGCAGTACCAGTTGGCCATGCTTGAATTTGGTAAAGGTGAATATACTCAGGGAAGTAGCGTATTAAGCGATATCCCGACACATATTGCCCTCACTTCACAAGAGCTAACCAAACAGCAACAAATGGTTGACTATTACAATTGGCTCACCTCTGTAAAACAAAGCCAGGGCAATATTTTGAACCCAAATGCTTCTCAAAGACAACAGTTGTGGAACATGGCCATGGCTGACAGTAGCAAAGCGGGAGTTTATGCTCGAAACCTGTTGGTAGCCATGGGTGATACAACCTATCAGGAACCCATTATTCTTCCTGATCTTTATAAAAGCACTCAGGCATTGGCCAACTTTGACGAACTCCTTAATGTTGAAGGTCCCAGTTTGCTTAAGGTCTTCCCAAATCCGGCTTCCGGTTATGTAATTCTGGAATACAAATTGGAGTCAGATGCTAAAGCCAGCGTTACCATTAAGGATTTACGGGGGGTAACCATTGAAACCCGAAATACCACTGGGCGACAAGATCAACTAACTCTGATAACTCGTGATTGGGTTCCCGGAGTTTATGTAGCCAGTCTGAAAGTGAACGGGAAATTAACAGAAAGTATTAAATTTACCGTTGTTAAATAGATTAGTGAAAACCAATTTCAGCTGCCCTGATTAATTTCAGGGCAGCTTATAACTTTTCGCGTAATTGTATTGAATATGAAAAAGATAATTCTAATATACACACTATGCTTTCTTGTGCAACTGGCTACTGCACAAAGATGGCAAACAACAATTGGAAAACCCAACCACTACAATAGTGTGTACGATCTTGTTAAGGATTACGACAGAGGCTATTACCTTGTAGCATCTGATGTAGTAAATGGCACAAACGGTAATGGTTGGAACATAAAAACAGATATCAATGGTAATTTATTATATGATAATAAACTACTAAATACCGAAGCACAATACATTGGTTGGTGCGGTCACAATGATAGTGCAGGAAACAAATATATTGCAGGAGTGGCTTTTTTGGATCTCCCATGGCCATTTTTATCTAAGTTTAATGCTTGTGGTGAAAAGTTGTGGTGTAGAGTATCAAAAGATTGGGGTTACATGAATGGTGTCGCTGTTGACATTATGATTAGCGATGAAGGCAACATCATTGTTCTAACCCGTTTTGAAGATGGTAATCAACAGATAGACCAGATATTTTTGCTCTGTTACAGCCCTGACGGCGAACTTTTGTGGTCAAAGCCCTATGCTTCCAAAACGGATCACCCTTTGATTAATTTTGCCTATGGAACAAAACTTTATCGTTTTGGCGAAGATTATATCATCAGCGGATATTGTTACTACCCATACCCTTCTAATCCGAATCGTGCTTGGTTGCGACCTTTATTTATTGGAATAGACAGTCAATTTAATGAGAAATGGGTGTTGCCTTTCGGTGTAGCAGATAGTCTGGTGGGGGAAGCTTATTCAGTCATCCCGCTAAACGATTCTGTAATCATGGGTGTGGGAAGTAAGTTTCTTGATTATCCCAATGGGTACATACGTAATTCTTTATTGATGTTTATAAATTATGAAGGTCAAGAACTTGGATACAAACGGATCTGGGGCGATTCTATTATTCCGGGTACAATGGACAATCTTATGGTAGAAATAGAAACGGTAAATGATTCGATTTTTCTTGCTACTGCTGTCGTTGGGCCTTTAACAACAGGCAATCCATTTGGCGAGATAGTTTTTGATACTTCAGGACATGTCTATAATGCTGAGATCAGGCCAAATACCAGAGGGATTTCTCACATGATTAAAACCTTTGACAATAAATATGTCATTGCCTGTACTGTTAATGAAAATGACATGAACCACACGGACATATACATGTACAAGATCAACGCCAACCTGGAGCAAGATACCCTTTACGCCCAACCATTTGTATATGACAGCCTCTGTCCCGATCCCATTATTTCGGGCGATATTGATATGACAAATTGTTCGGTAGTGCAGGTTGGCATTGACAAAGCACCTACACCAGATGAGTACTATAAAAGCTTGAATACAATTCCCGTGAAGGCCTGGCCAAACCCAGCGGAAGATTGGATTCGTTTTGATTATAAAAATACGGACCGTCATCAGCATATCCGTTTGGATTGTTACAATATCACCGGACAAAAGTTACATGCCGAAGCCATCGCCACCGGACAACTTGGAAGCAAAATCAATATTTCAAACTGGGGTAGCGGTGTGTATATGGCCATCATATCAAGTGAAGGGCGAATTGTTGGAAAGTCGAAATTTGTGGTGAAGTAAAGGATAAACAATTAAAATTTAAAACATGAAGAAACTTATTGTCATAGTATTTGTGTTGCTAACACAGATTTCCCGGGCACAAAACCCTTTAGAGAAAACAGACTCTTATATCCCGGCACAAAATAACATAAACTCCTCCGCCATGCCATTGGAATATAATACACAAACAACCCGTTTGGTGCAGGTGTTAGAAGTGCCAAATGCTGTTACCAAGGCTCCAATACATGCAGATAGCGTACAAACAGCAAAGATGAGATCAGTAGAAGATTATTCGTTAAAGGCAACCATGAATCCTGATTCTGCATCAGTTGTTCTTGAATACAAATTGGAGTCAGATGCTAAAGCCAGCGTTACTGTAAGTGATTTAAGAGGGACAACTATCGAAACCAGAAATACCACTGGACGACAAGATCAACTAACTATGATAACCCGTGATTGGGTTCCCGGAGTTTATGTAGCCAGTCTGAAAGTGAACGGGAAATTAACAGAAAGTATTAAATTTACCGTGGTAAAATAACGCTATCTATTTTGTCTTTTATACCGCAGAGAGAAATCCCCAGGGCATGACCACGCATTCTGGAGATTTCTCTACCCTGCGGGTTTTCTAGAACGACAAATGAAAGCTACTTAATAACAAAAATGCAGACCATGAAGAACCTGATAATTACATGTTTAACCCTTTTAGTATTTATTGCCTCGTGGGCTCAAACACCAAGTCACCAAATCAACAAAAAAACTCTTGATGGTAAAACAGTAATAGTTGTTTCTGCCTGGCAAATGTCAGCGAACCAAAGTTTTCCATTGGAATATGATGCCCGTAGCACTCGGATGATTGCAACAATGCCTTCACCGATGAATGAAACTGGAGATACTTTGTTGCCCTATAATATAGGGCAAAGGTGGAGTACAACTTTTGGCACACACAACGAATACGATGGAGTGTATGACCTATTAGAAGACTACGACAAGGGGTATTATCTTGTAGGCTATGATGTAATAGATAACTCCAATGGAGAGGGCTGGAATTTAAAAACAGATATCAATGGTAATTTACTTTGGGATAGAAAGCTAATTCATCCATCTGTTTCAGAAGGGTTTACAGTCTGTCAGGACAGCTTTGGCAATAAATATATTGCAGGAATAGATTTTAGTGAAATCAGTTGGCCTTTTTTATTAAAATTAAATTCTTGTGGTGAAAAAGAGTGGTGTACCTTATACAAAGATTGGGGTTATGGTTGGGGGTATCCAATGGATATTATTGTCAATACAGAGGGGAATATTATCGTTTTATGCCGATTGGAGAGTGAGGAGCAGATCAATCAAATATTTTTACTATGCTACAATACTGACGGAGATTTGCTATGGGCAAAGCCATATGCTTCAAAAACCGACTATCCACTAATGGCCTTTGCTTCCGGCGAAAAAATATATCAGATTGATGATGAGTATTTTATCAGTGGAAATTGTTACTATCCATATCCAACTAATCCAATCCGCGCTTGGTTACGCCCCTTGTTTCTCAGAATAGATAGCCAGTTTAATGAGAAATGGGTGTTGCCATTTGGCGTTAGCGACAGTGTGGTGGGACAGGCATATTCGACAATCCCACTCAGTGATTCAGTGTTGATGGGTATCGGAAGTAAGTATCTTGATTATCCCAACGGTTATATCCGAAATTCATTGTTGATGTTTGTTAATGTGAATGGTAGTGACCTTGGCTATAATCGAATCTGGGGCGATTCCATCATATTTGGCACACTGGACAATGCTTTGGCGGAAATAGAAACCATTAACGACACTCTTTTTATGACAACTGCTGTTTTTGGACCACTGGCTACTGCAAACTCATATGGAGAATTGGTTATTGATACAAGCGGAAAAGTATTTAATAGATTATCTCATCCAAATACAACAGGTCTGTTACCATTGGTTCGAAAAACCTATGACGGAAAATTTGTTGTTGCCTCAGGCTTATGGGAAGGTGATAATATGCATACAGATATTCTTTTGTATAAGATCAATGCCAATTTAGAGCAAGATACCCTTTATACCCAACACTTTGTATACGACAGTCTTTGTCCGGATTCCATTATTTCAGGAGATATTGATATGACCAATTGCTTGTTACAGGTGGGAACTCAGGAAATTCCAACTCCAGAAGATTATATCGCTTCACTAGAGACCATACCCATCACCGCGTACCCTAATCCTGCCAGAGAAACCCTTATGCTGGAATACAAAAATACCGAACTACATCAAGATTTACATCTTGTTTGCTACAGTTCGCTAGGACGTAAGGTAATCGAAGAAACACTACTGACTGGTCAGCAAGGAAGCAAAATAGATGTTTCTAATTGGAACGATGGTGTTTATTTTGCCGTTGTCACCAGTGAAGGAAAGATTGTGGGAAAGGTGAAGTTTGTGGTGAAGTAGAACTATAAAAACGAATAACTTATGAAGTTTATCAGAGTCAGTCATTAGCTACTATATTGATTATCGAGTTAATAAATTAAAAACTAAAAAAGATGAAAACAAAATTACTAATAGCTATTTTAATGCTTATTGCGGCCACTCCAAGTCATGCTCAGGATTATATCTCCACAGCAGTTGAAGGAGCTCACTGGATAGTTAATCTGGACATTACAGACACACCTCAGCCAGTTGATGGATTATGGGAGTACTATGCCCAAGGTGACACCGTTATTGGTATCATTACTTACAAGAAAATATTATATCGTCAGCTGGTTGTTACCCAGGATGGTCCACCTTTTTATGCAGAAGAACCTTATGAGCTTTTTGGTTTTCTGCGCGATGACATCCAGGAGAGGAAAGTTTATGCCATCTCACTATTTGAAACATCAATGGAACAATGCCCCATTAACGAAGAATACATGTTATTCGATTTCTCGTTGCAAGTAGGTGACACTGCAAATTTGTGCATCGTGCCAAGCTTTATTGACATTATCATCAACGAAAAATATCCATCAGATATACTTGGTTTTAACACCACCGTATATTCCGGTGGTGAGTATCAATTTTACGAAGGAATGGGGTCAAATCGTGGGCTTTTTGAAACCTTATTTTCACCGTTTAAAAAAACATTTGAGAAATCTATTTCCGATACTTACTTGTATTATTATTGTCGCCAGACACCATGTTCATTGATAGTTTCATCACCTGAATACCAGCTTGAATATGAAATTAAAGTTTTACCTAACCCTGCCAGTGATTACATCATCTTCGAGATTAATCCCGAGGAATTTTCTACGCCAAACAATGGGGGTAACAATCAATTAATCACACTCACCGATATATTTGGTCAGCAGGTGGCCCAAACAGAAATAAAAGATAGGTTTACCAGAATTGAAACTCAAAATCTAAAACAGGGTATTTACTTTTATACTATCGGCATGAGAAGCAAATTTAATAATGGCAAGGTGGTGATTAAAAGGTAAAACTTCGGAATCAAATAAAAATTGAAGATTTATTTCTATGGAGTAGGGTGTTGTGTTTTACTTTCGAGTTTGTATCACTATGTTGTAAGTAAAAAATCGCTTTAGCGTCACTTTAAGACAAGTGGTTTCATGGATTAATGATACAATTCTAACCTATTGAATTGAACATATATTTATTTCATGTTAAATCAATTTCTTTTGTCTCGCCTTCTCAAGTGCTGTAACTATATTATCCGTCTCTAATTTTTTGAAAATATTTTTACAATGAAAATTTACTGCATTGATACTGTTACCCATTTTGCTGGCGACGACCGATCTTTTAAAGCCTTGTGCGAGCAAATTAAGTGCTATTATTTCACTTTGGGTTAGTAGTGGTTTGCTTTCATGAGACATGATGTTCAGGTTAACAATTTCCGCAACATGCTTTCCGATCACCCTTTGTCCAGACAACACCTGATGAATCGTGTCTATAATAACTTTCTTCCCGCACGATTTAATGAGTATGGCATGAGCACCGTTCGACCAGGCCTCTTCAAGAGAAACAGGATCCAGTTCTCCTGTTAGTATAATTATTTTTTTATCGGGGTATCGATCGCGAATAGTCTTGCAATACTCTATACCACTGATTTCTGGCATCAATAAATCTAAAAGAATAACCTGTGCTTTTGATTTTCCAAGCTTTACATTGGCTTCATTCACAGATGTAGCCCAACCATCTACCTTAATTCCATCCTCGTTACCATGAAGTATTGAAATTATCCCTTCAATAAATACAAGATGGTCATCTAAAATAAAAATGTGTGTCATGGCATTGTATCCTTTACTAATTATCTTTTACGGGTTAAATCATCAAATCTTAATGGGGATTTCAACAAAAAATTGTGTTACAGATTCATTGGTTTCTATGAAGAAAGTCCCACCTAAGTATTCAACTCTGGTTTTAATGTTGTTTAACCCCATCCCATATGGTTTGTCCTTTACACCCAAACCACTTCCATTATCCTCTACCGACAATTGAATTTCATCATGGTGATCAATTATCTGTATCACAATAAAGTCCCCTTTCGAATGTTTAATGGCATTGTTAACCAATTCATAAACAATATAAAATAGATTCATTTCCAGCACATTTCCCAGTCTTCGATCCAGGTTCGTTTTCATTTCAACTTCAAACTTACTCGTTTTATTCATGGTTGAGATCATTTCATTCATGGCAGAAATCAATCCCTTGCTTTCTAGTTGTGGAGGAAGCATCCTATGCGAAATATTTCGTATTTCCTCATAGATAGTATCCACAGCATGATTAATCTCGGTGACACGTTCGGTAGAATATGCGGGTTCGCTAACCAGCAAACGCAACGACCCAAACCGGGCGCCGATTCCATCATGTAAATCCATCGCGATGCGCTTTCTTTCCACATCCTGTCCGGTAATCAAGGCATCTGCAACCTCCAGGTCCTTTCCTTTTTTCAAGGCTTCCAGACGGATTTTCCCTAAACGAAATTTCATTCTAAAGAAAACCCCAATGCCAATAAACAAGAAAACTAGAACAATCATACCTAACATTGAAATTTTTAGCTGACTGATATGATTCTCTTTCATAAGCAATTCTTTTTCCTTTTGGTCAGATTCGAAAACAGCGGAAAGAAAGAGGGATTCTTTAATTCTTTGCTGGTCTTTATATTCCTCATTTTTTTCAATATAAAAAGCAAGATAATTTAGTGCTATTCTATATTCGCCAATGGTTTTGTAATAGTCGCAATAAGAATCGTAAATTTCAGCTTCCAAATCAACATTTTTTACTTCTAATGATATTTTTAAAGCTTGGTCAAGAAAATATTTAGCACTGTCGTATTTCCCTTCAATCATCATCAGATAACTATAATTATTAAATAAAGTAGACAGATTTTCCCTATACCCATTTAATTTGCATATCGTTATAGCTTCAATATATTGTGACCTGCTTGATTTAATATTTCCTAATGCTTCATTAAACAATGCTTGAGTATTTCTCAAAATCATCCTCTCATATTGAAGATTCTGATAGTATGAAGTAAGCGATTCTGCTAAATTTAAATATTTCTGAATGGAATCCATGTTTTCAAAAGAGTTCGCTAAGAGGATATATGACTTAAAAACATTGTTTTGCTCCTTTTTTTCAGTCAACTGCGAAACGCTTTCCCTTGCATAACTTATGCCTTTTGGTAAATCTCCGAGATCTTTGTAGATTGATCCAAGGTAGTAATTTAGATTGCCCATTTTATTATAATACTTATACTCATCGGCCATTTTTTTTGCTTCAAAAATATACTCAAGTGCATTTTTTGATAAACCCATACTCTGATAAACAACACCTATATATGTCAACACATCAATATGTTTATCAATGTTCTTGAGTTCAATTGAAATTTTGGTAGCAAGCTGACAGTGAGTAATCGCCTCAATATATTTGGCTGATTTAATTTCAGCGATTATAATTGATAAAAGAGCATCTAGTTGATTTGCTCTATTTTGACTTGTCAAAGCAATTTTAAAGGCATTATTTGCATAATACAGGGTGGAATCATCGTTGACATTTTCGAAGAAAATCGCTTTGGCAAAAACCGCAGTAAAATCGCCTTCAACTGAATTGGCCTTTTTTGCTTGAATCGAAAGACTAATGAATAAAATTAACAACATTAAATGCAGTCTCATAATCTCTGTACATCATCATTAATAAGTTTGACTCTTAGTTATTATAATAAGACAAAGATAAACAATGTAAAGATGTATGGCGTGCTATGAATAGTTGCTACTTCTAATTCTGATACATTAATACCGGTGTAACTATTCTATCCATACTGATAGTTTTGCATTGGATGAGGCATTTATTACTCTGACACCCCATAATCTTTCGTCAATTGATGCCTCATAAATGACACCCTCCATCACCGTATAGGGATCATGTGTAGTTAATCCATCTAATGAATAGATTGTTATTGTTGCCCATTCCAATTCACGTGAGTCACTTCTTTCGACTTTGACTAGCATTTTCCTCTTACCCATTGCAGATCGCTCATGAAGGGTTGGTGTCAAAAAACTCGATAGATTTCCATTTAAGGTTTTTGCATCATCCATTTCCTCAAAAATAGTTGGATCTGCAATAACAGGAACACCAAATGATGGAATCGGGTTTTGGGCTAACAGCCTGCTTGCGAACATCAAGGTGCATAAAAGAATACAAGAGGCAGCAAATAACTTTTTCATAGTGTTTTTGTTTTAATATGAATAATTGAAATTTCAGGGAATGATAAAAAAGAGGACTTTATCACAGTTTCTAATACTAATTGGATCCAGATTAATAGTAATAAAAGTAAATCAGAGATGCTCATCAAGAGACCACTTTGGAAGTTGTTGCTCTGTTTTTCATCTATGAATATCAGCATGATTAGATTCTAATATTGATTTATGGTTATGATTATCTGTCCAAATAATTAATGAACTAGTTTGATTCAAATAACAAAAATGCTTTTGCGGCAATTACTGTGAATGAGTTACGAGTGTATATTAACGGGGGCAAATATACTGTGTAAAACATTGTCTGTCAACTACATAAAGGAGTAGTAATTATGCTACACTATAAGGTAGTATTTGTAGAAAACACAAGATACTTTGTTATTCTCAGTTTGAAAGTAGTCGGAATTGACATAAAATTTTTTAGTTTAAGACATTACAAGACACATTTTAAGAAGTCTTTTGATAAAGACTCAATGTATGGTTCCTGATGGATATGAGTTAGGTTAAATTGTTTTCGCTGTTGAAGTAACGTGCTCATAATTGTTTATAAGAACTGGAAGATTGCTGTTGAAAGTCTTTGGGTGATCCATCTTTTACTCATTACTATTATGAATCTTTTCTTTTGATACATTTTTGCTTAACCGCAAAAATCGCTTTACCCGCTTAGCTGCTTAGGTTTGTGTAGCGGAAGCGCAAAATGCAAGGACGGCCAAATAAACAGACTTATTGATGGGTGCTGTGTTGCCGTTTATATATCCTTGCATTTTGCGCTGGAGCGAATAAATTTGCTAAGCGGGGAAAGTGATGGCGGAGATTGGGAAGTTGGTTTAAAAAGGGAGTATCCATAAACCGGTTGTTAATGGATAGTTTGACTTTTGAAGGAGATTTTCCAACTCATCCCCAGGTAAACATCATGGGAAATGAAGTCGTATGATGCGAAGTAAATGTTTCCTTTTTTTGATTGAAACATGACAGACGATGCCAGGCTAAATTGTGATGGATTTTTTCCAACAGAAAAACCAATATGTAAGGAAGGTTTTAGAGCAGCCACAACGTATTGTGTACGGTAAATCGTTTTAGGATAGAGGGTAATTTGTGGGAGACGGGAAATGATTTGATTTTGAGAGATGGTGTCGTTTATAATGATTAGTGCGTTGGAATCATTGACTATCGTGTCCCGGTATAATTGGCGTGAAAAATAGTTTTGCAGGATTTTT
>JGI11705J14877_10001973_pt1 | contig 11366 bp, 7 predicted proteins | sample Etolaghawater15m_FD_14877 | JGI IMG/M metagenome (IMG submission 14877) | reverse complement strand
ATTAACTTAAGGAATTTATAACACACGTACCGTCACCCCGGCGAAAGCCGGGGTCCAGAAATCGCCAAAAGGACTGGATTCCGGCTTTCGCCGGAATGACGAAGGCGATTTCAATACCGTCGTATCCGTCTTAAGGTAATGACATTGAACTGGAAACAATAAAATGGGGGTCGAGCAGATAACATGCTCGACCCCCATTATTATTCTAGGTTAACGGTTTAAAAAGGTTTTACGGCATGGGCGTCAACTCAACCCGCCTGTTCAAAGCGCGTCCTTCATCCGTGTCGTTGGTGGCGACGGGACGCGAGAAACCGAAGCCCCTTGCCATCAATCTGCTCTTGGAAACGCCTTTGTTCACCAGGTAATTCAGGACGGCATTGGCGCGCCTCAGGGAAAGGCCCATGTTGTATTTTGCCGTACCGATATTGTCGGTGTTTCCCTGAACTTCCACTTTAAGCCCGGGATTCATCTCAAAAACCCTGGCGGCTTCGTCCAGGAACCCGTAGTATTCGGGTTTGATGTTGGATTTGTCAAAGTCAAAAAGCACATCTCCCAGCACCCAGCATCCGAATTGGTTGACCTTGGCGCCTTTGGGCGTACCCGGACATTTGTCCAGTTCAGCACATATGCCGTCACCATCATCATCCACACAGATCACTTCCACAACTTTGGGCGGTGCTTTCATCAGGAGGACGTTTGCCACGAAATCGGCCATGCCTTGGCTGGAGGCGATGTCATCGCCTTTCACCATGAATCCGCATCCGCCGTCATCCGCAACCTGTCCCAGGAATTTCGCGGCTACTTTGTCGTCGCCGATCAGCACGGGATAGATGCAGAGTCTGTCGCCATACTGGCTCTTGAGGTTCAAGACGGATTTTTTGACCGCATCATAGCTCATAACTTCTTCGTTGGCATCGGTAAAGATGACAATCGCGATGTTGCCCTGCGCGGCGCTGAAATCCTGACCCGCAGCATCCAATGCCAGATTCAGGGGGCTGTCTCCGACGCTAAAGCCGATATTGTTAAGACCGCCGTCCATTCCGGCGGCTGAGAAGGCGGCGGGACCCCACAGCAATTCCGTCATGATGGGGCTCATGGTTGCCTTCCTGCCAAAGGCCCTGAGTGAGCCCGTGATGTTCGCATTGGGAACCGTATGCCCAAAACCGCTGGCCAGGTCTTTAGCGCAATCCAGTTTGAGCATCCCTTTGTACATTTCGCCCATGGATCCGGATTTATCGACAATGATCTGGAGATTATTGGCTTTGAGCACATAATCCCCGCTTGTCAGCATGGGGTTCAGGTCAACGGCGTTAAATGGAGCCAAAGGCTTTGTAGTGGCGCAGGCAGCCAGCAGCAAAGCCACTAGTCCAAACAAAAGAACTTTCCAAAAGCTGTTTCTTTTCATCATTCTTCCTCCTTAGAATTTTTGAGCACAGAGCCCTATTTATGTTTTGACCGCCTATTTTGTTTGCAATAGCACGGCTACGTCCGTGAATATTTGAGCAGGGAAATACCAATAATCTCCATTTTGCCTGATTATCACACCATAGGTCAATATGTTTTTGCACCAGAAGCAAAAAAATTAGTTAATAAAGCCCAAATAGATGTTTAAGTGATTGAGTGTCATAGTTCAAAATGGCTGTCAGTTCAAAGTGAAATTATCCAATCGGGTCTAATATTAATCATTTTGGACCAGTTGCCGGCAATGGGTCTCTTTTGCAAAACAGATGAGTATGGCACTCATGATGGACCATGCCATCATCAAGACGAAAGCGGATCGGTAGGCGCCTAGTTCATAAAGCCTCACCCCCGATTCTAGCGTTCCGTTCCAGTTTTTATCCAGAATCCAACCCATGGCGGGTTGCAGAATCATGGGCCCGGTCATGACCCCCATGTTGGTTACACCCGATACCGTACCCGACAATGATGAGGGGACCGATTCTTTGGCAAAGGCAAAGCTCAAAACCATGACGCCCGATGCGGTTCCCACCAGGATGATCAGCAGGGTCAAAAGCCATAGGGGAAGATGTTGCACAAACAGGAGCAAATACCAGCAGACACACGCCACGAAACTGCCGGCCACATAAATGGGTTTTCTGCGGCCCATGCGGTCTGAAATAACCCCGGATAAAGGCCCTCCAAGCCCCCAGGTGATCAATAATAAGGAGGTCAAAGCGGCGCTTTTGGCAGGTGTCAGGCCGTAATGGGTGGTCAGAAATGGAATTCCCCATAGTCCGGAAAAAGCCAGCACCGATCCCGCAATGCCGCTGGGTGCAATGGCGATGATCCAGGTGTTTTTATAAGTGAAAACCTTCAACAGGCCTGACAGGATGGATGAAGGTGCATGGGTAGAACCGGTTTCGGAAGAGATGAATCCTTTATAGCCCCTCTCGGAGGGGTCGTCGCGAACAACGATCCAGATGCACATGGCAATGGCCACAGAGGCCGCGGCGGATACCATCATCACCGGCCGCCATCCGAAGTGATCAATGAGGATGCGCAGGGGTGCGCCGGCGGATACCGCCCCCATGAGTCCGAAGCAGAGTGCCAGGCCGCTGGTTGTTGCAAACCGCTGCGGCGGAAACCAGTGCATGGAGAGTTTCAGAAGGGCAACCCAGGCGACTCCCACGGAAACGCCGATGAGGAGACGTCCTACAGCGGCCAGCACGATGGTAGGGGCTGCCGCAAAGAGAAAGGCACCCAAGGCTGCGACAAAGGAACCGGCGGTCAGCAGTTTTCTGGGCCCCCACGCGTCGGCCAGAAGGCCCGTGGGAATCTGGATGGCCACATAGCTGTAAAAATAGTAGGCGGAAAGGTTGCCAAGGGCAGCGGCCCCGATTTGAAAATCGGCCATCAGGTAGTCGGTCATGACCGCTGGCGCCACCCGTTGAAAAAAACCGCTCAAATAGAAAGCGGCGCCCAGTCCCCATACGATCCACGACAGATAGGCCGGGGGATAACCCTTTCCCCCAATATCCTGACAATGACTTTCATTTTTGATCTTAGGCATTTAGGAGCGCCTGGGCTACCACGGTTGAAATATCCATGACCTCAAGGTCCAGTTTCTCCCGCCTGGCCTGGCCTTTGAGGGTTCTGACACATTGCTGGCAGGCGGTAACCACCGTATGGGCGCCGGTTTTGCTGATTTCAGCGATTTTTCTACGGGCCAGTCTGTTCGAAAGGGTTGGATCTGCCATTTCCAGGTTCCCGCCACCGCCGCAACAGGTGCTTTTGGCGCGGGTGTTTTCCATCTCGACCAGCTTGAGACCCGGAATGGCGTTTAGGATTTTTCTTGGCGCTTCGTACTCCCCGCCGTTTCGACCGAGATCGCAGGGGTCGTGATAGGTGACGACGCGAGGCAATTCATTGAAGGAAAGGGCGTTTTCGTCCATAAGTTGTTCAATCAGCTGGGTGCTGTGAAGCAACTTGAAATCTTTGGGGTAGTATTCCCGCCACATCCGGTAGCATGAGGGGCAGGAAAAGACAATGGTTTCGGCTTCAAGGGCGCGCACTTTTTCAATGTTGTGCTTCACGAATTTTTCCATTTCCCCGCCTGCACCCGCGCCGATCAGGGGAAAACCGCAGCACCATTCTTCCCCCGCCAAAAGGGTGAAATCAATATTGGCTGCCGTCATGATTTGGACCATATTCTGAGGAATGGTCTGGGCCATGGGGAAAAAAGAGGCCACGCATCCCACAAAGTAGACCAGTTTTGCTTTGGCTTTCTCATATTGGTGATCGGGAAGGTCTTTGATGTCCTCTCTCCAATCTCCCCGTTCTTCGTTGTCCTCACGGGAAATATTGTGTTGCCGCATCAGGGAGTCAACGGCGGGTTTCATGGATGGGGATAATCCTCTTTGTTCGGTAATCTCCTTCCGCATGTGGGTAAAGACCGTCGTCAGGTTCACACCGCTGGGGCATGTGACCGAGCACGCGCCGCACAGGAGGCACCTGGCAAATATGTCCCGATAGTGGTCACTGATCGTGGCTTCTCCCCTTCCGTAGCGCCGTGCCAACTGGATTTTTCCCCTGGGGGTGTATTTTTCTAAAAAAAGTTCATGACTGACGGGGCAATTGGTCAGGCAAAGGCCGCATTTGATACATTGGTCAAATTCAGAAGAAATAAGATCCATTTCCATGTTGAAATTTCCTTATGTGTTGAAGGCCTAAAGAAAGCTGCCCGGATTCAGGATATTGTTGGGATCGAAGACCCGTTTGATGCCCCGCATGAGGTCAAGTGAGGTTTCACTGAATTCCATATTCATGAAACGGGCTTTGGCGATGCCGATGCCGTGTTCACCGGAAAGGGTTCCTCCCATGGAAATAGCGGCTTCACAGAGTTCCTCCAGCAGTTTGTCTACCCGGCCCATCTCTTCCGGATCCCGAAGGTCCGTCATGATCAGGGGATGGAGATTCCCATCACCCGCATGGGCCAGGACCGCGACTTTCAGATCGTACTTGTGGGTGAGTTCCACCACCTTTCGAATAATGTCGGGTAGCCTTTTGACCGGAACGGTGGCATCTTCCACAATGCAGTTGGGCCGCATGCTGGCGACAGCCCCAAAAGCCGTTCTTCTCGCCTGCCACAGTTTTTCCGCTTCCTCCGCGGTGTGGGCCCGATCCACGGCAATGGCACCTTTTTCCCGGCAAAGGGCTTCGATCCGTTCACCCTGTTTGTTGACCAGGTCTTCATCCCCGTCCACTTCGATGAGCAGCAGGGCCTGGGCTTGGGCGTTAAACTGTGCACCGCCGTAATCGCTGATCACGTCCAGCACCGTTCGGTCCATCAGTTCAAGGGTGGTGGGCACCATGCCCGCGGCCAGAATGGCGGTAACCGTGGTGGCGGCGTCATCCAGGTCCGCATAGGCGGCCTGAAGGGTGGTCTTGGCCGGGGGCAGCGGCACAAGTCTCAGCGTGATTTCAGTGAAAATGCCTAAGGTTCCTTCTGAGCCGCACAGAAGACGCGTCAGGTCATAGCCGCTGACGTTTTTAAGGGTTTTTCCGCCGGTTTTGATGATTTCACCTGAAGGGAGCACCACTTCAAGCCCCAGCAGGTAGTCCCGGGTGACCCCATATTTGACGCCTCTGGGACCGCCGGCGTTCAGCGAGACGTTACCGCCGATGGTGGATACAAACATGCTGGCCGGATCCGGAGGATACATCAGATTGTGTTGTGCCACTTCTTTTTGCAGATCCCCGTTGACCACACCGGGCTGAACCACCGCGCACATGCTCTCTTTATCAATTTCCAGAATTCTGTTCATGCGGTGGAAGGCCATGATGACACCCCCTTCCCGCGCCACCGAGCTGCCGCAGATGTTGGTGCCGGCCCCTCTGGGAATGATATTGATGTTGTATTCGTTGGCGATTTTCATGATCTGGGCGATCTGATCAGCGCTTTCAGGCACCAGAACCGCATCTGGCGTGAATTCCGGAAGAAAACCGTCATAGGAATAGGTGACGATGTCTTCCGGTTCATCCAGGTACCACACATCCTCTAAAACAGCTCGCATTTTATCAGCGGCAGCCTGTGAAATCATAATGAGAACTCCTCTCTTTCAACCTGTTTTTAGCGAACTAATGGCTTTTATCCCACCCGCAACTGAATGCCCGACGGCAGGGATTCGCCGAACATCTGCGTTTCATCTCCGCTTTCCACGGGAACCACTTCTTCTAAGACATGGATAAGGGGGGTTGACCAATCGTGAGGACTCAGCCAATCGATGATGTCTTTGATGACTTCCGGGTCCAGATCCCGCTTCCGGTCACCGGTGAGCCGGGCCATTTGGGAGAGGGCCATGCCAACGGGGCGCGGGTTTTTCCAGTTTTGGCTCAGGATGGTTTTGATCCAGGACGTCACCACTCCGGGAGAAAGGGCCCGGTCAATGGGGCCGTAGAGGGGTTCCCGCGCACCGATCCTGGCGAGCGACCAAAAATGCTGGGGCCGGGATTTCCTGGGGTGAAGGGTTTTGAGCAGCTGTTTGCCTCTGGCAGCCTTGTCATCCTGGCTAAGTCGTTCCAGATTGGCCAGGGTCATCCACAATTCCATCTCTTCCTGGGGAGCCAGATTGGGTTTTTTGCCGCCCTTCCCGGGTTTGACCAGGGATGAGATTTTTAAAAACACCTGTCGCTGCTGGCTTGCCGAAAGGCCTCCTGCGATGCGGCGCCACAATACCCACCATTCTGATCGTACCTGAACGTTCTTGGTATGAAAGGGGCCGTCATGAAAAGATTTCCATAATGTTTCGATGCGATGTTCATCGAGCGCATCCCCGAAACCGGGCCTCAGGCAGAATCCGATTAGGTTGAGCCAGCGGCTTTCGTGTTCGATCCCCCGTTTGCGGGTTGAATCCAGGCCCATGAGCTCATCGGCCATTCGGCGGATAAACTCTAAAGGCCATTTTTCCTTGGGTGTGTTGACGATTTCAGTGATTTTCTTAATGAGCTGCGGAGGCTGGGTCTTGGGGGTTTTGCTGGAGAAGGTGTCTTTGATCCGTGAAATCGCCTCGTTCACAAGGGATTCTTCTAAAACTTCGCGGTCCGATACGTCAACGGGTTGCTCTATGGTGCGCAGTTGAAACTGGAAACGCCACCGGTGAGGACTTTTTAATGACTGACACCACAGGGCCAGTGTCCCCATTTCCGTATAGTGGGCTTCCACCTTGACGGGAATGGAGACGCCCTCTTTGGCCTTTTTCCCGAATTTGATAACGGTGTGAAGGGGCGGAAGGGTCGTCAGGGTGTCGTCGACGGGAATGACATCCCCCACCGCATCACCCGAGCGATAACTGGAACTGTACAGGTGAAATCGAACCGGCTGGTTGGCCAGGACGGAAAAATGCTTGTCCTGTAGTTCGTTCTGCGTTCCCTCGGGCATGCCCCGTTCCACCAGACAGATGGCCATTTCAGGGTCATGATGGTCACTTTTCTTATTTGAGGATGTTTCTTCAGAGAGATGAACACCCAGATAATACCCTCTGGCACTGCCGCTGTCCACCTGAACGCCGTATCCTTTTCGAACCCGCCCGTAATAAGAGGCGCCCAGGGCTACGGCGATATCCAGGTCCGGGTTGGCCAGCACCCTTGGCGGGGAATCTTCGGTTCCGTGAAAACGCGTAGAGACGGCAGCCCGAATACGCTCCTGAAGAATGACGGGTTTTAGGGCCGCGCCGTTGAACATGATCAGGTCCGGCTCAATGGTGTCTCGATCAAGGGCCTCCTTGAGGTCTTGTCGATGCTGTTCCAGAAACCGGATCAAATGCCGTGTGATGGCCGGATCCTGAGCATAGGGAAGGCCAAATTCCGTCATGCCCTGTCTCGGTTTCAGCTCAAGCGATTCCTCGGGGGATACCAGGGGGAAAAACCCGTCCAGGATAACCGTTTCCACATCCGAACGATTGAGCTTGCTGGTTTTCGTGTCGGCAATCAGTTTGCGGCCATCACCGATGAGGGTGATGGTTTTTTCGTCCGCTATTTCCCCCAGGATGTCTTCTTTGGCCTGGCGGCACTGGTTACACAATGACTGCCACCGACCCATGGTCAATTTTTTCTTTCCTTCGCCCAACCGCCCCTCAGAGAGATGCGCCAGGGCCAGGTCCATGTTATCACCGCCTAAAATCAGGTGATCTCCCACGGCAATCCGCTCAAACACGGGATTTCCGTTCTTTTCTCGCAGGGTGATGAGGGTAAAGTCGGTGGTGCCGCCACCCACATCGCAGATCAGGATCAGTTCCCCCGGGCTCACCAGCTGGCCCCATTGCTGTTCGTTAATATCCAGCCAGCTGTAAAAGGCCGCCAGTGGTTCCTCAAGCAGGGTGATGTTAGGGATGCCTGCTTCAGCAGCCGCTTCCACGGTCAAATCCCTTGCCACTTCGTCAAAGGAAGCGGGGACCGTAATGACCACGCTCTGGTTTTCGAGCCAGGCGCTTTCATCCTCCGACAGGTGATAATTCCAGGCATCTTTGATATGCTTCAGATAGGCGGATGTGACGGCCACAGGGGAGCGCTTTTTCGAAGACTCATCGGCACCCCATGGCAATATGGGGGCATGCCGGTCCACCTTTTCATGGCAAAGCCATGATTTGGCGGAAGAGATCATTCGGTTGGGGGATTTTGGGCCTTGCTCCCGCGCCAGTATCCCTACAAAATCGTCTTTGTTTGCGTTGTTCCAGGGCAGGGCCAGTGCGTTATCCGGAAATTCGTGTGGCCCAGTCAGGTAAAGAAAAGACGGGAGCACCTTGGCATTGAAGATTTCACCGGAACCCGTGAGTTGCGGGATTTTAAAATGTTCTATAACCGGTCTGGATCTTTTCTCATTCAGGGCGAGGTCGATATAGGTGACGGCGGAATTGGTGGTTCCCAGATCTATTCCGATGATATATTTCATGGGCTACTCAGTCTTTTGTTCTCTTACATTGAATTCCAGTTTGAACTTATTCTGATCTTCCCGTGATACACACCAAAGTTCCAAGGTGCCCACCTCGGTGATACGGGTTTCAAGGGTTACCGGAACAATTGTACCGATTTCTCCCTCCAGATGGGTTTCGAGGGTGGTGATGGGCGCAATTTCGCCTTCCCAGTCCTCCGCTATGGTGCCCATGGCATCATGACGCCGGGTATGAGAACCCATAAAATCAAATTTAACCGGTTCTCCCACCACAAGTCCGAATTCTTTCCCTGAAAGCGTTGCTTCCGAACCTTCTTCCATTCCAAATGGGGCCACACAAAGGGCCTTGACCGGTGTGGGAACTCCCGGTACCGCGGGCATGGAGGCTTCCACACCGATATAGTATGTTTTGGCAAGTCCGCTGCGAATGCGGATTCCTTTACCCTTTCTGGCCAGGCCGTAGTATGCCGCACCCCGGGCCACGGCAAGATCAAAATCACTGCTTTCAATCTCCCTGGGTGAGGGACATCCGGCCTCGGAGGTCCAGGAGGTCAGGATTTCCAGGACTTTTTGCCGCAACCCCTTGGCTTTCATGACGCCGCCGTTAAATAGAATGGCGCTGGGGCAGACAAAGGTTTCAAGGGTTGATTCCGGTGTATCCTGCTGGTTTAAAAACTGGGCCAGATGGTGGGTAATGGCCGGATCGGAGGCATAGGAAAGCCCCATTTCCCGCATTCCGGCGCGACGGCCTTCACGTGGACGGGCATTTCGGTCACATGGAGGGAAAAAGCCTTCTTTCAGGACCGATTCCACCTGGGCCCGGGTCAGTTCGGTTTTAATGGCGCCGCCGATAAGCCGGCTTCCCCGCCCGAGGATGGTAATGGGGTAGCTTTCGGCATCCTCGTTGGTGAAAAGATGTTCCTTGGCTGACCGGCAGCCGTAACTCAGGCCCCGCATTTGGTGTGCATCCAGCTTTCGGCCTTCCGCGGCCATGTTGCCAGCCACCGTATACGCCAGGGTCAGGTCCATGTTGTCCCCTCCCACAAGGAGGTGCTTTCCAACGGAAACCCGTTCCAGGCTCAGCTCACCGTCGGCCTCGGTGACTTTAATGAGGCTCAGGTCCGTAGTCCCACCGCCCACATCCGCCACCATGATCAGATCACCCATCTGAACCCTATTTCGCCATTCGCCGCGATTTCGGTCGATCCAGGCGTAAAAGGCGGCCTGGGGTTCTTCCAGCAGGGTGGTTTTGGCAAGCCCTGCCGTTTCAGCCGCTTGAACCGTGAGGTTCCTGGCCACTGCATCAAAAGAAGCGGGTACTGTCAGAAAAATTTCCTGATGTTCCAGGCGCAGGTGGCTGTTGTTCTGGGCAAAAGCATAATTCCAGGCTTTACGGATATGCCGGAGGATGGCGGCGGAGGCTTCTACCGGTGAGAGCTTTTTGCGGTCATCAGGGCCTTCCCATGGGAGGATCGGTTTATTGCGGTCGACCCCGGTATGGCAGAGCCATGATTTGGCGGAGGCAATCATGCGCATGGGAATTTCGGCGCCCCGGTCGCGGGCAAACGTGCCTACCGCCACATTGCTTTTCGGGTCCCATGGCAGCGCCAGGCCGTCTTCTGCCACATCGTGGGGCCCGGGCAGCAGCAAAAAAGAGGGCAGGGTATTGCTCTCCCCAAGGCTGCCCGCGGCGACCAGTTGAGGGATTTTGAAAATTCTAATGTGGGGTTCCGTTCCATCATCGAGCTGAGCTTCCGTATAAGCCACAACGCTGTTGGTGGTGCCCAGGTCAATTCCTACCACATAGGTGGGATCAGGTTTGTTGTCTGTATTCATCGGTTACTCGTTAAGGGTTCCTGGGTTTGCAGGGCCGCGCAAAGTTTCAATTAAGGGATTTCCACCTCCGCCGGCGCAATAACTGACGGGTCCGGATTGCCTGAAAGGGTCGGCAGATCAAACTTTTCCACCCGCCAGCCCCGGTGCTGAAGCGCCCCTTTAAAGGGTGGCTCTCCGGTAACGTTGCCTGTCAGCTTGATGGCGGAGGCGTCAAACCCTTTTTCCACGGCAATCTCTTCACCCTCTTCCTGGTTGATGACGGCCTCGATTTTCAGGTATTTTTTCAGGGCCTTCTGACAGTTTTCCTGAATGTTGCGAACTGCGGCACCGATTTGAGCATCATCATAATCTTTGAGGTTTTCCTCAAGAAAGTCCACCAGGCGCCCCTCTCTCTGAAGCAGGCTTAGCAAATGGAGGGTCCTTCGCTGGTTTTCCCGCTCCAGCGCTTCTTTTTCTTCCGGTGTGGGACGGGGTGGCAGATTTTTTTTCTGCTTTTTTGAAGCGAGGGCATCCGCTTTGGGAAGTTCCATTTTGGCCAAAGTCCGGCGCACGGAAGCTCTGAGCGTCAGCCAGAGAAGAATTCCGAAAAGTACCAGGCTCCCCGCGAGCACCTGGAGCGAGAGAATACCGGTGTTTTGAAGCAGGGGCGTGAGCACTTCAGGGGTTGTCTGTCCTTGAAGTTCCATATCTAAAATCCCCATCTGCCAGTATCCGAAACCGGCGAGAACCAGTCCCATTAAGAGGAACCAGATGAATATCCAGAGGGATAGTTGACTTGAATTTTTTTTTGCTGTTTCCATATCTGATGGTGTCCTTTCCATTTCGGTGACTTCCCAAACTGCTGAAGGGGATTATAACATATTGGAATCGCATGTTAAGTTGGCCTTCATCACGGTTCAGGGAACGGGGCCGATGCTACTCCAGTTTCGGCGGGAATGTCAAGGGTGGATATGCAAACCGTTTGTGTTCAAAAATCCCTTTCCTTTAAATTCAGTCAAATCCTTTTGTTTTTGTGTTCAACTAATAATGATGGTCTCGTAAAAGTCGTCACCCCGTTGAAAAACGGGGTCCAGTGCTTTTTTAAGTGCCTGATAACACTGGATTCCGGCTTTCGCCGGAATGACGCAAATAGAGCATTTTCGAC